>Ga0209491_10004394_pt1 | contig 21826 bp, 23 predicted proteins | sample BON02_FD_187213 | JGI IMG/M metagenome (GOLD analysis project Ga0209491, IMG submission 187213) | Freshwater microbial communities from Lake Bonney liftoff mats and glacier meltwater in Antarctica - BON-02 (SPAdes) (version 2) | ecosystem: Environmental > Aquatic > Freshwater > Ice > Glacier... | reverse complement strand
ATAAAACTTTTCTAAAAAATAAATTATGTACTCGTTTTATATTCTCTTATAACTTATTTAAAATATATAGTAATCACTTAGTATATTATGCTACTTAAGGAAAATGAGTACATAATCTTTTTATTTTTTTGAAACCTCTAAAACTTTTCTAAATAATTATATTATGTACTCTATAATATATTATCTTATAAAAGATAGAATTCTATATGAATATCTTATTATATTATGATACTTAATGAAACGAGTACATAATCTTTTTATTTTCTTAATTTTCTTAAAATTTATAAATCTTTTCAATATAATTAATTATGTACTCAAAATATATACTTTATAACTTATTATGCTACTTAAGGTAATCGAGTACATAATCTTTTTATTTTCTTAAAACTTATAAAACTTTTCAAAATAATTAATTATGTTCTCTAAAGACATTCTATATAACTTCATTAAAATAAATAGTAATCACATAGCGTATTCTGCTACTTAAGGAAAACGAGTACATAATCTTTTTATTTTATTAATATTCTTAAAACTTATAATATTTTAAACCACATATATACCTAATAATATATTATTTTATGTCTTTTAATGATAGTAATATTATATACAATATTTTCTAATATTAAAACATCTATATCAAAATGTTCTAAAAATAAAAAAGAACATCCACATTTAATTTGGGATATAAATATATATGATGAAAAGCATTTTATAAATGCATATTTATATTATTTAACATATCTAATATTTTTATTTTTCAAAGATTTAAATAAAGGATTAATAGTAAATAGTTTATATAATACTACAACATATATAAAAGAGTATAAAAGTATATGGTGTTTAAAGTCTGTTTCATTACCATTTTTTATTATATTATATAATCTTATATTTTCTAAATAAATTATTATCATTAAATATAAAAAATATACATAAACACAACAAATATTACAACACATTTACATTTATATATTTACATTCACATTTACATTTACATTTACATACATTACGAATATAATAATTAATACTACCTAAGGAGAGCAAGAGTTACCCCGAGACATACATCCTTCTCAGTTTGTACTTTAGCATTATGATATTCTACTTCATTTTCTAAAATATCGTAACATACAAGTTTATTAATTATATAGGCATAGTAATCATCTATCTCATTTATCCATTTACTATATAGTTCAAGATTATAAATACTCATATAACATTCATCTTTACCAAATATCATATATGATTTATATTCATCCTCGTAATTATACCAATCTTCATACATATCTTCAAGAATTACAATAATATCTTTTAATTCATTTGCTATTTGTTTTCCATAAATGTCTTTTTTATTATTTTCATCAATTATAATCTCAAAATTACAATTGTTCCACTTCACAATATCATTTTCTTTATTGTGAAATAAATCGTTTGCATCTCTTTGCATATGTGTTGTTAACATAGACATATTCTTTCGACCGTAGTTTTTGCGTTAATACGCTGTTTAAGCTTGTTAGCTTTTTTGATTCGCCTTTCTTGGTTTTGCGGATAAATTATATATTTAAATCATCTCGTCATTTTTTTATTTAATTAGAACTATTTTATTCTTATAATAATATTTTTTATTCCATTATATTAGAATAAATAATTTTGTGATGTATTTTATTGCTATACTCATTGATATTATAATATCTTGTTATGCTGCTTTCTTATCATATAGTTGTAGAAAACAGTCTGGAGATGGATCAAGAATTTTATTTACTATATTAGCCTTCTTATTAGGACCTATTTATTTAATTTACTATTTCTTTGTTAATTATTTATCAGGTTCTTGTTGATATTATACTACTTATTTGAAAAGTAAATAAATTTTTATATATTAAATATAAAAAATTGATAGTTAATATATAATATATTAGTTACTATGTCACCTGAAGATATTGATTATACTTTCAAATTAATATGCAATGCTTCATTTAGAGGTATTAAAGGACCATTAATACGTGTTAGCAGTTTAAATAATATTAAAAAAAAATAAATATGCTCTAATTATTTTAATAAATAAAAAAAAATGATACTAGAATTTAAATATATAATTTATCCGCAAAACCAAGAAGTGCGAATCAACAAAGCTATCAAAGCTACTAGCGTAAAAAACGCAAAACGAAAGAAGAAAACAAAAGAATAAAACAAAAGCAGCAAAGAGACATATACAATATGTCAAAACGTTCTCGTAAGTTGATGTTTAAAGCACGCCTTATTGAGAAAAGGTTATATGAAGAAGAAAAGAAGAAAACTGATATTATCGATAAAGAAAATAAAAAAATAGAAGAAAAAATACAATCAGAGTTTGACGTGTGTCTTGGAGTAACTCTCGCTTTTATGCGATTGTAAATTAATGTCTTATATATTATATGTTTTATATTTTTATCTAATGAAGTATTTTTAGTTATTTTCGTTAATACAAAATATAGTAATTTACAACTTTATCAATTATATAGAACATGTATGTATTTTCTATATAGTAATAATATATCACCATAAGATATTGATAATACTTTCAAATTGATATATAATTCTTATTTTAGAAGTATTAAATAATATAAATATGCTTTAATTATTTAAATAAATATAAAAAAATGATAGCTTTTTTTTTTGTATAATTATCCGCAAAACCAAGAAGTGCGAATAAACAAAGCTAACAAGCTACCAGCGTAAAAACGCAAAGAAGACAGGGAAAAACATTTAAATTATGACTTATTACGGAACACAGTTACAAAAAGATGTGTGTGATTTGTTTCAAAACAAAAAAGAAAATATGAAAATTTGTGAAAATTATAAGTTTGAGATTATTATTGGAGAAGATGGTTTTAAAAAAGTAAATTGTGACGAAGAAGTAACCAATTTAGAAAGAATAGAAAATATGTTAATTGAAATGTTTGACGAATGGTATGAATATGATGAAAAATACGAACAAGAAGAAGGATGGGATGATACAATTGAATACGATAAATATATGATATTTGATATGGATGAATATTATGTTTTCAATGATTTTGATAGTAGAAACTGGATATACGAGTACGAAATTGAAGACTTTTATGAAATTATTTTAAAAAAACTTGATGAATATAATTTATTGGTTAAAATTATTCAAGACGAAATAGAAAAAATACAAATGGAAAAAGATGTGTGTGCAGGGGTTTCACTCGCATTTCTAATGTATCAATAGTATATGTTATTTGGTATATGTTATTTATTTTTATATTTTTGAAATATATGTTATTTATTCATAACATTTATTTTATTTATCATCATTTTTAAATTAATATATAACATTATTTTTTTATATTCAGGCATATTATTAAATATGAATAAACGACATCTGTTTTCTCCAATAGGTGTTCCTATTATAAATACTTTTCCTAATTTTCCCATGTCTACCAATATTTTATTTTCATTACTTATTACATCATAATTTAGTTCTTTTATTTTTTCTATTACTTTTGATAATGATATATTAAATTCATCTTCGTATATATTATTATATTTATTTAAATCAGGGAATACATAATTAATATCATAAGGACATTTATTATTATAAAATACACAATTATTATACTGTATTATTTTATTACCAAGTATTAATTTTGAATTACTATTAACCTTATTTAAAGGATAATAAGTATTTAATGTCAATAAATTGAAATAAACGATACTGTTCATCAACATGTTATGTTATTATTATATTTCTATTATCAATTTTTAATATTTTCTAAATAAATATCACAATTATAAAAAAAAATACATACCACTTTTATCTTTTAAATAAATCATAGTTATTAATAAATTATATGTTAAACTTCTATTAATATATTTATATTATGAAGATAAATATACACAATAATATATAATATTTAATTTTGGAAGATTATTATATATATTTATGATATTCTAAATATAAAAATAGAAGAATATAATAAGTTAAATATATATTTTACCAAAAACTATCAACATCTACAATTTTACGTGCTATTTTCTTTCTTTCTTCAATACAAATATCAGGATATTCGTCTAATATATTTTGTTCTACAATTTGTAGAATTATATTTTTTCTTTCGTCAATACAAATATCAGGATATTCATCTGTAATCTTTTTTTCTACAATTTTACGTTCTATATTTTTTCTTTCGTCAATACAAATATCAGGATATTCTTCAAATATCTTTTCTTCTTCAATTATATATTTTTTATACTTGTTTATATTTTCGTCAAATTCTTTCTTTTTTTTATCAAAAATTTCATTTTTCTTTGTAATATTTTGGTTTTTATTTTTAATATCTTCATTCATATTTTTTTGTATATTTTTTTCTTTATTTACGACAACAGTTCTATAAGAATAGAACATGAAACACCCCCCAAGAATAGCACTTGTTCCATAAAGAACAATTTCAGCCATTATTTATTATAAATTAATAGTATTATTTATATATAATATGTAATATCAATTTTTAATATTATTTTGACTTAGGTTTAGGGTTCTTAGGTTTAGCGTTCTTAGGTTTAGTGTTATTAGGTTTAGCTTTCTTAGGTTTTCCACCATTAAATAATGCTGTTGTATTCATCCCTACTCTTACTTCATCATCACATAATGTTTTATTAATACATTCAACATTTGTTATATTTTCTCTACTTTTCTTTAACACAGCATTTTGACAAGGTTCTCCTCTAAATTTTGTTTCGTCGTAATCCTCATTATCTATTCTTGAAGAAGTAATCATCCACGATGGAACAGCTAGTTTTGAATTATTTAAATTAGTATGTAAGAATTTCAATGCTTTATTAAAAGCAATCTCAGTTGTTTTATTTCGAATATAAGAAGAAACATAAGCGGTTAATATTGAATCATTATATCCGTCAGTAAGTCTATTATATTTTTTTTGTTCGTCAAGATTTACATCATATTTATTCAATGTTTTACATAAATCTAATTCTTGTATTATGTTATTATACCATAAAGTACATTGAGTATTTGCTTTATCAGTTAATTTACACATGTTTACAATATAAGTTTCACATATTATAGTATTATTATCACCATAACACGCAACCCCAATAAATACTTCTCCTAACATATCTTTATGACAACTCCAAGGCATCGCATTACCTGTAACAGCGATTCCAATAGTAGCATTTGAGTTTTTTAATATTCCTACAGCCATTTCTTTAGCGCATCTGTGAGTATATACATTCTTTACTTGTACACCTAAAAAAACTCTTTTAGCATCTGTGTCATAAACACCGAAGCAACCATATTTATGTACTCCAAACATCGGAATATCAACCAATGTACTAAACATCAAACCTGCTGTTAAAGATTCAGCAGTACCAATAGTATGTATCATACCTTTCTTGTTTTTAAGATTATTCAAATAAAGAAGTAACTTATGTGCTGATTCATGGGACTTCATTTTAGTATCATTTAATATATCATCGGCTCTTAAAGTATCAAATGATTGATAATCTTCGAATTTTAAAAAATCACTAAGTACCATATCAGGAGGTGGAGGAGGTTTTCTAGATGTTTTAGATGCCCTATTTGTTTTTTTATACATTCTTAATATATATATATATATTAATTGAAAAAAGTATATATGTTATTTATTATAATTTTAAGATTTATATAGAATAATGTTATTTTATAATTTGATATATTATTATATATAAATAAACGACATTTATTTTTTTTGAGAGGTGTTCCTACTATTAATATCTCTCCAATATTATTCTGTTCTACCATTATTTTATTCTCTGATCTAATTGTATAAAACCCTAATCTTTGTATTTTTAACATAGCAGATGACAATGGAATATCGAAATCATCTATAAACAAGTTTTTGTATTTATCTAAATTATTAACATCTTGTATTTTGTAAGCACAAGAATTATTATAATACAAACATCTGTCATGTTCTATTAATTTTTCTTTTTTATTTATACCATCTATTCGTTTTATAGGATAAAATGTATTATATGTCAATAAGCTTACATATGCTAATTTCATAATATATACTTTTTATATATTATATGACTTTATATTATTTTTTATGATCTTCACATATTGAAAATGATGAAGATTTATTTTAATTGTTTAATATTAAAAAAATGACAGTAAATATTTATATTTAATATAAATATGTTAGTAAATACGATAATCAGTATAAATACATTATCTTCGCTATCTTATTGTCCTATAAGTTATATTAATAATTCTTCAAAGTTATTATTAAAAAATGAAGTTAAAAATTATTCAAATATCTATTATCCGACGAATAATACTAATAATTCTTTAAAAACATTATTAAATAATAATAATAATTCACTAAGTATTCTATTAGGAGATACTATTATCGAACATAATAAGATATTATTGAAATCATCTATAGATAGATATAATAATATTTTTGATAAAGATGAAAATAATATACATAAATTAAATTATAAAAATTCTCAATTATATATTTATTTAAAAAATATTTTTGATAAAATTAATATTTTTAAATGAAATAATAAAAACTGATAAACAAAAATAATAAATTAAATATAAATGATTGTGTATGGATATAGAAGTAGATTACAAAAAAATGCAAGAGATCTGTTCGAAAATTATCATACAGAATTATTAGCTTGGAAAAAATGTAAGTTTGAAATAATATCTGACAGTAAAGGTTATAAAAAGGTTTGTGGAAGAGATGTTATAGATGAATTGATATATATAAAAAAGACATTAGATGAAATGAATGAATGTTTATATGAATACTATGATGAATATATTTATTTAAAAGATGAAACATATATGGTTTTCGATATGGGTGAATATTGTATAAATGAAGATAGATGGTGGATATATGAATATGAAATAAAAGAATATCTCGAAGTAGTAAACGAAAAGTTAAAAGAATGTGATAAAATGGTTATTAAATTAGAAAATGATCTTAATGTGTCAGCAGGTATAGCTATAGCTTTATTGAGATTGTAGAATATTATATGATATATTTTTTTTAATTGTATTTTATATTTAAAAAATATATCTTATTGTATTTTAAATATGAATAAATATAATAGACGTTCTTATACTACTAAATCGCAAACATCTATTCCACAATATACAAGACCTGCACCACCACCAATACAACAATCATTACCACAAAAAGAAAGTATGATGAGTAATATAACTAGTTCTGTAATACAAGGATTTGCTATAGGTACTGGTTCTCAATTAGCATCTCGTGGAATAGATGCAATAATGGGAGTACGTAAAATAGAAGTTGTTGAAAAAGTAAATAATAACTGTAATAGTGAAAGTGATATATATTTTAATTGTATTAAATCAAATAACAATGATGTTTATCAATGCAAACATTTATTTGAATTATTAGATAAATGTAAAAACATATAATATATTTTTTATATTGTAAAGGATAATATAAATTCAAATGTGTTATAATATGGAAACCTCTATTTCTGTATATATTATTGGTATGATTGCGTCAACCTTATTATATATTTCTGGTGATAAATATGATAAACATATATCTTTATTTGTATTTGCATTTATACAAGTACAGTTAGCTGAGTTTTTTATGTGGTATGATAAGGATTGTACTAAAGGAATAAATCATATTGCAACATTATTTCTTTATTTCGTATTCGTATTACAATGTTTATCAATTATATTAGGCGCTATAATATTTAAAACTACAACAATAAATAATAAAGTATTGTATGGTATTCTGATAATTTTTATAATAGTTTTAGTAATAAGTACTGTATATGAATACGATGAATATGAGAGTGGTAAAAAATGTTCTCAAAATAAAGAAAATCATCCATTTTTAATATGGGATATGGATATAAATATTATATATTTTTTATATTATCCTATATTATTAATATTTTGTTTCATGAAAGACTTTAATAAGGTTATAATATTAGTATTTGTATCTGGTTCATTATTATTACATAGTTTATATAATGTAAAAACATATATACGTGAATTTGAAAGTATATGGTGTATGCGGAATGTTTCCTTACCGATTATACTTTTAATATATAATTATTTAAAGGTATAATTTTTCAATATATGATTTTTGAATTGAAAATACAATTATAATTTATTTAGAGATTCTATTATTTTAACATAATAAGCTAATATATATTTGTATAAAACTTCTTTGTTTTTTTCAAAAGTATTCTCTATATTTTATAACTTATTAAAAGAATATACATTATGATATCATATTATATTATGCTACTTAAGGAAACGAGTACATAATCTTTTTATTTTCTTAAATTTCTTAAAACTTCTAAATCTTTTCTAAATATTTAATTATGTACTCAAAATATATTCTCTTATAACTTTATAAAGTATCCAATTTCGCCCACTTAGTATATACATTGTGTTTCACTTTGTATATTATGCTACTTAAGGAAAAACGAGTACATAATCTTTTTATTTTCTTAAAACTTCTAAATATTTTCTAAATATTTAATTATGTACTCAAAATATATTCGCTTATAACTTTATAAAGTATCCAATTTCGCCCACTTAGTATATACATTGTGATTCACTTTGTATATTATGCTACTTAAGGAAAAACGAGTACATAATCTTTTTATTTTCTTAAATTTCTTAAAACTTTTTAAAGTTCTCTAAATAATTAATTATGTACTCAAAATATATTCACTTATAAAAAAAGAATATTCATAATGTACTCATAGTATATTATGCTACTTAAGGAAAAACGAGTACATAATCTTTTTATTTTCTTAATATTCTTAAAACTTTTTAAAGTTCTCTAATAATTAATTATGTACTCAAATAAGATTCTTCTATAACTTTATAAAGTATCCAATTTCGCCCACTTAGTATATACATTGTGTATCACTTTGTATATTCTGCTACTTAAGGAAAAACGAGTACATAATATTTTTATTTTCTTAAATTTCTTAAAACTTTTTAAAGTTCTCTAAATAATTAATTATGTACTCAAAATATATTCGCTTATAAAAAAGAATATTCATTATAATCTCATCGTATATTATGCTACTTAAGGAAAAACGAGTACATAATCTTTTTATTTTCTTAAATTTCTTAAAACTTCTAAATCTTTTCTAAATAATTAATTATGTACTCAAAATATATTCGCTTATAAAAAAGAATATTCATTATAATCTCATAGTATATTCTGCTACTTAAGGAAACGAGTACATAATCTTTTTATTTTCTTAAATTTCTTAAAACTTTTTAAATCTTTCAAAATAATTAATTATGTACTCAAAATATATTCATTATGATCTCATAGTATATTATGCTACTTAAGGAAAAACGAGTACATAATCTTTTTATTTTTCTTAAATTTCTTAAAAACTTTTTAAAGTTCTCTAAATAATTAATTATGTACTCAAAATATATTCTTAATTCGCCCACTTTGGATATTATATTTATGATACTTGACGAAATGTATAAATAATATTTAAATAATCTATCTATATCTACAGACTATTATTTGAATTATTATATAAAAAATGATAAATATATTTATAAATATTGACATCAGCAAAATAAAGAAGTAAATCAATAAACTAAAAAAGAGAATTGTGTATTAATACGAAAAAATAATAATAAAATATGTATGAATTATTAAAATGTTATATATTTATGATAGTAATTTATTTTATAACTGGAGAAAAACTATGGATAATTGGTATAAATATATGTTTTATGACATTATTATCAATATTAATAACATTATTATTGAAAAGAATAATGAGATCAATATTAGTATATTAATAAAAAGATATTCGTTATGATTAGATAAAGGAATATTCTATTTATATATTATTGATAATTTTTTTATTTTCTTAATATTCTTAAAACTTCTAAATCTTTTTCTAAATAATTAATTATGTACTCAAAATATATTCTTTATAACTTTTTAAATATCCAATTTAGATCACTTTGTATATACATTATGATCTCTTAGCATATTATGCTACTTAAGGAAAACGAGTACATAATCTTTTTATTTTGTTAATATTATTGAAACCTCTAAATCTTTTCTAAATAATTAATTATGTACTCAAAATATATTCTTAATTAAATAAAGTATTCTCATTTCGCTTACTTAGAATATACATTATGATCTCTTAGCATATTATGCTACTTAAGGAATGTGAGTACATAATGTTTTTATTTTGTTAATTTTCTTAAAATTTCTAAAACTTTTCTAAATAATTAATTATGTACACAAAATATATTCTTAATTAAATAAAGTATCCAATTTCGCCCACTTTGTATATACAATGTAATCTTATTAATAAAAATAAAGTATCAAATTTCGCCAACTTTGTATATACAATGTAATCTTATTAATTAAATAAAGTATCCAATTTCGCTCACTTTAGTATATACAATGTAATCTTATTAATTAAATAAAGTATCCAATTTCGATCACTTTAGTATATACAATGTAATCTTATTAATTAAATAAAGTATCCAATTTCGCCAACTTAGTATATACAATGTGAATCACATTGCATATTATGCTACTTAAGGAAAGTGAGTTACATAATGTTTTTATTTTTCTTAAATTTATTAAAATATTTTAAACTTATATCTAAATATTTTTTTATATAACTTATTAAAATAAATAGTAATATCATAGTATATTATACACTACTTAAGGAAAGTGAGTACATAATGTTTTTATTTTCTAAATAAATAATTATGTACTCAAAATATATTCTCTTATAAAACATAGAATATTCTTAATGAATATCTTAGTATATCATTCTACTTAAGGAAAATAAGTACATAATTATTTGCTTCTTAAGGAAAACGAGTACATAATCTTTTTATTTCATTAATATTCTTAAAACTTTTTAAAACTTTCTAAATAATTAATTATGTACTCAAAATATATTCTCTTATAACTTAATAAAAATACATTGTAATCAGTTAGCATATTATACTACTACTTAATGAAAACGAGTATATAATCTTTTTATTTTGTTAATATTATTGAAACCTCTGAATCTTTTCTAAATAATTAATTATGTACTCAAAATATATTCTCTATAATTTTATGAAAATAGATTATAATCTATTAGTATATTCTGCTACTTAAGGAAAACGAGTACATAATCTTTTTATTTTCTTAAATTTATTAAAACTTATAAATCTTTCCTAAATATATTATTATGTACTCAAAATATATTCTCTTATAATCTTATTAAAAAATTATGTAATTACTTAGCATATTATGCTACTTAAGGAAAACGAGTACATAATCTTTTTATTTTTCTTAAATTTATTAAAACTTATAACTTATTGAAATAAATAGTAAACACATAGCATATTATGTTACTTAAGGTATCGAGTACATAATCTTTTTATTTTCTTAATATTCTTAAAACTTATAAATCTTTTGTAAATAATTAATTATGTACTCAAAATATATTATTTATAACTTATTAAAATAAATAGTAATAACAAAGCATATTATGCTACTTAAATAAAATCGAGTACATAATCTTTTTAATCTCATGATATTCTTAAAACTTATAAATATTTTCTATAAATAATTAATTATGTACTCATAAGGCATTCTATATAACTTATAAATATACATCGTAATATCTTAATATATTATACTACTTAAGGAAAACGAGTACATAATCTTTTTCTAAATAACTAATTATGTACTCAAAATATATTCTTAATTAAATAAAGTATCCTCATTTCTATGACTTTGTATATACATTGTGATTCGCTTTGTATATTATACATTACTTAATGAAAATGAATACATAATCTTTTTATTTTTTTAAATTTATTTAAATATTTATAAGTTTAAAAGATTTTAATAAATAATTAATTATGTACTCAAAATATATTTACTTATAAAATAGAATATTCTTTAGGAATCTCTTAGTATATTATGCTACTTAAGGAAAACGAGTACATAATCTTTTTATTTTCTTGATATTCTTAAAACTTTTTAAATCTTTCTAAATAATTAATTATGTACTCATAAGGCATTCTATATAACTTTTTAATATTAAATGTGATTCACTTAGTATATTATGCTACTTAAGGAAAACGAATACATAATCTCTTAATTTTCTTAAAAATTTTTAAATCTTTCTAAATAATTAATTATGTACTCAAAATATATTATCTCATAACTTTATTAAATGTTATTTATGAATATCTTAGTATATTATTATACTTAATGCAAATCAAAAACATATTTTTTTTCTTAAATTTATTAAAACATCTAAAACATTTTTAAATAATTATCTTCTCAATATATATAATATGAATAATATATATCATTTTCATTCTAGAAAAGAATTATATGGGAAAAATGTAAATATTTATAGAAAAGAAAAATCTAACAAAGAATATTTCAAATATAGTAATGTTATGTACGATGTTAAAAACTATAAAAAAATAAAACTTACTAAATCAAATATAAATTTTAAAAGAGGGGGGGGTGAATCACGTAAAGAGAGAGAAGCTCGTGAATATGGAGAAGCTCTCAATGCGCGTAGTGTAAATCATCGTAGACAACTTATTGAAGAATCATCAGAACAGAGAAAAGAACGTGAAGATAAAGTAAAACGCTTTGTGCGTCGTGTAAATCGTCGTACAGAAGTTGATGAAGAGAGTGAAAAAAAAGAATATCGCACAAGGCGTCGTGCATATCTTCGTACAATTCGTCCTAAAGAAGTTCTTGGAGAATCACTAGAGTCAGAAGAATTGCACAAAGAAAATCGCACAAGGCGTCGTGCATATATTCGTGCAATTCTTCATAAATAAGTTCTTGGAGATATTATGCTACTTAAGGAAACGAGTACATAATCTTTTTATATTCTTAATATCCTTAAAACTTATAAAACTTTTCTAAAAATAAAATTATGTACTCAAAATATATTTACTTATAAAAATAAAATTATTTATCAATATTCTTAAAATATTATGCTACTTAAGGAAAACTAGTACATAATCTTTTTATTTTCTTAATATTCTTAAAACTTCTAAAACTTTTATAAATAATTAATTATGTACTCAAAATATAATATCTTGTAACCTTATTAAAAAAATGTGAATAACTTTATCATATCATGGTACTTAATGAATATGCGTAGATAATTATTTATATTATATTAAATATAATAACGATAATAAAAAATGATTAAGTTTTCTATTTATATTTTATATAAATGGTTGAAGTTATAGCACTAACAGGATGTTTTTGTTTATCAGGACTATTTGGATGTTTTGTAAATGAAATGAGAAAAATTAAAAATGAATATACGAAAGAAATAAAAGAAGAAAATATTATATTTGAAGAGTTTTATAATAATAATCATGAAATTGAATATGAAAAAATAGAATTTATAAAATATATTAAAACAAAATATGATTTATTATCATTCGAACAATCAAATAATAAATACGATATATATCTTAAATATAAAATATTAAAAAATATACATATAATATCATGATAAATACACAAATATATTTTCTAATTTTTAACGAAACCACCCATGATAATCCTTGTTTTTCTTAAAATATTCTAAATATGCTTTTTCATTAGGATTTATAACATCGTTATAAACAGATTCTTTCGTATTTTTCTTAGCAAATGTCATTTATAATTTGATATAATAATATTTAATCATTCTAATCAATTTTTATTTATTGTATTAATTAGTTCTGAAATAAATAAAAATTGATTATTATGTTTTAATATATTATTATCCACCAAACCAGAGGTGAATCACAATAGCTAACAAGCTAACGAAGCAAAAAATGTTTATGTCAGAAAATCAAATACTACGCATGAAAGCACAATATATTTTCAGCGGTAAATTAATTAATATTAAAGAATTCAAAAAACAAGAAATGAGTATTATTCGTGATGAAGGTACAATTGGAAAATACGAAGAAATATTAAATACTTTATCACTAATGAGAAAAGAATATATTATTCCTTTGTCTAATTTATATATTATGCGTTATGTTATTAAAAATGAAGAAAATGATATATTCGAAGAGTCAGGATATAAGATATTTAATTTAGGTGGATATATCGTTGATGGAAGAGAATGGATATATAAAAGCGAGATTGACGATTACTATTTCATTATTGATAATAAGATTAAATGTTTTTATACATATATTATATATGTTACATTTGATGATAAATATGTTGACAACTTTAAAATAGAAACTATTGAATATATTCATTATAACAAAAAAATACAAAAATACGAAGAACTCAAAAAAAATTTAGAAACTGTTATGAAGAAAGGAGAATATATAAAGACTAAATATGATTGGGACATTGCTACACTCGATTACATCGATAATAATAATGAAAATCAGTTATTGATAGAATCTGAATATGTCATTTATACTCTTAATGAGTACTATTCGGAAGGTAGGAGATGGGAGTATATGTGTAATATTAAATCTTATTATTTAGATATTTGTAATAAGATTGATGAATATTACAAATATCTAAATGAACTTAATGTTAACGCAGGAGTTGCTCTCGCCCTTCTTCTTATGACATAGATACTTTATTCATTTGTATATATTATATATGTGTTTATTTTTATATTTTTTTTTATAATATATATATATTAGTAATAGATAGTATATATTATGACTAAAGTAGTAAAAAAAAGGTCTAAAGACGGGGTCGTATCATCAACCTTAAAAAAAAACCAGCTAAAACAAAGAGTAAGAAGAAGGGGTGGTGGTGATACACCACCCCTTCTTCCTGATGTAGTTAAAACTACTGACATAATTATTCCAGATAATTCTACAGGAATAGAAGAATCTAAAGAATGTATAACAAAATTAAATAATATATATAGTGAATTGCTGATAGAACATAAATTTATTAGTAATATAATAGGAGATATTGATACATATTTTACTAATAAATTCAATAAAGTTCAACATGAAGAAGAGTTGTTTGGACTTATTAAAGAAGTAATTGATATAACACAGTTTTTCAATGTTAATAATGAAAATATATATACTTCTAAAATAAATATCAATGAATCTGATATTATTGCAAATAATAAGGGTGATATTAATATTATTGATTCAAAAATATATATAAATGGTGCTAAAATTAGTACAAGTACTATTAGTAATATACTAATTAATTCAATGAATCTTATGAATATTTATAATATCTTAATAATAACAAATAAAAATCTATCAAATAATAATAAATATTTTAATATATTAAAAATACAATTTAAAATTTATTATGCAAAGTGTATTTTATATAGAATAATAAATATCAAAAAAGAAAAAAAATCTGTTATATGTTGCATTAAGTTTTCTAATGGAGAATGGATTATTAACAATAATATATTAGAATCATCTTACGCAGGCGTAGAAGCTAATCCAGATCCTAAAGATCATGCTAAAGATGCTGCTCCTGTTGCTGCTTCTGCTTCTGCTGCTGCTGAAGATGCTGCTGAAGATGCTGCTGAAGATGCTGCTGAAGATGCTGCTCCTGTTGCTGCTTCTGCTGCTGCTGCTGAAGATGCTGTTCCTGCTGCTGAAGATGCTGTTCCTGTTGCTGCTTCTGCTTCTGCTGCTGCTGAAGATGCTGCTCCTGTCGCTGAAGATGCTGTTAGAGGTGGAAAAAAATCATTAAGCGTAAATAAAATAAAAGAAATAGCCGATAAGTTAAAAGTATCTCATTTAAAATGTAAGAATAAAGAAAGTATTATGAACAAGATAAAAAGTATAGATTTACATAAATTAACAATAGAACAGTTAAAAATATATTGTAAACTATTTAATATAAGAGGTTGTTCTAAATGTAAAAGCAAAAAGTCTCTTTTACTTCATACAAAGTCCAATATGAAAGTACGTTAATTTTTTATGTACTCGTTTTTTATAAAAGTTATATAAGTTTTTAATATTTTCAGTATAATAATAAAAATATATACTTTTTTCATTAAGTATAGAATAATATTGTATGTAATTTAGTTTATTAAATGATATTGTATATGTATCTAAATATTTTTAATATAATGCTTTTATGAATATTAAGAATTTCGAGATATTAAAAAGATTATGTAGTCTTTTCCATTAAGTAGCATAATATTATAAATTATTCACAATATATTTTTAAAGGTTATTATAGATTATTATATTAAGTACATAATTAATTATTTAGAAAAATATTTATAAGTTTTAAGAGAATTAAAATATTGCTTACCTATTTTCCTCAAGTAGTATAACATAATATTATATCCATAAAGAATATTCTTATGGAGAACATGATTTTTCTATAAAAATAAGAAAATAAAAAGATTATGTATTTTTTATTAAGAAATGAGAATATATTAAGACTAAAATATTACTTGGACTAGCTAAACTCGAATACATCGAGGATAATAACGAAAATCCGCTATTGATAGAATCTGAATATGTCATTTTATACTCTTAATGATTACTATTATGAAGGTAAGAGATGTGTCATATTAACTGTTATTATTTAGATATTTATAGTAAGATTGATGAATATTACAAATATTTAAATGAACTTAATGTTAACACATGAGTTTATATCGCCCTTCTTCTTATGACATAGATACTTTATGTATTATATGTGTTTATATTTATAATGAAAAAAATTATGCAAGTATGATTTATATTATATATATTATATATATATATATATATTAGTATATATATAATATATTATGATTAAACTTACGATACCTAGAAAAAAAAGAAAAGTTCGTGGCGGCGATACTCCACCATTTACAATAGAACAACAAGAAAAAATAGATGAAATTACTAAAGATATATATCAATCTCTAAAAAACGGTAATGATCCATTGAGAGATACAATAAAATTATTAAAACAAAAAATAGAATTTTATAATTCAAACATATCTAAAGAAAAATCATTGTTATTATTATCTGAAAATGATTATGACAAAGCAAGTAGTCTTCAATATAATATAAATGAGATTGAAAATTCTATAAAAATATATAGAAAACTATTAAAAGAAGAACAAGGTAAATTAGAACAAGATGAAGAACCACCAGAAGAACAAGGTAAATTAGAACAAGATGAAGAACCACCAGACGAACGAGGTGAATTAGAAAAAAATGACGAATCACAAAAAGAACAAGATAAATTAGAAATAATTGATCCTATTATTTATGTAAAATGTACTGAAAATTTTCAAGATGAATATAACAAATTGGTTCAAAAATATAATATTATAAATTTTGTATTACCTTCAGACGATCAATTTATAAAATTTTTTATAAATAATGATTTAAGTCTCCTTAAAAAAACGATAGATTTTGATTTAATTAAAGAATCAAATAAAATAAGTAATCATATTACTAATTCTAAAAATAAAATGAGTGAATTATTAATAGATTTCTCTGATTTTAAAAAATTAGACACAGGAAAAAATGAAGATAATCATTCAATTATTAATAATCATATTAATAATATAGAATATGAAATAAATATTAATAAACTTTATGATACTACTATTTATAATATAGTAGTTAATTCATTAAATCTTATTAATATTTATAATATGTTAAAACTAGTGAGTGAAAATATTATAATAGATAATAATCATATTAAACTATTACAAACACAATTTAAATATTATTATACATCATGTATTGTAGCTAGAATAATATTAATTAAACATATTAATAATGGCGTTTCTAAATATGTTTACATTAAGTTTTACGAAACACTTATCAGTAAATCAAAATGGATAATTGACATACATGCTACACAGTCATTATTTAAAAGTTTAAAACAAACCCAAAGTGGTGGTGGAAAAAAATCATTAAGTGTAAATAAAATCAAAGAAATAGCAGATAAGTTAAAAGTATCTCATTCAAAATGCAAGAGTAAAGAAAGTATTATGACTAAGATAAAAAGTATAGATTTACAAAAATTAACAATAGAACAGTTAAAAATATATTGTAAACTATTTAATATAAGAGGTTGTTCTAAATGCAAAAGTAAAAATTCTCTTTTACTTCATACAAAGTCCAATATGAAAGTACGTTAATTAAATATAAATATTTTGAGTTCATGATTATTTTTTTATAAAGGTTATATTAGTTTTTATTATTCTATAGAATAATAAAAATATGAACTTTTTTCATTAAGTATAGATTAATATAAGAATATATGATATTGTATATGTATTTAAATATTTTTAATATAATGATTTTGAGTACATAATTTTTAATTATAGAAATGTTTTATAAGTTTTTAAGAATATTAAGAAAATAAAAAGATTATGTACTCGTTTTCCTTAAGTAGCATAATATACAGTAAGATTAATATAGAATATTCTAATTTTATAAGAGAATATATTTTATGAACATAATTAATTATTTTAAAAATATTTATAAGTTTTAAGAATATGTAATTTATAGTCTTAATTGATACTATTCAAAATGCGAGGATGAACTTTATGTTAACACATTAGCAGATATAGCGTTTATTCTTATTACATATATAATATATCTATTATTAATAGATATATTATATATGATGACTAAAGTAGATGATACATCGTCGTGTATTACAAAATATGAGGAAGCTATAACTGATTTAATATCAAAAGACATTTCTTTGGGAAAAATTAAAGAAGAAATTTTTAAAGATAATAATATATTAGACAAATATATTTCAGGTATAGATATAAAAAAAATTACAAAATATAATGCTAGAACCAATTATAATAATGAAAGCTATTTTAAAAATATGGAAGAAGATATAAAATATTTATTAAGAGTCGTCAGTGGTGAAGATATAGTAAGTGAAAACTATCCAAAGATAAACGATTATAAACTTTTATATATTAATTCAATACATCTTCTTAATGTTATTCATTTAATCAATAATTATAAAAAAGAAAAAGAAAAAGATAAAACTAAATATGAAAATATATTGAAATTATATAAATTACAATATAAATATTATTATCTTACGTGTGTTAAATTAAGAAATAAAGATGGAAAATATTATCATTTCATTAAAAAAGATGATGATAATATTACACATGGTTTTACATATGAAATTAATGAAGAATTAACAAATATAGCATATCCGTCGTCTCATACAACTGGTGGAAAAAAATCATTAAGTGTAAATAAAATCAAAGAAATAGCAGATAAGTTAAAAGTATCTCATTCAAAATGCAATAGTAAAGAAAGTATTATGAATGAGATAAAAAGTATAGATTTACAAAAATTAACAATAGAACAGTTAAAAATATATTGTAAACTATTTAATATTAAAGATTGTTCTAAATGCAAAAGCAAAAAGTCTCTTTTACCTCATATAAAGTCCAATATGAAAGTACATTAAATATAAATAAATATAATATTTAATATAGTCATTTTTAATTTATATAGAAGATTTTTAATATTAAAAGTTTACGAAATAAAGAATAGTTTATTTAATAATTAATATTATATTTTCTACGTGGGATAATTTATAAAACTTTATTTTTTATTAAGTAGCATAATATGATATAGTTATTCACGATTTATTTTGAGAACATAATTTATTTTTTAAGAAGTTTTAAGAAAAATAAAAAGATTATATACTCAATTTTCCTTAAGTAGTAGAATATACTATGATATTCACATTGTTTTTTAAATAAGTTATAAAGAAGATATTTTGAGTACATAATTATAATTTTTAGAAAACTTTTAGAGATTTTAATAATATCAGGAAAATAAAAAGATTATGTACTCGTTATCTAAAGAAGATAATCACATTATATATACTAAGTGGGCGAAATTGAATACTTTATTTTTATTAAGATTATATTTATAGAACATAATTTTATTTATAATTTTTAATATTTTCATTTTGTAGCATTATATATAAAGTTATTGAGAATATATTTTGAGTACATAATTAATTATATTGAAAATATTTATAAGTTTTAAGAAATTTAAGAAAATAAAAAGATTATCTACTCATTTTCCTTAAGTAGTATAATATGCTAAGTGATTACGATTTATTTTAATAAGTTATAAAGAATATATTTTGAGTACATAATTTATTTTTTTAGAAGATTTAAAAAGATTTAAGAAATTTAGGAAAATAAAAAGATTATGTACTCATTATCCTTAAGTAGCAGAATATACTAATATATTAATAATTAATTATTTAGAAAATATTTATAAGTTTTAATAATATGAGGAAAATAAAAAGATTATGTTCTCATTTCCATTAAGTAGTAGAATATACTATGAGTTCAACATTGTTTTTTAAATAAGTTATAAAGAATATATTTTGAGTACATAATTAATTATATTGAAAATATTTATAAGTTTTAATAAATTTAAGAAAATAAAAAGATTATGTACTCGATTTTCATTAAGTAGCAGAATATACACACATTGTTTTTTTAAATAAGTTATAAAGTATATATTTTGAGTACATAATTAATTATATTGAAAATATTTATAAGTTTTAATAAATTTAAGAAAATAAAAAGATTATGTACTCGTTTTCCTTAAATAGAATAATATACTATGAGATTCACATTGTTTTTTTAAATAAGTTATAAAGTATATATTTTGAGTACATTATTTAATTTTAAGAAAAGTTTTAGATTTTTTAAGAAATTTAAGAAAATAAAAAGATTATGTACTCATTTTCCTTAAGTAGTATAATATGCTAAGTGATTACGATTTATTTTAATAAGTTATATTGAATATATTTTGAGTACATAATTTAATTTTAAGAAAAGTTTTTAGAGAATATAATTTGAGTACATAATTATTTTTTTAGAAAGATTTAAAAAGTTTTAAGAAATTTAGGAAAAATAAATAAATTATGTACTCGTTTTCCTTAAGTAGCAGAATATACAAAGTGATAACAATGTATATACTAAGTGATTCATAAAGAATATTCTTATTTTATAAGAGAATATAATTTGTGTACATAATTATTTTTTTAGAAAGATTTAAAAAGTTTTAAGAAATTTAGGAAAATAAATAAATTATGTACTCGTTTTCCTTAAGTAGCAGAATATACAAAGTGATAACAATGTATATACTAAGTGATTCATAAAGGATATTCTTATTTTATAAGAGAATATAATTTGAGTACATAATTATTTTTTTAGAAAGATTTAAAAAGTTTTAATAAATTTAAGAAAATAAAAAGATTATGTACTCGTTTTCCTTAAGTAGCAGAATATACAAAGTGATAACAATGTATATACTAAGTGATTTATAAAGAATATTCTTATTTTATAAGAGAATATAATTTGAGTACATAATTAATTATTTAGAAAAGATTTAGATGTTTTAAGAATATTAAGAAAATAAAAAGATTATGTACTCGTTTTCCTTAAGTAGTATATAAATCATAAAGATATCATATATAAAAAGATAATAGTAATTTATACATAATGAGTAATACTTGTATTATTTTAACTAGTACTGTAAATATACAGAATAAAAATTATATTTTTCAAAGAAACAGTAATGAAAGATTAGAAACTTATTTAAAATCAATTAGAAGTTGGCTTCATAATACTAACTTAAAAATTATATTAATTGAAAATAATGGGTATGAATTTAATGAATTACAAAAAGAATTAATAATATTTAAAGATAGGTTTGAGTTTATTTCATTGAAAGATGATGCTAATCTATCTTCTATCGAGTTAAACTTACATAATAATAAAAATAAAGGTG
>Ga0209491_10004384_pt1 | contig 21847 bp, 20 predicted proteins | sample BON02_FD_187213 | JGI IMG/M metagenome (GOLD analysis project Ga0209491, IMG submission 187213) | Freshwater microbial communities from Lake Bonney liftoff mats and glacier meltwater in Antarctica - BON-02 (SPAdes) (version 2) | ecosystem: Environmental > Aquatic > Freshwater > Ice > Glacier... | reverse complement strand
ATTACAACACGACCCGGCCGCATTCATCACTGGGGTATTTGACCCCCGCGGTTTATGCTCAACAGTGCACCCACTAAAACCAGTGACGACTCTCAAAGTGACTGGACCTAAAACAGGGGGCAGGTCAGGAGTAGATCTCTCTCAACAACACGGATTATTTCTGGGAACGAAACCCGTCGCACCTGTCTAAATTTGGGCCTCAACAATTTGTCTCAGGCCAGACGTCAAATACTCACGAGACAATGTCCCGCACTGGGAGGCGTTTTATAGTCACGGATATGGTGACTGCGATTAGCGATTATTGTCATTGGAAGGGTGTAAAGATTTCTGTAGCATCGGAACAATCTCTTTTGAGGGAAAAGCTGCCACCGTATGTTTTTGAATCAAGCTAGGGGCGCGGCAGACGGTGGGAAACGGCACTGTTGACCGCCTTTCTAGGTTCTGGGTTACATAAGCAACATCGATCCCAATTCTCTGCGCAGTGAGATCACGTCAGAAGAGGATGTTCTTCATGAGCAATCAATCTTGACACTCCACGGCAGCCCCTTTATCCCAGGCAAAGTATCGGGTGACCCTGAGCCGAGTTGCCGCTAAATCATACGATTCAATCAAGACCTTGTGCCCTCTCAGAGTCAATCCCTGCTGTGAAGCCAGAGCAATTACGGAACTTGCCTGGAGCAGCTGTATGAGATTATTTTCCGGGAAGATGGGGTTGGAGTGTGCATTGAAAAAAGCTTCGAAGTCAACCTCGAGGGACGGAGAGGGCGCAGCGATTTCGATATCTGACTCAATGATTTGAGCGATGATTGTCCCTGCTGGGGCGAGCGTTCGTGACGTCTCTTCAAAAAAAAAGCTGAGTTCTTGCTCCGAGAAGTAGTAAATAACATCGTTAGCGACAATTACATCGAAATCGACCAAGTAAGGGAAACGCTCGCCTCCCTTCCAAATCTCTACATTGTCCGGCCCCAAAACCTTGCCCAATCTTTCAACAGACTTTGGATTTATGTCAAGCCCATAAACTTCTGCCCCTCTTCGGGCGGCTTCCAACAGGTCCGCGCCGTGGCCAAAGCCTACGTCAAGAAATTTGACTCCCGTGAGGTTTGCATGAGACCCAACTGAGCCTAGGAAACGAAATAGTGCGTTGTCGGGAGCTGCGTCGAACGAAACCGCCCGATTCAGCCAATAGTCTTCGACGTTTTCCAAAGCGACACCTCTTTCAGCATCTAATCTACCTACCGGAACGGGCCATTTTGCTCCATCAGCAGACTACTGTGGGCCGAGAAGATGGCCCAAATTTAGCATTGGGGGATCCCAACTTCGCAGCATCCCGACTGAAGGTGCCCGAGTGGGATTAGTCCGGCGCGCTGGACCGGCGTCTGAGTGGGTCAACCCAGGACACCAGGAAGGCCACACATACTGCTTAAATCAACAATGCCACCGTGACTGTCTGTTTGCCGGGGGAAGGCCTCGCTCTGTCAAACCTCGCAACTTGGGAGGACGGGACAAAACTCGACCTATCATTATGTGCAGAAAGGTTTATGAAGATGAATGGAAATCGAAATTGCGGCAGTCGCCACCTGTCATCCGAGCGTGTGTTTTGAGGCATTGCGTCACGGGGTCTGAGGGGTTCATTGGTTCCCACGTCGTGGAAACATTACTGAGGCGCGGCCATGAGGTTAAAGCCCTTGTCCAATACAACTCGCGAAGTGAGATCGGATGGCTGGAAGAACTCCAAATCGTCGACCCGGGAACACGCCTCGAGATTGTCCTTGGAGACCTGAGGGATCCCGGATTGGTTAATACCGTTGTGGAGGGTTGCGATGCCGCCATCAATCTCGCAGCTCTCATCGCTATTCCCCATTCGTACTCCTCTCCGCGTTCTTACATCGACACAAACGTGCTGGGGACACACAATTTTCTGGAGGCGTGCAGGACAAGTGGTGTGAAGCGAGTCGTCCAGCTTTCTACAAGTGAGGTGTATGGCTCGGCTGTGTATGTTCCGATGGACGAGGGCCATCCTCTAAGTGCGCAGTCCCCCTACGCGGCAACCAAGATTGCGAGTGACCAGCTGGCATTCTCCTACAACAAGAGTTTTGGGCTTCCTGTCGTGGTTGCTCGGCCGTTCAACGCTTTCGGCCCCCGCCAATCTTTGCGTGCTGTGGTTCCTTCCATTATTCTGCAAGCGATTAGCGGCGACGGGAAAGTGAAACTGGGGTCGACTTCCTCCACACGCGACTTCACCCATGTGCAGGACCTTGCGGCTGGACTTGCGGATATCTTGGAGAGCGACAGAGGAGAGGGGGAGGTGTTCAATCTGGGCAGCGGTTTTGAGATATCTATTTCAGATGTCGTTCAGCTGGTCAGCCAGATTCTCGATGTGGAACTAGAGATTGAGGCTGAGGAGGGGCGGTTTAGGCCTGAAAACTCGGAAGTCTCTCGCTTGTACTCGGATTCTCGCAAGGCTCAATCGGTTTTTGGATGGGGAACTTTCTCTGAGTCACCCCTCGAGCGCTTCACCAGTCGCTTGGCGGAGACAGCCTCATGGTTTGCTCAAAACCAGAGTAGCTATGCTGGGGATTTGAGAACGTTTCGTTATTGAACGGGGTCTGATGCAAACTTTAGTAACGGTTGAGTCAATTGTCTCCGCAGTTCGCTGCACGGTTGGGCGAGGCCCAACCGGCTTACACGAACCCGATATCGGGGCGCTCGAGGAGGAATACACGCAGACTTGCTTGCGTTCGGGTTATGTGTCGAGTGTTGGGGAATATGTAGGTCTCTTTGAGGAAGAGCTGGCTGGGATCATTGGAGCCCCAGCTGTGATGGCCACAGTAAATGGGACTTCCGCCTTGCATCTTGGGTTTATGGCTTTGGGTGTTGGCCCGGGAGACGAAGTTTTGGTGCCTTCTATGACGTTCGTGGCGACAGTAAACGCGCTGTCCTATTGTGGAGGGATCCCTCATTTTGTCGATATCGAACACGAGAGCCTAGGTGTCGACCCTGCAAAACTATCCGTCTACCTCCGGGAAATATGTGTCTCCCAAGATGGTCAGACAACTAACAGGATGACAGGCCGCCCTATTAAGGCACTGGTTGTCGTTCATTTACTAGGGCTTCCGGCCATGATTGATGAGCTTTGTGAGGTCGCTGAGAGATTTGGAATTCCGGTATTGGAGGACGCTGCAGGAGCCCTGGGTTCAAGAATCGACGGCCGGCACGTCGGGACCACTGGCGACGTTGGGGTTCTTAGTTTCAATGGAAATAAGACAGTGACAACAGGCGGCGGCGGCGCCTTCATCACAGGGGACCCAGACCTGGCCCTGAAAGCAAAGAATCTTTCAAACACGTGGAGAATCCCGCACCCGTACAAGGTAGAACATGGCGGAATTTCCTATAACTATAGGATGCCCAATCTTAACGCTGCGTTGGGATTAGCCCAACTGCGGCGTTTACCAGACTTTTTGCGCAAGCAAAGTTCCTTACATCTTGAGTACAAAGGAATGTTGGACGCCGGAGACTCCGTCCACATGGTCGCTGGTCGTTCTGAAACCGAGCCCAATTACTGGCTTCAAGCCCTGTGCGTAGATAAAGCGAAGCCCGGCTTTGTCCAAGAATTATTGGAAGCCTTGACAAGCGACGGTATTCAGGCGCGGATGGCCTGGACTCCCATTCACCGCATGGAGGCGTATTCTCGTGCGCCCAGGGCCGGGTTAGAAGTGACCGAGAGAATATCGGCTCAACTGCTATGCCTTCCAAGTAGCTCTCAGCTCGCAAAATCGACAGTGTAGGTCGGCGATTGGCCGTTACACGCTGGCAGTGGGGGAGGGAAGCTGACGCGGGGTCTCTTTACTTTGGCGGCCATTCGCTACTCCATAATTTCGCTGAGTTTGATCATGCGAAAGTTCGGGTACTGGAGGGTATTCAAGATTCCGGAAGCCACTTCCGTTTTCCTCTGCTTGTGGCTCCGGTGGCTGGCAGCTATTGGGAGGCGTTCTCGCCCTATGGTTACACCTCAATGCCGCAGGGCCCACCACTAACGTTGGACGAAGTGTCCACTCTCACGGTTTTTCTCAGGCAACAGCAGGTCATTGATCTGTTCCTCCGGCACAATCCATGGCAGGCGAGCCAGGACATTTTCTCTCCCAATTTCTCTGCGCAGGCAGGTGTCGTATTCTCCTTAGACATCCGAGGCTTTCATTCAGAGGCGCACAATGACCTATCTCGAGTTCCTCAGAAAAGACGCAGCACTTTGCGTAAGGCTCTCAGCGGAAATATCACGGTGCGTGTAACCCCTGCTTCAAAGGCGACCGAAGAGCAGAGGGCATCTTTTCAGACAATTTACCTAAAAACTATGGAGGACAATGGTGCTCGAAAATTTTACCGATTCGACAGACCCTTTTTTCTTCGGCTCTTTGAAGAGTCTTCAGAAAGCCTATTCTTGTTCGAAGCGGTGGACAGAGACGCGGGTGTCACCGTGGCCTCCGCGCTGTTTATTGGCGGTAATGATTCCTACCTCCATTACTTTTTGAGCGGAGCCCTCGCGGAGGCAAGATCATCTAATGCAGTAGATCTCATTATTTTTCGAGCTGCTCAATATTTTTCTGAACGCGGTTGCAGTTTCCTGAACTTGGGAGGCGCCACCGCGCTCAGCGGCGATGGCCTGAGAACGTTCAAGAGGAATTGGTCTTCGCAGCAGCACCCGTATTTTGTCTCAAAGCTGATTTGCGACGATGAGGCCTATTACAATCTTCGGTCCGACATCAAAAATAAGGATGATGCAATATTTCTGCTTCGAGATCTCAAGCAGCTCGAACTCACCTAGCTTCTGGTCTGAGAAGACGAGTAATGTCCGTGGAGATGGAAAAGCCTAGACTAGGCGGATGCTCCATGGCTTACCGAATGATTTGGCAGGAAAACTTCCGGATTCGATTGCTGACGTCTTAGGCGCCTTTAACAGGAGCGGGCGTGGGTTTTATGTCGCCCTTGGCCGAGATGGAGGGGTCGAAGGGCTCGTGACGGACGGAGACATTCGACGTGCTCTTCTGGATGGGTTTGCATTGAGTGATTCTCCTCTCACAATTCTGAATGTTAATCCTGTAGTGGCGGGCTCGGCGGCGAGCAAAGCAGAGCGCCAAGCGAAAATGCGTATTTCTGGTGTCCGGCAATTGCTCATTCTTGATCAAGAGAATCGGTTTCTCGATATTGAGATTCTTACGAGCGCGGGTGTGGAAAGAGAAAACTGGGTCATCATCATGGCGGGCGGTCTGGGCACCCGAATGCACCCCCATACGCTTGGGGTTCCTAAACCTATGCTCAGGGTCCGCGGACAGCCCATACTCGACCACATTATTTCAATGCTCGCGGACCAGGGTTTTCGCTACTTTGCTATTTCGGTCAACTATCTGGCTGATCAAATAGAGGAGTACTTCCAGGATGGATCCAGTCGGGGCGTGCGAATTGAATATTTGAGAGAGCAGGAATTATTGGGCACAGCGGGAGCGCTGGGGTTATTTTCAGCATCGACGTCTGAATCCATCGTTGTTGTGAACGGGGACGTCCTTACCGACGCGGACTTCGGCGAAATGATTCGATCGCATGAAAGGTCAGGTTCTGTTTGCACCATTGGCTTAAAGCAGGTTCAATTTCAGAATCCTTTTGGCGTCTTAGACACGGTGGGGGCGTCCGTAGTGAACTACGTTGAAAAACCCATTCTGACCTCCTTGATCAGCGCAGGGCTCTATATTTTTTCCCCGGAAGCGCTTCAGCCCCTAGATGGGAAGGAACGACTTGACATGCCGGACCTCATTAAGAATTTGATATCCGAGGGTTTCGGAATTCACGCTTTTCCTTTGGTGGGTTCCTGGTTCGATGTGGGTAGGCCGGCTGACTTCTACGCTGCAGGTGGTGACAGGTAGTGAGGAGGAACTTCGGCTCCCTGTCTCCGCGTGGAGATTTTGTGCTCGTGGTAGGGAAAGGAAGCGCGGGGCAGAGGCACCGCGGCATCGTGGTTCATGAGCTTCCAGGAATAACGGTGCGTCACTACGGAGCGAGAGAAATTCAAGACCGCCTCTTGCGCGAGCTCGTTGCGCAGAGACCTCAATTCGTGATTGTCGCTTCGCCGGCACCGAGCCACCGTGCTCTGTCGACAGCGTTCTCGGCAGCAGGAATTCCCGTGTTTGTGGAAAAACCCATGTCAGCGGACGCAGAGACTGCGCGAGAAATGTCGGAGGTGGCGCACGCCAATAACGCTCCACTAATGGTGGGGTATGTGATGAGGTTCTACGATGATTTCTTGGCGTTTCGGTCTCTTCTCGCGAGTGACCCGATAGGGAATCTCACCTTTGCCCGTTTTGAAGCTGGACAGTACTTGCCCGATTGGCGGCCTGAGAAAAGATACGAAGAGTCAGTGTCGGCACAAGAAAAACTTGGGGGAGGTGTGCTGCTAGAACTAAGTCATGAAATTGATACCGCCCTCGGACTCTTTGGGCTTCCTGCCCGGGTTTCATGCCGAGCGAGCACACTGAGCGGATTGGCAATAGACGTTGAAGATTTCGCACACATCTCACTCGAATATCCCGTCCATTCTCGGGCTCCTCAGCGTGTCGATATTCAGCTCGATTTCCTTCGTCGCGTCCCATCTCGGCGGGTGGAAGTCCATGGTGACGACGGCGTGCTAATTTGGGACGTTCTTGCTCAGACCATCGGCCTATACCGGGCCAAGTCCGATACTTGGTCTGAGCACGGGGTGCCCGGGCGCGGCAGGAGAGATCCATTTCGCCTTCAATTCCGAGCATTTAGGGAGAAAATTTCGGGGTCATCGGCCGAAGCGTCGTCAGATAGCCAAGCGGTTGACGTCCTTCGAGTGATTGAGTGGTGTCGGCATTCGGCTGCATCTCAAGGAGCAGGGCTGGATTTTGAGAGCGCCACTGATGCTTGACAGCGCATGGATTTTTGCCAGGGGCGGATCCGTAAGAGTCCCCGGAAAGAATTTATCGAGCGCGGGAGGTAAACCTCTCCTCGGATGGGCCATCGAGCATGCTCAAGGGACCGCGCTCTTCGAACGAGTATTCGTCTCCACTGATTCGCCGGAAATAGCCGGGATTGCAAGAGAGTTCGGTGCCGAGGTGCCCTTCATGCGCCCGGATTTTCTGAGCCAGAGTGGCAGTGAAGAGCTGGGCGCGTGGCGCCATGCGATTGAGTGGGAGCACAAGGAAACGGGGCGGCTCCCTCAGTTGTTTGTTTCTGTTCCAACGACGGCACCACTGCGGGAGCCCTCAGATATCGCAGCGTGCGTTGCAGCTTTAAGCGAAGGGGGCGCAGACCTCGTTATGACCGTCACTAGGGCAAAGACTTTGCCCGGCTATAACATGGTCGCAATGGGTGAGTCGAGCAGCCTACGTTTGCTCGGCGCGGGTTCCTCGCCGGAAGCTCCGCCAGCTCGTTCGTCAATCTTTAATGTCACCACAGTGTGTTACGCCGCTAGACCAGAATACGTCCTCCAAGCGGCGAATTTATTCTCCGGGAAAGTCTTGGGTTCAGTCGTCCCGGAAGAGCGAGCCCTCGACATTGATACCTATTTTGACCTTAGGGTTGCAGACTTGGTGCTGAAGGATCGACTTTTGAAGATGGAAGGAGATTTTGATGTTCAACGTTGACCTTTGTAGGGTTGCTGTGGTCACAGGAGCTAGCGGACACATTGGTTCCTCGCTTGTGCGGAAGCTGCTCGGAGAGAATTGGGCTGTGATTGCAGTTGACTACGAGAGTGCCACCGACGTTGGGAACGTCACGAGCGTCGAGGGTCACCTTTTATTTTTGCCGTCCGATTTAGAAAGTGAATCTGACAGAAATTCCACCGTAAAGAGAATCAGGTCTGCGTCTAATCGCCTTGATGCTCTTATTCACTGCGCCGCTTTTGTCGGAGACTCTGCTCTCGACGGTTGGAATACAGACCTGAGCCATCAGAGTGTAGCGACATGGCGACGAGCAATGGAAGTTAATTTGACCGCGCCATTTCATCTCACTCGGGACCTGGCCGAGTTACTCAAAAAGTCCGAGGACGGTTCCGTCGTGAACGTTGCCTCAATCTACGGTGAGTTTGGCCCGGATTTGAGGCTCTACGAGGGTCTCGACATGAATAATCCCGCTGCCTACGCTGCAAGTAAAGGTGGGTTAATCCAGCTTACGAAGTGGCTATCCACTGTCCTTGCACCTCATGTGAGAGTGAATGCGGTGTCTCCCGGTGGTGTCTACCGAAACCAAGACCCCACATTTGTTCAGCGCTACTCAGCGAAGGTGCCGCTCGCAAGGATGGCGAGCGAGGAAGATGTCGTCGAATCCATATTGTTTCTAATCTCAGAGAGGGCACGATACATCACCGGCCAGGTCTTGAGAGTTGATGGTGGCTGGGGTGTGTGGTGAGGGAGAGCCGCGCTGATGGATGACGAGCGTTCATCTCCGGTTGGATTTGTGGGTGGCGAGCGATGCCTTTTCGTCAGTACACAACCCCGGATGCAAATGCCGGTTTTCAATGGAGCCCTCGGCGACGCCTACGAGCTATTTGCGACTGGAAGGGACGCGCTGTATTCCCTGATTGCCCAACTAGAGCCACTTAGAGTCAAGGTCCCCATGTACGGTTGCAATTCTCTTGCCCTTGCGGCCAGGTCTGCGGGAGTGGGGTTTGACTACTATCCGATCTCTGAAGCGTTGCTCGGGGAAAGGGACATGTCCGACGCCTGGAACCCCGGGGATGTTGTCGTAGTTCCCCATTATTTTGGAGTTGTTAATACTGAATTGTTACAGAGCCTTCGTGGATCAGGAATGATAATTGTTAGTGACGTGACACACTTCCTGTTCGATACGGCAGTGACGAGGGAGATTGCGGAACAATCTGACTATGTCTTTGCGAGTTTTCGCAAGTCGTTTGCGACGCCCGATGGAGGCTTTATCGGCAGTGTGCATCATGAGTTGCCTGGCCCCTCGGACAGGGTGAGAATGGGGTTTGTTGCCTATCGCACCGCAGGATTAGTGTCCCGCGGTTTCGCCACTGTCGGTGGGCTGGTTAGCGAAGAGAACCGGCCATATTTCGCTAATGCAGAGGAGGAGCTGGAAAAGCTGGATCCTGGTGACTATGCAATCAGCGATATCGGTAGAGAATGTCTCCACAGTTTTGATTTTGACCTCGAGGCAAACGCCATAGCAACCAACACAAGAGCGCTCCTTAGCAACCTTCCCCCTCGGTCGCATAGCCCGAGTCCTCTCACTTCCTTAAGCCCGCTGGTTCTTGTGATTTTCGACACGGCCGAGGAAATGAAAAGTGTTCGAGGACAACTGATCAAGAGGAGGGTTTTCTTGCCGCAGCATTGGCCAGGGATCGCAAGCAGAGCGCCCGACCACTTTTCTCTGCGCTCACTAAGTGTTCCTGTCGACGCTCGATACACGAAAGACATTATGCGATCAATTTTTGAGGCTGAGAGTAGCATCACACTGTGAAAAAAGTCGCAGTACTGACGACGTCACGGGCCGACTTTGGGCTTCAACGTGATTTTATTGCCTCTCTTGTCGCTCTTAAAACCTACGAGGTGGACGTGGTGGTCTCAGGATCTCATTTCTTGGATCAATCAGGGGAATCCTTGCGTGAAGTCCGCGAAAACTTGGCGGGAATTGGGGCCAGACAAGTGGCTATGCCCGTTCCAAACGCAGGGAGTGAGGGGAAAAGTCAGAGAGGTCATCTATTGACCCGGAGTGACACCCTCGCATCGATGATGGACCAAGCGGGGTCTTACCTAGAGGCAAGTAGGCCTGATGCCGTAGTTTTCCTCGGAGATCGCTGGGAACTTTGGGGCTTTGTATATCCTGCCTACTTGGCCGGTATCCCGCTATTTCATCTGAGTGGAGGCGAAACGACCGCGGGCGCGCTCGACGACTCGATTCGCCACGCTCTCACAAAACTTTCGAGCATTCATTTAGTTGCGGCAGAACCCTATGGGCGGGTGGTAAGCCAGATGGGAGAGGAAGACTGGAGAATCTCGGTTTGCGGAGAGCCAGGGCTCGACCGACTTAGCCAGCTGGAGCCAAGGAGCAAAACAGCTTTCTGTGCGACCCTGGGTCTTGACGGCGCGAAGCCGCTTATTCTTCTGGCCCTGCATCCGGCGACACTTGAGTCAGACACGACCCTGATTGATAACCTCAAAGCCCTGAGTCATACGGTGCATGCCCTCTCGGGATTTTCTTTTGTCATGACCGCACCCGGCTCAGAGCCGGGTTCCGAAATAATCGAAAACTGGGGGAGGGCAGAGATGAGCGGGAATGAAAACTTCGTGTACGTGGATAGCCTGGGCCGTGATCGTTTCATCGAAGCCATCTCGCATTCGTCGCTGATGGTGGGGAATTCCTCGAGTGGGATTGTTGAGGCCCCGACAATCGGCACTCGCACCCTTAACCTTGGGTCCAGGCAGTCTGGAAGGTTGAAGGCGGATTCTGTCAAAGATTTAGAGTTTGAATGTGGGGCATTGGTCGAAGAAATAAAGCGCCAGACGGCTCTCCCTGATGAGGGTCGCGGGAGTTTTGCGAATCCTTACGACCCTTTTGGAGACGGGCAAAACACGGCCCGAGCTGTGAAGTCTCTGTCTTTTGCACTCAACCAATACTCACCTGAATTACTGATAAAGAAGAAGTTAGTATTCGATGTGAGGCCGAGAGACTGGATGTCCTTTCTGTGAGTGGAGACCTTTACTTACCTGATGGGTTCGAAATTATCGCTGAAATTGGGGTAAACCATAATGGGGACCCAGCCCTGGCGATGAAGCTCGTCGAAGCCGCCGCCGCCGCCGGGGCCACCACAGCAAAGTTTCAGGTCTTCAAGACTGAGGGTCTGGTCACCAGGACTGTAGGGGTCGCGGACTATCAACGGAGTGAACAGACCGATAGTCAATATGATCTCCTCAAAAAACTGGAACTTCGCTCTGCGGAGCTTTTCAGGCTCAAGGAATATACCGAGGCCCTGGGGATGCGGTTTTTGGCCACTCCGGACGATGCCGACAGTCTCGATTTTCTGGTGGACGAGCTCCTCGTAGAACGGCTTAAAATTGGATCTGGTGAAATTACAAACTATCGTTTTTTGGAACAGATTTTCTCTGCGGAGCTTCCCATGATTATGTCAACGGGGATGTGTACCCTGCCAGAAATTCACGAAGCCTTAAAACGCCTGGGGAATCCTGCAAGGGAAGCACTGGTTCTTTTGCACTGCACGTCGAGTTATCCGACCGCCCTAGGTGAAGCCAACATTGCTGCAATTAGGACACTCGAGCGAGAATTTGATTATGAGATCGGATTCTCTGATCACACCGTGAGCTCTATTCCCGCCGTGATGGCGGTAGGCATGGGGTGTCGCGTATTCGAAAAACATATAACCCTCGCCCACGATATGAAAGGCCCAGACCATCAAGCTTCGGCCGATCCTTCAGAATTTCGCCAATACGTGGAGGACCTGTCAAAGGCCTCGGTCGCCCTAGGCGATGGTGTGAAGTTGCCCACGCTTTCCGAGGTTGCAAACATACCCTTCGTTCGGAGGCGGGTTGTTGCCGCAACGGAGATTCTCCCTGGCACCCGAGTCCTCGATGAGCATGTAGAGTTTTTGCGGGCCGAATCTGGGGCGATGGCCGAGTCCTGGACGGCAATGGTGGGCGGAATTGCTCTTCGGGGTATTGCTCAAGGTTCTCCAATTGAAGTAGGCGAAATTTTGGTGCGGGAGCCAGGTTGAACCGGCACACTGGGTCCAGTCAGATGTCCCTAATCGAGGGCGAGGCCGAATTATCCCGCAAAAGCTGATGTGCGCGAGTTTGAGAAAGCCGGGGCGCCCGACAGCTTCATCCAGGTTTGAGCGGCGCGATTGTCGCAACCAGAATCGAAGCCAAACCTAATGTAGTCGCGACGCCAGTGTTGGAACTCCTACCGCCGTCTCCCTCTAAACGACACATGGTCGGAAACGTGCCCCGAGTAGGCGCCGAGGTCCGTCGGTGTTCTGTGGGATGCTGGCCGAGGGTTGCGCTTTGGGCGCCGAAGTGAGAAATGTCTAGATAGAGACATTGCTCCACGCGGTTGAGGGTGCTGCTTTCCATCGTCTTTTAGGAATGCCGTTAGATCTGTAATCGAGCACACGGACGACGATGTTCTGGCTATTTACAACGCGATTGATGACTACAAGCGGCCCAGCTTACACGCTTTGTCCCTGATGGAACCTGGCCTGAGTGTCGATGTAATTGTGACCTGCCGCCTACGAAAAATGATTCTTCGTGATCCCTTCGAATCTGCACCCCGCCGATTTTGACGAGCTCATGCCCAGAACACTCGCAACAGCTACCGTTGACCGTCGGCTCCATCCGCGTCACGTACGCGCTCCCCGGGAAGGGTGTGAGACCAGTGAGTTGAGACTATTCCTGAGCATGGCCAAAGCCGCCGTATCCTGGTGGGCAGATTTGTGGCCATGAGTGGGCAGTTTCCTCGCCGCCAGTGGGCCGTTCCCGCTGGCCCTTAACAGGCTTGTGAGACGTGCATGAGGTGGAGGGATGTTTTGCTTGGGGGCAGACCGAATTATGTTTAGTAATTCAGTCTGGGGCAGCCCGAGCTTATCCGGGCAACGAGCGAGAGATATGGCACACAAGCCACCGTTGGGTTCATAAATTTCTTGACCGATGAGTCCGGCACACTCCAGTTCGCCGCGTTCGAGATGGCAAAGTGGAAGCGGCCGACATCGAAACCGCTGTAATCCGCGTCCAAAACTTGGGGCTCGGGGAAGTAGTGCTTCAGTTCTTTGACAAGGACAGGACCGCGCAAGGCTATCCTCCCCTGTAGACGCACAAAGTCTGGGGCTCTCCAAACATCCTTGTGATTGCCGCAGGGGGCTTCGACCCACCACTCTTATGGCGAAATGTCTTGCTCAAGGCCATGTGGAGGCAGTCTTCTTTTCTAACCTGCTCGCTTTTCTTGGAGATGGATTAGCCTGAGCGCGAGTCCAAGCTGTGGGCATCGGGACAGATTCGGCTCGTTTGACTAGCCTCAAGACGTCTTCCCAAATTTGCAGGACCCGACGACAAGAATAAGCTCGACAGTAAGGGTTTTTTGGGCTACCTCTCCGTCCTGCTGGCTCCCCGGCCCAGCCCTGGGACATTGCAACTAGCACACACGCTGTCATCTCCAAATGTGCCTCTAGATGTAAGCCACAGATTGTGGTTAGACCTCGACCATGGCTCTGAGCTGCGAGTCCGGTGGCGATGCCCTGGAACGCGCCGGCAAAGCCAGGGCACTCTTCGAAAAATTTTGTGGAGAGCACCCAGGAGCATGCTTGCCTAGTAACCTGGAATAGGAGATAGCGATGGGGGAATTTGAATTCCAGAAGAATATCGAGGGGATTGGGGCGTGTCAGGATCAAACTCCTGAGAGCGTTGGCACTTGTTTTATGTTCTGGCAGTCTAAGGATGAGACTCTGCACTGCGGGCTGCGGGCTGCGGGACGCAGGGCTGAATTTAGCCCGGGAAGGAAAGGTTAGCTGTGCGTGTTCAGCCGAGAGCTATCGCCCATCGAATTCTGGAGGCTCCGATTATGGCACCGGTGCGCTTCCGATTTTTTCTTCGTCAAGCCCGGCGTGATTCTCGTGTGGCGTCTCAAATTTCCGCTTCCCTCGGATACAGAGACCTGAACATCGAGAGCACCGACCTTTTCAAAAGTTCGGCCCGGGAGTCTCTGTTTATTCTTGGGAGTGGATCTTCTATCAACGATCTTTCTGCTGAGAACTTCCAGACAATTTCTCGGGGCGTATCCATTGGCATCAACGTATGGGCTGTTCATCCCTTTGTCCCAGACGTTTACAGTTTTGAGAGTGCGTCACAGCTGGATGGAATTGCCGGCGAGGTCGAGTTCCTGGAGGAACGTCTGAGGCGTCCGGAGGTCTTAGAAAAGTGCCCCAGAGTTGTTCTCTTACGCCAACGAATTGCGCCGGGTGAAACCCAGATTATCCGTTTTCCATCTGCACTTAGGGAAGGTGTTTTTGTTTACGGGCGAGCAAACCTTGTTACCCGGTTGGAGAAAAACTTGCGTCGAGAGCTTGCGCTTGCCATGGATGCCTTTAGCGCTGAGAGGATGCCAAGCAACGTATTGCTTGACAACGGCGCTTCGGTGGTCCGCCTAATCATGCTTGGTTTACTCCAGGGCTTCAAGGAAATTATCTTGGTCGGCGTTGATCTTGATGAGAGGCCTTATTTTTGGCTAGCGGAAAACTATGCCTTCCCGGACCCGCAGCTCGCCCACTTTTTTCCTCGGCGGTCGGGGTTGCCCCATGACACTCTGGAAACGACCTCAAGGCCATTTCCAGTCGACACAGTAATTCTTGCGCTCGCGGACACTGCCGAGGCCACGTTTGGGGCGAAAATAGTCGTTGGGAGCTCGGATTCTCTCCTCGCCCAACAGTTGTCGGTCTTCGATTGGGAGAAAACGCTGCCTTAGCGCTTTTTTGGTTTCTTCCCGAGGGAAGGGGCCTTTACGGAAAATTTTTCGACCGTCATCTCAGGGTTTTCAATGTAGGCAGCGGACCCCAGGGGCTCGCCGGGACGTGCCCGCCAGATGGCCCCAATACGTGACACATTGCTGTGGCGCACCCCCATCCTCAGGAAGCGTTTGGCGAGGTCTATGTCGTTCGGCCTGTCCCAGCCTTTTCTCCATGAGTGAATATTCCACTTCGCAAAACCCAAGTAGGCCAAATACACCCACGTCGCAACCTGGCCCACCATGTGCTCTCCATCCTTATCTCCTCGGTTTGTGGTGGTCTGCCCTCCCACGTCGATATTGCGGGACCAGCCGCTGACCCACTCCGCTCCACTGCGGCGGAGGGCCTCAATCGACTGTTCAAGGTGTTCTGGCACCCACTCGTCGTCGTCGCCGAGAACGGCGATAATCTGACCCTTGGCCGACTTGGTGCCGGCGTTCAGGGGCCGCACGGGTCCAACCAACCAGTGATTTGCCGCGGTGGCCGGGTACCCAAGGTGGTGTCGCGGAACGATAAGAACACGTACTCGCGCGTCGCCAAGACCCGCTACTCGTTCTACCGTGTCGTCCGTGCACCCATGGGCGCAGACGATTACCTCGAGGTTCTCGTGCGTCTGGGCGAGGACGCTCCTTAGGCTTCGGGTTATCAGTAGCTCCGAGCGATTGTGAGTCGGAATAAGAACTGAAACGAGGGGAGATGGGGAGGCCAGGTCACGACCCTTTGAGCGGGAACGCCGCAACCGGAGCGCAGCCCAACCGCTCAAGACCAATCCCACTTCAATAGATCTTCCGACAAATCTCTGGTGAATTCGAGGTTTTTTAAGTGGCACCATGGCTCGATACTATGGTTTTAATAGGTGTTTAGTGAATCAAGGTGAACGTGAAATTTGTGAGAGTGCTTTTCCGGTTCTGGCCTCTGAAACAGGCAGCGAATCGGGCCGCAAGGATTATCCGCCGCGCCAGAAAGCTTCGTAAGCGTTTGGGGTGGTTCTTGAGGTTGTTCTTCACCAGGAAACCCGCGCTTGTGCCAATCAATTTCATTGAACAGCTTCGGGCGAAACCTGTCTCATTTTTTCCGGCAGGTGAGGGGGAGGTTGTTGCGCTCTCACGACAAATTGATTCCGCTCCGAAATCGGTGCAACTTGAGTCGCATCCGATGAGAATTCTTCGGGCCCGCTCAATTGTGTTCGAGCCTCACCAAGATGTTTTCCTGCAGGGAAGGCGTGCCTTCAGGCAGCGCCTTGGCGCGGGTCCCCGGTGGGAATCTGTAGACGAGGGATTCTCAGGTCTCAGTTCGGAGCTGGTGCAATGGAGTTATCGCCGGATTGCCATCGTAAGCAGCGCAACGATTTCAAAGTCGAGACGCCTTGATTCTGGAATCATAATCAACGGAAGATTTCCGTCAAATTACTACCATTGGGTAATCAACATTCTCCCCAAGGTTTTTTTCGTGGAAAAAGAGGGAACGGTCCCCACCTCCGTTCCCGTCCTGGTTTCGGTTTCCGTAAAAGGCACACCAGCGGAAGAGGCATTGAGGTTGGTGTTGGGTGGTCGGAGAGAAATTGTTTTCCTTCCTGATCAGGCCTATCATGTGCTGGATGCTTACGTGGTCGAGACTGCGGTGCCAGAAATAGCGCACCTCTCGGGTCGTAAAGAGTTCAGTTGGGACAGCCTTGGGGGATTTAATTTCTTATTCATGAGGTCTTATCGCCGGTTTTTTCTTGAAGAACTAGAGAAGGCTTCCCTTGCTGACGAAGATATTTCTCCCCCACGGGTCTACTTGAGTCGGTCAAATAGTGTCCGCCCTTTTAACGAGCACGATGTCTGCACAAAGCTCGAGAAGCAAGGCTTCGTCAGTGTAAAGATTGAAGACTATTCTTTTTTAGAGCAGGTCAGAATTTTTGCTGGAGCGGAAATCATAGTGAGCACCACAGGTGCCCAGTGGACAGGAGCCATATTCTCTAGTCGAGCCAAATGCTTGATCATGGAGCCAACCTTTTTGTCAGGAAGTTCTCTTTTTAGCAAGCTTCTGCACGTCGGGAACGGTGTTTTGTTCGAGATTCCCATGGAGGTAAAAGAATCGACCTGGAAAGGATACTTTTATTCGAGGACTCCTGGTTTTGTGGATATTGCGCAGTTACAGAGGGGACTTAACGAATTGGAGTCCCGCCAATGACTGGATTGTCCCGATGGCAAGTGGTCCGACGATACGATTGGAATTCCAAAGGCACGAAAAAAGAGTTCTCGCGAAGTAGCCGAGAGTCGAGTGGCGGTTGCACAGTTATTTCGGTTCCATAATGTTCCCTAAAAACTTGTTCAGGAAGCTGAGTGGGTTGACTAGCTCCCTGACTCTTGAGTGCCTTTGTCTTCGGCCCACGACGACCCCATTGGGATAGGAAGACGTTATGGCGAGAAAAGCACCTGCGCTGAGAAGAGCGGTCACAGGAGAAGAGATGACGTTTGTAGAGAAAATCAATAGCGAGAGCTCCCGGGGTCAGAAGCTCCAGAGTTGGATACGAGGGAGAAGTAGTTCAAGGGCGAACTGGGTTTTTTTCGCTGCAGCCATTTTTGTTGCGTTATTTGTTGCGATGTCCAACGTCGGAGGTTTCGGTCTAGCCACTCACGCGGCTATCCCACTCTCGACACATGCGGAAGAAGCTAGACGGGCATTTGGGGGGACAGATGCTGGTTCCTACCTTCAGGCGGCCCTGGGATTGAGAGACTTGGGGCCTCAAGGTGTTGTCGGAAACCAGTGGATATATAACTTGTGGCCTCCAGGAATGGTTGCTCTGAATCTCATTCTCGTGACGCTGGAAGAAATTACCCAAATTCCCTATGTGGCGCTGTTAGTTTTTGTGAGCGCTCTCGTCTGGACTCTCTTCTTGTCAAGAATTTTCTGGTTTTTTCAAGCAAGAAAGGCAGGGGTGGGCTTCCTTTTTCTTGCCACTTTGATGCTCTCAAGCTTAGGGAGCCCAATGTTGAGCGATTATATTGGTTACGCGGACGGGTTTGCAGCAGGATTCTTGGTGATGGCGGTGGTCGAGTTATTCCGTCAAGGACCGTTACCAAGGAACCTTCTCTCCGCAGTGTACTTGAGGGCCGTAATTTTTCTCTCGTTGGCGATGCACTTTAGAACTACCTATGAGACTTTGGCTACTTTTCTTGTGGTTGTTCCGGCGGCGCTGACATTGCTATGGTTTGCGCTTTCTAATCTGTGGCCTCAACGTTTTATTTTCAGTTGGAGAAACCCTGTCACTTCAGTGTTTTTCGTGGCTCTGGGTTCGCAGTTGCTCTCCATTCCATGGAGGCTGATCGCGGGACGCTTTGTTCGACCGGGAGATTACCGGTGGACAACTGTCCTTGACACGGCCCCGAGCGCGAGATGGTTTCCTACGAATCTTTATTCTGAGGAGGCGGGGTTTTTGCGGGTGGGCCACGCAAATTTTGGATGCCTTAACGACCCCGTTAGGTGCGAGGAAATAAGAGTTATAGAGCAAACATCCTCAGCTCCCTACACGGGTAGTGGGAACTTCTCCCAGGAACAATTCCACGAGGAACTAATTCAATCTTTTCTTAATCATCCGTTTACATACTTTTTGGAGCGCACCTCCATGTTCTTTCACGGATTCTTCTCGACCACGGGAGGTTCAGTTGGCGACTTGAGAATTTTCGAGGGCTTGTTTATCCTTGGTGGATTTTTTGTGGCAATGATTTTTCTCGCCAGGAACCGGGAGGCGGGACTCGGAGGTTTGGTCATGGCATTTCTCTCCATCGGTGCGCTGAGTGGTGTGCTGCTCTTTTTTCACATGGAAACCAGATACATGTTCCCGATCAAGTTCCTCATGATGGTCATTATTTTCTTAGCTCTTTCCCAACGAAGAAAGGACACCACCGTCCCATGAGCCAGGGTCAGATTCATCCGGCGAGTCTTGTGCACGCCAAGGCTGAAATCGGTGCTGGGTGCATCGTGTGGGCCTGGTCACAAGTTCGCGAAGGCGCAACCATCGGGGGCGGCACGTCTATTGGTCAAGGAGCGTACGTCGGCCCGGGGGTGGTGGTCGGGGCTTCCTGCAAAATTCAGAACTATGCGCTTATTTACGAACCAGCAGTCTTGGAGGATTCCGTGTTCGTGGGGCCGGGAGCAATCTTGACGAACGATAGGTATCCACGAGCGGTGAATCTTGATGGGTCAGATAAGTCGGCTGGTGATTGGACTCCGGTTGGGGTGTACATAGAACACGGCGCCTCGATCGGCGCCAAAGCGGTTTTAGTCGGACCAGTGCGGATTGGCACATGGTCGATGGTGGGGGCGGGTTCGGTTGTGAGTGCCGATGTGAAACCCTACTCGCTTGTTGTGGGTATTCCTGCCGCTCACGTGGGCTGGGTTGGCCGTTCTGGACATCGTCTCGTGAAAACCAACGATGAATGGGTGTGCGCCGACAGTGGTGAGCGCTTTAAGGAACTGGATGGTCATCTAAGTCTGATTGGTCACACAGCGTGAGACGTGCCGACCAGTATCGAAGGGAAGGCTTTGAGTAGATGGAGGGTGAGTAGATTTTCTGGCCTGGCAAACATGGCGGGGCTTTTTAGGAAGCTTGCGTGGTTTTGTCTTCGAAGATTCCCTATATCTGCGAGCCATTTTTTCGGCCTCAGGGTCTTGGAAGTTTGTGCATACCCCCACAGCCGTTTTTCGGCGAAGGAAGTAGTCTTCCCAGCTGGTAAGAATCCGGCGCCCGAGAACGTATCGTTTCACGAGAAACCCAAGGGGCTAGAGCCCACGAGTAACTATCCGGCAATACACATCGTTCAACTCGGTAATGCCGGGGTAATCCACAATTCTAGGTTCAACAGTGTGGTGGTAGAAAATTCACTTGTCATTCCTACTCGGTCTGAACTTGGCCCCTGGGCTCTATACAAAGGAAAGAAGCCAAGGTTGGTTGGGGGCATCGTGGGGCAGGCAGATGACTATGTTGCCCTGAAAGTTTCGAAGAATCCCAGGGTGCTGCAGAGAGCTCTCTATATTGGGACCCGGGCACCGTATAACTGGTATCACTGGATTGCTAATGTACTGCCGGCTTTATATGTTGCCAATGTGGCAATGGTGGATGAAACAATTCCTGTGCTGCTTCCTGAAGAGATCGGGAACTCCAGGCAAATGCTGGAAAGTCTGAATATTTTTTTAGGAAGAAGACCCATTGTGTGGATTGCGAAAGACGAGTGCCTGCAAGTAGGAGATTTGCTGTGGGCCGAGAGCCCTGTGTGTGATGCACCATTCTCAATCGACCCAGCACACCGTCTGCCGATATCCCTGCACCGCAGGGCGATGCAGGGATATCGCGACGAAATTCTGGATTTTTATTCGGCGGAGGTCGCGGCCTTCACCCCGATAGAAAGAGTCTTTCTTGCTCGTACCCCGGCTAGCTCTCGCGCGCACAATCACCGAGAAATTCAAGATTGGGCTTCCCAACATCAATTTGAGCCGGTTTTCACGGAAGGCTTGACCTTTGGCCAGCAGGTCGCACTATTTTTCCATGCCAAATACATCGTTGGCCCGACAGGGGCCGCTTTTTCCGGTCTTATCTTTGCGACCGCGGGACTCAGAGCACTCCGGTTGCTCGGAGTTTCTGAAAAGTACGAGAACTATTTTTCCAACTTGGCGACTGTCGGTGGTGCTCAGATCCTTGATTGCAACTCAGACACTCCGAAACGCCAATTAGGGCCGCTGGAATTCCAGATTCCCCAACAGCTATTTGAGCAGGCGATGAGTAGACTGTTGGACCAGCGGGATTAGTGCAGGGTACGTGAACATGCAACATGTGAGGACTGGGAGGTGTGAACCGCCCTGGGTTTCTTTCCTATTGTGACGTGTTGGTGGTTTTGCGCCGGTGTCTTGTGAGAATCTATGCCGATTTTCTGTGGTTGTGCCGTGGGGTTTCGAAGGCTGCAGGGCATTCCCAGTTCAGGGCTGAATGGCGTTTGGGCCGGTTGTAGTAGAGCTCGATGTATTCACAGATTGCGTTGGCTAGTTCTAGTCGTGTCCGCCGTCTCCTCCGGTTCGGAAGCTCCACTTGCATTGTTCCCCCCAGAACGATTCGATCATCGCATTGATGCTCCGATGTCTGTCAATCGTGATATCGCCTGTTCTTGGGTTCACTTTGATGAGCTGATAGACCTCGCGGATGACGTAGCGTTTCAGGCAGCCGATGATGCCGAGTTTGCTTTTGCCTTCGGTGGTTCGCCGGGTCACGTAAGCCTTCGTGGGCTCGTGGTGCTGCATGCGCACGATCACTGTGCGGTAGATCGCGGCGTTGAGTTGTCGGTGTCCGCCGTGGTTGATGCGATGCTTGCCGCTGGTCATTCCTGACCCGGTCGGGACGGGGCTGATGCCGGCGAGTTTCGCGAATGCGGCCTCGGATGTGATCCGTTCGGGGTTGTCACCGGCGACGATGAGGTTCTCTGCAGCAGTATCGACGCCGATGCCAAACTCGTCCAGCAGGTGCGGTGCTCGCTTCACGACGAGCTGCTCAATCATGGCCACAAGTTCCTTGATCTCCTCATCGAGGGCAAGCCAGCGTTTCGCGATCGAACGTAACGTATGACGGATCGAGTCGTCCGGGGTTTCTAGCGCGCGGGGTCGCAGTGCTGCACAGTAACGGGCGATCATTCGCTGGGTCTTCTCGGCGGTCTCAGTGCGGAGTTTTTCGGGTGCGTGCACGATCATCGCTGCAGAGCGATCTTTCACCGCGGTGTCGTGGGCAACTTTCAGTTGCCTGATCATTTCCACGGCCCCGTCGGCGGCCTTCGGGATGGCGGTCGCGAACCCCGCGAGGACGGCTCTGGCAGCGTTCTCAGCATCGAGTGTGTCGGACTTGCCGTTGAGTCTGCGCAACCGTCGGTCGGGGCGGGAGACCTCGACAACTTTATGGCCGTGGCGGCGAACAAATGAGGTCAATCCCGCGCCGTATGAGCCGGTGCCTTCGATCCCGAACGCGATAATCTTCCCAAACCCTTCAGCCCAGTGAAGGAGCTGCCGGAGCCCGGCGGTGTCGGTCGCGATTGTGAGGGTAGCGAGGGTTCCCCCGATCGAGTCCATGACTGCTGCGACATGAATGTGTTTGTGGGTATCTGGACTGCCACGGTGTTTTCGGACAGTGGGCCCTCTTAAAATGGGGTTCACTGAAAGTAGAAATCAGTATGACCACAGCACGCCGGAAATTTTCGCAGGAGTTCAGAGATGAGTTGTGTCGGGAGGTGATCAGCACCTCCAAGCCGATTAGGGACGTGGCCGAGGCCTATGGGATCGGCACCGAAACAT
>Ga0209491_10004383_pt1 | contig 21850 bp, 25 predicted proteins | sample BON02_FD_187213 | JGI IMG/M metagenome (GOLD analysis project Ga0209491, IMG submission 187213) | Freshwater microbial communities from Lake Bonney liftoff mats and glacier meltwater in Antarctica - BON-02 (SPAdes) (version 2) | ecosystem: Environmental > Aquatic > Freshwater > Ice > Glacier... | reverse complement strand
GGCTGCCGCGAACGCCTTGGCTGCCGCAGACGCCTCGGCTGCCGCAGACGCCTCGGCTGCCGCAGACGCAGACGCATTGGCTTCCGCGAACGCCTTGGCTGCCGCAGACGCACTGGCTGCCGCAGAGGCACTGGCTGCCGCAGACGCCTTGGCTGCCGCAGACGCCTCGGCTGCCGCAGACGCCTTGGCTGCCGCGAACGCCTTGGCTGCCGCGAACGCCTTGGCTGCCGCGAACGCCTTGGCTGCCGCGAACGCCTTGGCTGCCGCGAACGCCTTGGCTGCCGCGAACGCCTTGGCTGCCGCGAACGCCTTGGCTGCCGCGAACGCCTTGGCTGCCGCGAACGCCTTGGCTGCCGCAGACGCCTCGGATATTTCCGCCGAGAAACTGGACTCGGTGGGTCCGGGGGCACTCATGACGTCTTTTGTTTTCGATAAAAATACGTTGTGTGCCTCTTTACACGAGGCGCGGTTGAGACAGATCGAGGCCGCCAAGACCCAACTAAGACGCGAGAAGCGGCTTGTCATCGCCACGGAGATACTAGTCTTCACGGAGAAGCAGGCCGCTAGGAGGAATATGATCGCAGAAGAGCGTGCTGCAAAGGCGGTGGCTGCTGCCAAACTCATCGGTATTGTTTCTTGCGATTCTCACGTCAAGAAAGTAGACAAGGCCAGTCAGGTGGTCGCCGTTGCGCTGGCTGCGCGGGTTAGCGCCGAGAAGATAATACTAGATTTAGAGCAGCGGCTGTGCAAAGTTGAACACGCCGCCGAAGTGGCGCGCGCCAGCGAAGCCGCCGAGGAGGAAGACCACACTAACCAAACCACCTCACCGCACAGCAAGGTAACACCAATGCAGGCGGCGCGGATCGGGTCTTTTCTAGTAGCCGAGGATGCCTCTAAAGCTGGGCTTTCCGCCGAGCGTATTTCGCCCAAGCGCGTTGGTCCAATGATGACTCGACAGAGAAGGAAGAGAGTGAAAATGGCTCGATAAAAATGTATTTTGTGTTTGCCTAAGCGGAAGTTAGCCTTCTTGTCCTGAACCGAACACCAATAGGTCAATGTCATGTTGACCGCTTTCGAGCGCGACAAGCATGCGCGATTGCTCCGCTACCACTCGGCGAACATCCAATATCTCTTCCTTGAGCTCGTTGACCTCGGTCACGCGTAAATCGAGCTTCTTATTGACATCCGCGAGTCGTACACCAAGGCTTTCTACCGTGGTTAGGTTAGGCTAACCTAACCTAACCTAACCTAACCCTAACCTAACCTAACCCAGCAACAAGCAAGCAACCAGCAACAAGCGAGCAACCAGCAACCAGCAACAAGCAACAAGCAACAAGCAACCAGCAACCAGCAACCAGCAACACGGCGCGCTGAACGCACGCCACTTAGAGCAAGTGTCTGCAACCAAAACGCACGCGATAGAGAATCGCGCACCACCAGTATGACCGCGAGACCGTCGTCTCGTAGATCAGCCGGCGCTACTGCCAATCGAGTTTGAGCGAATAGCGAGAGATACGTGTACTCTGATCTGTGCTGCACCACCACCACAGATTATGAAAAGTTGGTATTCATGAAGCTTCTGGATTTTCGGATTTTTCCGATTCTCTTCTAATGGGGCTGTAATCACATTTTTGGTTGTTGACTATGATCATTTTAACTCCGTGAAATAACTGACATCGGCTTTTTCCTGCAGGTTCGGAACCCCAAGGTGTGTTCGTTAATGACAACTTGCATTTCTATTTTCGCGTTTGGAAGCGAAGATTGGTTCTGCAATATATATAAGAACACTTTAGTTGGTTTTAATAGAGTTGGTGTGTTTGTTAGGTTAGCATGCTCAAGCTTGTGGGGTCTTTGGTCTTGGTGGCTTTCGCGGCGGCGGTCAATGGCGTGCCTGTTGTTTTCAGCACGATCGACATTGGGCTGGATGTCGGGCTCTCTGCCACGCGTGCAACGATTCTTACGTCCATGCAAACACAGGCCAAGCTGGACGCTGTAGTTGGTGAGCTCGACGGTACGGACGTGGCGTTGTCTGTGTACCATAGCGAGCTCGTCGGTTTCAACGACGACTTGACTTCCGACCCTGTGGAGGACGTTGTGCTGGCCATTACCAAGGCGCGATGCGGGCTGTCCCTGTGGTCTTCCGGCAACTGCGTCGGTACCCTTGTCCCGGCAGGTGCTGGGCAGGCTTCGAATGGTACCGTGCACGTGCTTGTGACCTCGAGTCTTAACGAGTCCGAGTACGCCACGCAGGTGAGCGATGGGCTGACCTTCCTGGATGGCGGTTTCCTAACCAACATGGCGACGTTCCTTGCCTCGATGACGGCGGCTAACATCACGCTCACTGAGCTGGACGGGTCTTCGTTCCTCTTTAGCGTGGCCGTTTCGCACGAGGAGGTCGCCACGGCACCTTCGGGTGAGGCTTTCATGCAGTCCGTGCGAGACCTGACGGCGGTCCTGACGGCCAGCTTTGATGCGCTCATCGTTACGCACGGTGCGGTCGGCGACGTAATCACCCTGACGAACATCGACCTCTGCGCGGGGCGTACGTGCAACGGCGAGGGTTCGTGCAGCGCGGAGAGCGGTCTGTGCGCTTGCGAGACCGGGAACGGGTTCTTTTGGGGAGCGGACTGTGGCGTGCCTTGCGTATGCAGCAACGGTGGTACATGCTTGCAGTCGAGCTGTGCGTGCGTGTACCCGTACTGGGGGCTGACTTGCGCTGCAGTCAAGAGTGAGTGCTCGGATGGAAGCTGTGTGTAGTTTCGCTGATAACTTAAACAATTCTTTACTCGTCACGTTCATTTTATTCTAGGCAGCCGTTGGGGCCCATGTGCGCGCGTTGCCCGGGTGCGTTGTACTGGCACCCCTCGCAAGGGGCGATGTGGAATTGCATAATGTCGGCTATACCGTCCACAATTAGCGCTGCTCTAAGCACATCTTTGTCTCTCTTGGCCTCATCGAGCACCTTCCTCATGGCCTCCCATAGGCAACTGCGGAATTGCGTTTCCATCTGCGATTCGCGCGGGTTTTCCCCTGCATGCGGAAAGTTTAATAGCACCGCGTCTACCCATAGACGTATCGTTTCTTTGCTTGGGGAAAAACTGCTAAGCGGCATTGAACTACCGAATACGTTCACGACAACTCGGCTCAAGTATTCTGGCATCGTTGCGGGTCTGCTATTCCGTTTTTCGATATTTCTTCCGCATGCGCTCGATTATAATCTCAATAATATGCAATATGATCGGCCACAACGATCTCTGCGATGGATTGTTTCTCCCGTTTACACGTCTCCGTGTCTCCATTCGGTTGGTAGCCCATCTTGGCCGCACGAGTCTGTGGATGAACGCGACGTGCAAGTTACACAAGTCTATGCAAACAAAACAAACGTAAACCGTAAACAACAAAAACTCGTCCACAAGTCCCCAGCCGGCCATGCAAACGAAACGAACGCGCACAGATGACCTAACCTAACCTAACTGCCATCGGCTTTTTCCTGCAGGTTCTGATTCATGAAGCTTCTTGATTCTCCATTAATGGGGCTGTAATCACATTTTTGGTTATTAACATTTCCTCTTGGTTGACGTGAGCGCACGTTTCTTGGTTCCAGCAGCCTTTTCGTCAGCCTTTGCTTTGGCTGCCGCAGCTTTAGCCTTTGCGGCTCGCTGCGCGTCGGCGTACCACTTTGCCTGCAGCACGGCGTCTGCCACGTCGTCCCTCTTCGCCGCCGTGACCTTTTGCATGAACGCAGGGAACAGCTTTGTCGCGAGCTCTACAGCGGTCTTTTTGTTCTCGGTGTGGTTCTTTTTGCTGCCCTTGACTGAGGTGCCGCTGATTTTCCTGGAAAGCTTGCCCGACTTGAAATGCGTCTTGACGGACCTCGGGCACACGAAGCGATACTCTTTGGCTTCGTGAAAGCATACGGCTCCGATGACATACTGGACCAAGTAAAACTTCCGCTTCATCTGTTTTTCAACTAGTACGATGGAGGCCTTGTCTATCATCTCTTTCAGCGGTCCTTGGAAAAACAGCTTGTAGACGCGCGGGATGATCTCTGCCTCCGTCTTCATCTCTTTCATGGAGGGCGTTAGCTGGACCTTGTTTGCGTAAACGATCGTGTCTTGCGTCGCGTTGTATAGGCATACCCCCACGTTGACTAGCCCAGGGTCTATGGAGAAAACGAGCTCGTCTTTCATTTTTTGTGTTGTTGTTGTTGTTGTTGTTATCTACAAGCTATTTATATACTAAATGGAACGGCGGGCAAAATGCGTGTCTTGACATAGGCGTCCAGTGCGTCGAGCTCGGCGTTTTTCTTCATCCCCGTGGCATTTATGTTGCCAGTGGCGTATATCTCTAGCACCACAGCGGAGTGCTTGTCGGGTTTGGCGATGAGCGCGGGGAACTTTTGTTTGTCCAAAAAGTAAAAGTCCTCGTTGCTGGCCCCGTTAAAGATGTCCTCCATTGTGTGTGTTTGCATCGAGTCGTGAAGCGCCTCGAGGTTGACGGGCGATCCGAGGCGGTAGAGTACCGTAATGTTGACCTCCTCGACCAGTACGGGTAGGAACCCGAACTTTTCCTGCACCATGGAGTAGACCTTTCCCGTGTCTAGCTCGCGCGTCATGAGCATCCACTTGAGGTCTTTGAATATGTTGACGGAGAACTCTTTGAAGTGCTGTGTGCACCGCCAGTCGGCGTTCATGATACAGTTTGGCTGTGTGGTGGCATGGTGGAAGAGGTCGATGGGCTGCGGCAGCACGACGCGGTAGGTCTTGTTGGAGACGGTCCTATGTGGACCTGCTTGTATGTTAGCGGCGCGCGTTGTTTTGGTTTGCGTTGGCGGTTCGAAATCGATGTCAAAGTCGTCCATGTTGGGGGTCTGCTGGTGGCAGAGACTGCACAGAATTCTTGCTGATAATCAACTGGAGCGTGGGCGTGGGGGTCATGGTACACAGGAGGCGTACTGTTTTACCAAAGTGCGGTATAGCGGGTATGACGATCCTTTGGTTTTCGCGAAGCGCGCAACGCATCTCATAAAAATCCGCGTGTTCCACCGCGACGCCCCATTGCATATCGTCGTTGTAAATAAGCACGTTGAGCGCCACATGCGCGAGCAAGTGCCGATGATAAGGGTCTCTGACGGTGCTCGTGGAGCGCGCCAGCGCATCCTGCAGTACCCCGACCCTGATGCGCATCTGCGGTATCGTCCTCGTGACGTACCAGAGGTGCCCGCGGAACATTACCTTGATCGGTACGTCGAAAAGCCCCGTGAGATCCAGCAGTCGTGTGATTGGGAACTGGTTCATCGTGCGCGTCGTGAATGATTTCCATGCTCTTATATAATACATAAAAGTCGACAGATGGAAAGATTCGCGATGGAAGGAAATATCGACGTGCTCGGCGCTCTCCTGGAAACCATCCCTTATTTCGTGAACAATGTGCAAGCTGGTGGCGGGGATTTGTTAATGACGTTGTACGAGGCCGTGGTGGCAGATATCATACTCAACTTTGACTCCGCGCGACTGTACTTGACCTTGGGCGCGCCCGACGATAGCTTACTATGGGCGCCCATATGCGCGGGGACCCCACCCGCGGCGCTGCGAATGATCATATGGCTGATCGAGTCGCGTGGCATGGAAGAGCACATCCGCAACTCGAGTAACCGTATCCATTTCCGCGGGTACAACAAGAATGTGTATCTCGATACGAAGCGCAACGAGATCCGGTGCGCGCTTTTCTGCGATGCGCTGCGGTACATGCAGAAAGAGCGCGTGCTGTGCTTTTTGATAGAAAAGCTTGTGGAAACGCGCTCTAGTCTCGCCAAAAGCGCACCAGAAAATGACGATTTCTACCTCTCTACTATAATAGAGTACCGACTACGGCGTATCATAGAAGTAATCCTTTTGGTGGATGTAGATTTATGACGCACACGCCACCCCGATTACTCGTGTAGTGAATATCTGTGATAAAACCTGGGTTTCCCTCCACCTCAGCGTCTTGGTAGTCGAGTAGCGGCGGCTCCGGCGGCTCTTGGTCTGCATGCCGGAATGAGTAGAAGTGACCGCTGAGGTGCGTGAAGCGCACCATTCTAACCGATCCGAAAACCCCCAATGTTAATAAAACATTATATATCTGTGCGTTATGTTATGTTAGTTATAAGCGATGGCTCTATATGGTTTGGCTTCGGCGCACATGTGGTGTCCACTCGTGGGGACCTTTTTGGCGCCCGCGGAGCTCGTCTCGCTATGCGGGGTCTACGGTTCCGACGTCTTGTCAGCGCTCAAGTTTGCGCTCTCCGAGAAAGACCTCTCCGTGGGCGATCGTCGGCGCTTGATGGCGGTTCGTTTCGACATGCGGGAACTGGGCGTCGGTCTGCACGCTAGGCTCCTGCACCGCGATGTGCTGCGCGGTATGATCGCGGGCACCCAGATGCTCGACCCACGGCTCAAGGTGCAGCTTTTGCTCTCTGAGGACCCTATTTGGTTTGTGGACAATTTTGTGGAGGCTAGGTTAGGCTGCAGAAAAACCGCTATCGTGGACCATGTCGTGGCCAAATGCGAGGGCGGCTGCGCGTTCGGTGCGCAGTACACGGTGATGGTTACAGGGCGCAGTTCTTTCCGTCTTTATCACGACGGGCTTGTGGTGGCCGCCGCATGCGGCGAGCGCATCGAGTACTTTGAGGCGCACGCGAGTACGGTGCGCATTTTCTGCGACAAGTTTATGTTTGACACACACCTAGCCAATATATAAAAGCAGTTCTTTCCGGCGAATATGAAACCATGCTTTATTTATCTCGCGCAGAAGAGGAGGCTTATTTGGCGAGCCCGGATGGGACCTGCCCTGGGGGAGTGGACTTTACATGCCGCGCGCTCGTGCTTTGCAAAAAATCCGGCAAATCAGTGGGAAAGCATCTTCTATGCGTGCTATGCAGTCGGTACTCGTGTACAACTACAACGGAAGATGAACCCCCTTATGTCAACGTCGAGGGGGACTATGATTGCGATGATTACATCGACTCCACGGACCGCGGCGTGTTTCGCGGATTCCGAGGGCCTTTCATCAAGTGGAACGCCTCACAGTACTCCGCGGACGGTGCTGGTGGGGTCACGCAGACGATGACTTCACCCGGTCAGAATTGGGTACAGCGAGTATTCCGGTTTGTACAAGAGGAGACTGTGGAAATCGACGAGAAATCGACTGTAGAAATCATTGGGAAATCTACTGTGGAATCTGATGCGGAATGGAGTCTTTTGTCGTGCCCGAACGCGCTTTGCAAGCAGGGCTTGTTTACTATCGTGGACCACCAGGGCGCCGTCGGTTTCAGCAACGTGGTGTACGACTTACCCACGCGTTCGCTGCGATGCGTCAAGTGCAGCTGCGAGGCTGTTTCGCATCGTTCAAAGAAAGGGCTAGCGTACCACGATCATTCGTGGTATACACGGTGTTTTTTCTGCGATACGTGCGTGGCCTTTGACAAGTTTATCTCGCCGCCTGGCTGTACGGCGTGTCGCGCGCAGTTGAAGAAACAGGCCTTGGAAGCCACTATGTTCTGCTATTACTGTAACGTGCACGTCAACATCTCGCGTCGCGGTGGCGCGGTCGCTTACAAGGTGCTTGGTGACGGCGGTGTGGCACAGGATTTATATTTGTGCCGCGCGCACAAATTGCGCAAGACGGAACACTGTGAGTTTTCGATGGCCGAGTTCCGTAGGGCCTTGACCCGGTAATATATATATACAAGTCGTAAAGGTGGCGTATGTCTAGGTTTAAATGTCACGTAATTTTCTGGCACTCTGGTGCGCGGTGGCGCTGCTGGCCAGTGGTGCACGCGGGTTTAGCACTGATGACGAACTATGTGCTTGTACTGCTTGCTGTAATGTGGATACGCAGGCGGACATTGACTTTAGCGGACGCAACATGATCGCGACCACATTCCCGTTGGTATCCTTGGGCGGTACGTACACGCTCGTGGACTATGGTACGCATGAGAACGGTCAGGCGCGACGCGCACTCGAGGAACGCGAGGAACGCGAGGAACGCGAGGAACGCGAGCTGGCCGTGGTTGCAGGCACCCCTTACCAGTACGTTATCCGGTACATCGACCGTCTGGACGGCGGCAAGCTGCTTCGCAACTTTAAGATCACGACCTTGGGCGCCGTTGACTGCAGCGCCTCGCATGTGTACTGGCGCGCGCAAACCGGGCTTGTGCAGATTCCTCTGCTCGAGGTGGTCAGCGCTACGGGGTCTTACTGCGAGATGGACGAGGGTCAGCTGATCACGCGCGCGATGGCGGACAACTCGACCGGAAACGTCTACTTTGCGTTCAACGGACTCATTGACGAGGGGGAGCGTTTCTTCATCGGCAAGGACAGCAAGTTCCTGGCCCTTGACGACGACACCATCAGCTTTCAGTACGCGATCACGCCTGGCGTGACGGGCACGCAGCAGCGCGCGGGCGGCGAGTTCTACCTCGAGGTGGGGGTGAACGTGATGGACATTGAACAGGACCTTGTCCCGGGGCCTGGGTGCAAGACCGTGGACGAGCTGATCACGGACGGTGAGGTGTTCTGGGGTACTCCGGCGTGCCCTGCCGTGCTGGACCCAGCCATTACGCCATCGGGTAACAAGGACGTCTTCCCCGGCAAAAAGTACACCTTCAAGCTGGCGCAGAGTGACTACGAGACGTGCGCACAGGAGCTCTCCGTGGACGGAGGGGACTTGCTCTTCAAGTCTAACCTGACGTTTCCCACCATGCAGGGCGGCTCCACTTGCTACTACTTCCAGCCGGGCGCCGACCGCCAGCAGCTCGACATCACCGTCATGGCAGACGTCTCGGACGTGGCCACCGAGCAGTTCACCCAGTTTTCCACCGAGCTGGTTAGCATCACCCCAGTGCGATGCGAGCCCATCTCGTCGTACGTGACCCCCCAGGCCACGTTCGAGGTAGTCATCCATGCCACCTTTGCCGTTACGGCTGGCAACGAGGTGACGCGCGTCTCCTCCTCCATCCCCTACGTCTCCTCAGCGCTCTTCGAGCTTGCCCCCATGCTGGGGCCCGGCAACAAGGCGGTTGACTGCGTGGAGAGTGCCGTGACGGGGGGCACACAGAAGACGTGCACGTACTACTTCAAGACGACCAAGTGCGAGAAGATCTACTCCACCGCGGCGGGGCTGTGCGGCTTCGAGCACGACACCGGCCGTTTCATCGACAACCTCGTGTTCAAGGAGACGTACCCGGGTAACCTGTTCGTGACGCGCCGCTCACCAATCCTCGACACGGGCCTGAACACGGAGTTGTTCGCGGCAGAGCTATGCCAGTCCAAGGCAAACGAGCAACCGGTGGACGTCACCGACACCTTCCCCACATCGGCCGTGGCGCGCAACTACGTCGACGGGGTGACCGTGGACTGGGCGAGCACCACGCCGCTAGCGTTCAACGACAAGATCATCCTCAAGATGGAGGTCGGCGCGGCCGCCGCCACGGCGCTCGGCAACATCGAGCTGTTCATCAAGAACGTGGTCGTGACGCTCAAGGATACCAACCAGGGCGACCTCCTCATCACACAGTTCGTTTACAACGTGCTCGAGAAGGAGATTCTCATGGACTACGCCTGGACGGCTTTCGCGGAGGACCCCGTATTCTGCTCGTACTACAACGTGCAGGGGGGTGGCGGCAACGCGAACGACAAGTGCCAGGCATTCTATGACCCTTTCTCCGACCAGACCGAGCGCTGGACACCGTACAACACCGAAACGCAGACGCAGGCGGTCATCAACCAGATCTGCCAGAAATCCAACACCCAGACTGGCCAGCAAGACACGCGCAACACCGACTACTTTATGTTCAACCCGAACCTATGGTTCCAGGAAAACGTCAACAGCTTTATGACCGTGGAGATCACAATCGACGCCGTGCTACACCTATGCGGCGGGGACGGTGACCCGGCGCGCCGCCGTGCGCTCCTCAAGCAGGAGAACCTGCGCGAAACCGGACGCGAGCTCCTAAACGCCAACGACGAGATTCTATACGTATCCAAGGACATCATCGTCACCGTCGGTGCCGACGGGCTCACCACGGTAAGGGTCATCGAACCCACCGGCGGCTCCATGTGGGACGAGTACGAGGGGCTATTGATAGGACTCATTGTCGTAGTGGCATTGCTTATTTCCTGCATCGTATTCTTTGCAGGCATGCGATGGTACCGCAACCGCAAGAACGGCTACACGGGCGCCGCCAAAATGGCCAGCGGAGGAGCAGGCATGTCCATGATGCATAACTTTTAAATTAAAAATAAACATTGTTACATCATATAAAACGCAAAGCAGTACGCGCGCTCACCGTAAAGCGTAACGTACAGGTTCTCCAAATCACAGTTGTAGTACTTGATGTAAACATTACCAGCGCGGCTCGCCCAAGCACGCTCCCCACGAAGGTCCACCTCGAGCACGTTATGCCGCACAAGGCCCTCAGAGATGATCTCAGCATTGACAAGTGTCAGGTTCGGGAAAACGAGGATGTTATACGGCACGCCAAACTCGGACAGGTGCGCACACACATTACCACTGCTCTCCAGGAAACCCTGCACGTGTTCAGAGAGCACACCCAGGTTGCTCACCTGCATTCGTCGGTTCACCATAGAGTCGCGGATAGGGAAACGCCCATGCGGGACCTTTTCCAGCACCTTGGTGTTGACGCCCAACGGCACGTAGCTCTCCTCATCCAGCGTGATTGCAGTAGCCGCCTCAATCACCCCCTGCACGTTGTGCACACCATAACGAACGAGGATCGCCAGCGTGATCACCAAAAACGCAACAGAAAAACGCCGAACCTTGCCGCCATGACGAGTGACAACGCTAACCAAAAAACGGTACTTCTCCTTCAAGAACGCACCGCCATACTCAAGGTCGTTCAAACCGTCGAAACCCATTAAAAATAATTCGCTCACACACACCCACGTTTAAGGTTGGTGTCCTTCAAGTAAAAGATCTCGTATCGATTATATACGCATGTAGTGTATCGGTGCCGATTCGCGTACCGGGTGGAAGTGAACGCGCTCTAGTCTGTCAGCACCTCACGTACGTTTTCGCGCGCACGATATACAGAGCACCCAGAACCTGAGGTAAACTAGACGAACCCCATAAGTATGCAGTAAGATATCTTTTATAGGAATACAGGAGTATTGTCTTCTTCCCCGCCTATGTATGTAACCGAATCGGAGGGGGTGATTATGAACGTGCGCGATGACAAGATGACATCCTTCGTTTTAGTCGGTCTAGACCAACTGAATATCAGAAATGGAAATACGACAAGAGAAACGTCCGCGAGTAAAAACAGCGCAGAGATGCCCAACGATAAAAAGGACATCGCTTTTTACATGTTTTGTATATGATTTCGAAATATATTGCTCTTATTAAAAAAAAAGTGTATCGACGATGGACAGCTCGATGCGCCTTGCGAATTCCTCGGCGGACCCGTTGTTGGAGATGACCCGCACACCTGGGTCGGCGCGAATGTTGTAGACCGCGCGTTCGGACATGTGGGCATTTGCGGACATGGGCCCCAGCCGTTCATCGGCGTCGATAAAGAACACTGCGTGCCCGCGTGCCACCAAGCTCTCGTTTTCGTTCTCGAACCGGACGTCTGTGACGAGAACGACATCCGCGCGGGACATGCAGATGACCTTGTGTAGACGGTCCAGCCAGATGTTTTCTTGGATCATTTCGCGCATCATTTCCGTCCCGAACAACTGACACACCTTCCTGGGCGTGAAGCCGTACATCTCCTTATGCGGCGTTTCCTTAGCCGTCCTATCGCTGAAAACCGATGCGTCCACCATAAAGACCTCCTTCATGCACGCCTTGATGGGGTCCGCGAACGCCACAAGCTCTACCGTTAACCCACGCTTTTCCAAGGACTTTTTCACGATCAGAGCGGCCGTATCCTTGCCCGCCCCAGCCCTCCCCGAAAAACCAATCACCGACATCGTTAAAGGAGTTATGGAAAGAAATGGAAATGGAAATGGAAATGGAAATGGAAATGGAAATGGAAATGGAAGTGCAGTTAAGGAACTGTCGTTCAAGAATTGGAATTGTATATAATAAAAGGCAGTTCTAAAAAGACCAATCTGCCGTAATGGGCGCCGAGCTGAGTATAGAGCAGCGCGTTAAACGCGAAGTGGCTTTGCTGCGACGACAGGACCGGGGGCTGACGCGCGAGATTGCGCGCATGGAGCGCGAGAAGCAAGTGCTTGTACTCAAGCTTAAACGTTTCGCTGGCGAGGGGCGTATGGAGCTGGTGCAGTCCATCTCTGTGCAGTACATCGCGTCAAAGCAAAACATAGGGCATTTGTACAAGATCCAGGGACAGATGGCCAACGTGACGCAGCGCGTGCAGATAATGAAGTCAACCGAGGAGATTAACCGGGCTATCCTTGGACTCACCAGCACGATGAAGTTTATAAACCAGACTATGGGCTCAACCAACGTCATGCAGATGATCTCCCAGTTCGAGAGCGAGGTTTCCAGGCAAGAGATGCTCGGCGAGACCCTCGATGATATGTTATCAGGCCAGGTGGATGAGGTGGAGCAGAAGGAGCTCGTTAATTCTGTACTCGACGAGATTGGCGTTACACTCGGTTCGCAACTACGTGAAGCGCCCAATGGGCAGGTTGGTACTATACAGAATGATCTAGAGCAGCGATTTTCGAGACTCACTTAAATACATGTTTTTATTTTACAGACTTTCACGGGGGCGTTTCTTGTTTTCCACGCCGGCGAGTTTCAACTCGTTTCGTACAACCCGTTCCAGTTCCCACAACATAGTTTGTGGGTGCAACGCCCCCACACTGACCATGCGCTTGTGGATCAACGCCACTTTGACAAAGAAAAGGACCCGCTCCTTGGGGTCAGGCGAGGCCCATTCTCTTGTCAGGGACGCGCGGAGAGGCCCAGAGAGGAACTCCGAAAACAAAACGTGGCGCTCATCCGATGTGAGCACGTTCAGCTCGTGGTTGCGGGCGACCGTATCGACGGTCACCGTGTCAACCAGGAACCCGCGTTTCACGGCCGACGCCCTGGCGATGAACAGGAGCCCGTAGTCGGATAAATTCGGGTGCTCTGCACGCGAGGCCCACATCCAGTGCATCAGGCGCACCCTATGCGGGAAGGAAAAGTACTTGAACGACCTGTTAGCTTTGTTCTCCAAGTTACCCAAGTCGCCGTCGGTCACGAGCTTGCGCCAATCGGTGAGCATGTTGCTGATCAGGTAGGGCTTCATGTCCTCGTCGAACAGCTCGGGCACGAACAGCTCGTCGTATTCGACCCCGTCGCGTAACTCCTGTATGCGCTCTTTGAGCCAAACGTGCTTGCACCTCACCACGTCCTGCAGCATGGGGTAGATGTGCAGTGCCGTTTGCGTCACCACGTACTTGTCTCGCATGTTCCACACAGAGAAGATGCTGCGGTTCTTGGCAGCCAGCAGGGCGGTCGGGTCGAGCGGATTGCCCCTTTTGTTCACCCGCACAGTGAACGGTTCTACTTTGATTTCGTCAAAGTACGCAGGAAACTCCTCCATCGTGAAAGAAAAATACAGAAACAAAGAAAGGGGTCTGGTTGTGGTTGTGGTTTTCAAAATCTACTCGAATCTCGCGCATCGCCTGGTGAGATTTTTTACAAAAGCCGTCTTGTTCTCTACGTATCGTGGGACGACCCAGTATTCCTCTATCATCGCGTTGGGGCGGTCGGGTGTGCGAACAAGCGAGACCTCCGTGGGACGAACACCTGCCACAGTTGTGTAACATTTCGAGCGCTCATCCAGTACCACATCGGTGCCCATAGAGAGCCCAGTGTAGAACTTCTCCCGCAGAGCCGCCGGCAGCAGTTCGTTCACCATATCGTTCCCAGAGATGTAAAGGAATGTGTTAAGGTTACGGAACTCGTCTATGAAGGCATCGAAAACGTATCCCACGTCGTAGCGCGTGTCGTGCTCGATAAATACAGGCAAGCCTATGGTCTGCCTCACCAGATCTGCGTTCATCTGGTCGACCTTGAACACGTTCACCGGCGGCGTCAGAAGGTCATAGTCCGGCGTGTACGCCCGTCCAAAAACCACGATATCAAGGGCGCGCATAACGGAACGGATACAAGCCTAGCTATACTATAAATATATATAATTCACGTGATCGCCCAAATACGATGCCAATCGGAAACCATCTCGAGCTTGATGGGCAGCTTGGCAGTTTCGCATTGGATCGCTCGAATGAACATCCTTCCCCTTACGCAGAGCGGTTTACCGTCGAAGAGCCTCTTGGACACTACCAAGTATACGAGCAGCACGGTCAGCTCGTCTGATGTGAGCGCTTTGTCCGGAAAGGGTATCAAGCCAGAGACCTTGCCCAGGGACTCGAGCGTTACCGGAGAGGGCACCCCTGCAATCCCGCAAGCCCAGTCGGACATCGTTTCCATTAAACACGAGTGCAGTCTACGGGAGGTGCTCGAACGCACGATGTTGCTCACCGAGCGCCTGGCAACCACGCTGGAAATTACCGCAGATGCCTCTTCGAAACGCCCAAATAAGAAAAAATCGACGCCGAAAAGACCGCGAAAAGAACAGGGACAAACAACAAGAGAATCCAATCCAAAGAAAACCACACGCCCGCTGCAGGCGCCACACTCATAGCTGCTCGCATGCATATCTCTCTTCTCTCGCGATTATATAATACTAAAAGCACGATATTACAATATTACAATATTACAATATTACAACTCCAATCGTTTCACGTAAACGTCAATATGATGCATACCCAGTAGCGCAGGGGTCCCCTCGGCGGGGAGCACCATAGTCTGCGCTCCAATTTCTTGCTCCAACCCCCTATCCCCGACTGTAGCGAGCGCCCACCCGCAGTGATGCATTTTCCCTCTTGGGAACGCGGGCACGGGGTCGTGCTTGGCCGTACTAACGTCACCGTTCACTACACGTAAGTGCCCGCTCAGTGCCGTGTTATCGCCGCAGCAAGTACGCGGAGCGCCAAACGTGAACGAATTTGTCACGCGCTCGTCCGTGCCATGCGTGATAGTTGCGGTAGCGCCCCCAAGAGAGTGGCCCGTCACCATAAAGCTAGAACAGACCCCGCGAACCAAGAGGTCCTCCATCACAGCGTCCTGCTCCGCACGGAACTCGGATAGGGACTCCTTGAAAGCGCGCAAATAGTGCTGGTGGCAGTGCACGCCCGCATCCACCTCCGCCTGGATGTCGCGCAAGATGTCGCGCATAGAGTCCGTCCCTCGATGCACTACCACACAACCAAGTTCCTCCACCGAGACGACAGCGAAACGATCCGCGGTATGGTGCACGGCTACCACCCCGGACGGTAACGGGCGCCCGGTAGGGTCATATACCCATTGACATAGCAGTGCCATCACGAAAAGAACATTTAAATGCATGTTTCCTATCCTTTCACACGAGATCTTGCTTTAATTATATACAATTTTCACGGTATTTCAAAATGCACGAGAGCGCCATCAAGGCAAACCCCAAACGTTACCGACGATGAATAACGAAAACACTGACCCGAACATCATGCCACCGCCTTCCGAGACGGCACTCTTCCTGTACCCGCTGCGCGCCAAGCTCGCCACCACGGCAGTCAAGCAGTGCGCGTACTTTGCGCTCTACCACGGCAAGACCGTGTTCGTCAAGGGACCGTTCTCTTCGCGCGAAGATGCCACCGTCAGCATCACAGTGTCCGCCCTGAAGCGTATGGCGGCGCCCGAGCTACACGCGTCGGAGACGGTCGTGGTAGAGGCCATCGTCGACTCGCTGGAGGACTGCCAGTTCGGACTGCGCCTCAAGCTGCGCGGGAAGCCCGCTTTCTTCCAGGTAACGGAGAGCTTCCTGGGCATCGAGTTGGCTGACATCCCCGAAGTCCCCAAGACGACCAAAAAGGCGTGGCCGTTGCCGGTACGCGCGGTCGACTGGGACAAAGTGACCGAGGTACGCCACCACGTTTACAACAAAGAGTGGGAAAAGTCCGTGTACAACACCGAACCAATTCTAGCGGAAGCGATCGTCAAGAACGCGCTGTTCTCCTGGGTCGTGGGAGCCGGCGCTGACCTCGCGTGCGCCAACTTTATGATCAAAGGAAATGAGTGCCTGCAGGTCGACATGGACACCATCGACAAGTTCAACTGGCAGTTCAACAAAACCGTCATTGCCGGCGGCCGGACGCAAGCCGGCCCGCAGATGCTGCGCTTCATCAAGGCGCACTGGACGGACACCTTCCAGCCGTTCATCAACCTTCTCGCCAACAGTTCCTCCGACGTTTACGCGCCGCGCGCCGCACAACTCGTCGACCTCCCAAATCTGGAGGCGATCCTTTTCCCCGCGCTACCGCCATTCCAGCGCAAGCGCAAAATCAATGCGGACGACGATGACGATACACATGACGCACCCAAAAAGATCAAGATCCGCGTCAAGGTCTAAAACGTTAATATCGATTTCAAAATGAAGATTTTGTTCCACATTTTTGACCACTTTCGAAATGTCTGTTTTTTACGGTAAGAGTCTTTGTCCACTGTGTCGTAGCAAACGGTCCGTCTCCAAAGACGATCCCAAATCCAATGACAAGGCGCGGGCGAGCACTTTTCAAAACGTGCGGGGGTACAAGTTAAGAAAAATATGTTTAGTAACTTGGTTACAAGATGGGGTATCAGCGTAGCAAACGGTCCGTCTCCGGAGACGATCCCAAATCCAATGACAAGGCGCGGGCGAGCACTTTTCAAAACGTGCGGGGGTCCAAGTTAAGAAAAATAGGTTTAGTAACTTGGTTACAATATGGGGTATCAGCGTAGCGGTTACCTAATCATATTCGCAAACGGTCCGTCTCCGGAGACGATCCCAAATCCAATGACAAGGCGCGGGCGAGCAAGTGAAATATTTTTTTAGTTAAGTTCTTCTACTTTGTACTTGCCGATCGAGTGCCCATGCTTCCGGCAATAGTTAATGTAGACATTTTCCGACATGAAGATCGCGCTTGTGCTCTTTTGAAAAATCACGCCATTCACCTTCTTCGCGAACTTGGTTGAACAACCTTCCTTGAGACAGGCGCGAACATATATGAAAAAACACGGCGAGCCGCAAACAAATTTGTGAATGGCGGCGCCCTGGAAGAGATAGCTTAATTGGCCCAAGTACGACTCTTCAATCGCTCCCATAATTTCAAAACCTTCGCTTTTCTGTCGGGTGAATCTCGCGCCAAGCCCTTCGACTAAAGTGTCGAATACATTCATAGTGAGTTCGAGGACTGCTTGGAAAAATGTTCAAATGGATTTCCATTTTTTTTCTTCAATTTTCTCCGGATTACGAGACCAACTCCAATGACAATGCGTGGAAATGAAGAATAATACGATTAGGGGTGGTAGGCTACGATCGACGACACGTTGCCAGTGTAGTCCGTTGACACAAATTCCTCGCTCGTTTGGTGTTGCGTCGGTATAATGGGATTGATCGCTACCGAGCACCAAGTTTGGCCGCTCAACTCGATTTCCTTGAAAGCAGCACGGACGCCAGGGTCCTTGCTCTCACAGATCATAATCACGCGCTCGTCTTCGAAGCCGCACACTGAATGCCAGGCGTCGCGCTCACGAACCCAAAAAAAAGGGATGGCAAGAAGCCCAGTCGGCTTGCCCACGAGCAGGCACCACCCGGACACAAGCCGCGCGGCCGGGTTGTCTGCCATGTACGACTTCACGTGGCGCCAGTTTCGAAACATAGCGTGCGGTCCGCACCGCACCAGCTTTGGTTGCTTTATACCACCAATCGACCTGAAAAATGACCGGCACATTGGGTCCCGGCGGATCTGCTCCCACTCTTCCTTTAGCGGCGTATGTTCGTCCGTGTGCGTAAGGAACCTGAGAGAGCATTCCACACGCATCGGGGCGCACTCCCAGGACGCTTTCGCCTCTTCGAGGCTAGCACCAGGAAGCGCTTTTTCGAGAAAAGCATCGAGTCCCTTGAAAAAAGTCGTTCTCTCAACAGCGGCAGAACGACCAGCGCGCGCGTCCACACCCGCATCCCCGCGCGCCTCCGCACCCGCATCCCCGCGCGCCTCCGCACCCGCATCCCCGCGCGCGTCCGCATCCCCGCGCGCGTCCGCACTCGTACCCGCACTCGCAGAAGAGCTGCTGTTCATGATCTTTTCAAAAGGTGTCTGCTGCTTAAAAAGAAGCATATATGGAACGACCAGTTCTAGTCCGAATGTGCGCATTTATGTCAACTTATCTCGCGACGTTGGAGCAGGGGATGAATATCGCCGCATTTTTGGGATCCCACTTTGGCATGATTGGCATCAAAGCGCCGTGGGCGTTCGTCCCGAGCACGAGCACTGTTTTCGAGTTCGGTGTTCGGAAGACGTGTATACTCTACGCCGGAGACGCGTTCGGGCCCTATGACAGCCTCTGCGGCGTGGACATCGCGCAGGTAGAGGATGGTGTGCCGACCGTCAAGACGTTTGCCTTTATTGCTTTTATTTTGTTTCTTTTCACATTTTTGCAGTCGAACTGGTTTTTGAGCAACAGATTCGTCTCCTACTCGCTGGTGCTCACGGCCCTGGGGGCCACGGGGGCCTCCATGTACGCGCTGCTGACATGGTTCGGGCTGCGCCCGCAAAACCTACCGGAAGATGCCCTGGATGAATTCGGCGCGGGGTTGATTTACGAGGCAGGGGCGTGCCTGATGGGATATGTCGTGCTACTTTGCGCCATATTGCGCCTCTTCATAGACAGAAGCGCTTAACTTTGCAGCTTTCATACTCGGCGACGAATTCCGCCACGAGACCGCCGAAATGTGCGATCGGGAATTCGCCTTGGCACGCGCACTGGCGTTTGGTCTCGGTGAGCCAAACTTCCGCGAGATCGTGGTGCAGCGCGGACCGGCAAATGTCTGACCCACCAATCACCCACAGTACGTCGACTCTATCCAGGAGCGCGCCGTGTATGGCCCCCTCAAGGCAGTCATACACAGCCACACAAGGATATTTCCGCATAACCTCTAGTCCCATTGCTAGTTCGCGCTGCACCACGTAGGTTTTGTAAGCGAAATGGCCTGGCAGCGGAGAGTTGTTCGCAGTGAGAAAACTAAATGACTTGTCACACATGACAACAGCGTGCCCCGCCTGATACGAGCATGTATTCGCAACGAGTCCATCCTCTATCGAAAAAAGACCCTCCAGCCACACGCCCCCATCGGGGCAGTGCGAAACAGCCAGATGTAGGCGCATATAGCGCGTAGAGCATATTTTTAATTATCATCTCTAACTTTATATGCGCCTTGTCACGAATTTCCTCGACAAGAAAAGCAACGGGCAAAAGCAAATCCGCTAAACTCCGCGACGCAGTCGGAAAGAGGGAAAGAAGGAAAAACGCTCCAAAAACGCGGATCCGCACGAGCATTTTCAAAAAAATAGTCTCTATGGTTCAAATTAACCATAGACTATTTTTTTGAAAATGCTGGAGATTTAACCGACATTTATTTTTTAGCAACTTAGTGCGCAGGTTAGTCAGCAAGTAAAACTGTAAAGGGTGGTGGATCGAGTGCGCACATTTTAAAGGCACGCCGATCGCATTTTCGAAGGGCGTTTTTTTCTATATAAACAGATGATTTCCCGAATTCCCATCCTGAGATTGGAAAAGATTTTCTGAAAAACAAATTTGCAGCAAGTCCACAGACAGACAGACAGACCCCAAACGAAGCGCGCGAGATGGAAGAGTTTGAACAACAGGCCGCCCCAAAGCGCGCCAAGGCGGACGAGCTGGAATCCAACGACGAACTCAAGGCCCTGCCAGTGCGGTTTCTTGAGGACCACAACAAGACAGCGTTCGACGCCACGATCAAGTTCTTCGACGAAGGGCATGTGTATCTTGCTTGGAACGCGTACCTGGATGCCTGGGTGTCCACCAACGACGGCGGGCTCTCAGCTCCCTTGGTGTCAACCACCGTGCTCACAGGGCAGTGCTTCCCGAGCCCCGACTTTGCTCAGATGGCACGCATGCTTTTCGTAGCACCAGCAAACAAGATCCGCATGGCCACCGATCCGGGGTACCGCTACTACGGGTGCGCTTGCGTCGAGGACATTCAAGCCCAATGGGCCAAGGGCGCCGTGCTGGGCACGCTCATGCACGCCAACTTCGAGGATCTGTCCAACCTACTCGAGTATGACCGTCACAATCCGGCGGCAGGGCCAAACACCATGCAGCGGCTCTACGCTGAGAAACGCCTTGCTGGTTACACGGAGAAAATTTACTTTGCCGACGCTTGTGCGCAGATGGGCATTACCGGCGGGGGCGACCGCGTCATCTGGCGCACCGAGATGCTGCTTTTCCACGACGTGTTGCACTTGGCAGGCGCCATCGACGGGATGCTCTACAACAAAAAGGAGGACAGCTATGAGATCTGGGATTTCAAACGCTCGAAAGGCAAGCTCCACCGGGACCCCGTGCCAAAACGGTCCGTGAACAAGAAGGGCATCGTGACATACGGCCGTGTCAAGCCGGCGCACGAGCTGGCAGCGAGTGGCCGTGGGGCGTGCTACCCTGCTGCCAAAAAAATGCGCAACAACAGCGTCAACAAGTACGGCCTGCAGCTGTCCATCTATCGGGCGTTCTTCGCGCGTATGTTCCCAGAAAAACGGATGGGCAAAGCCTTTTTGGTGTGCGTGGACAACATGCGCATCGGACAGACCGGCGCGCTGGAGATCATCGAGGTAGACTGCACGCGGTTCGACAAGCTGATCGAGGAGATATTCGCGGCGCGCGCCAACGAAATACTCGCGGCGCACCAGAAAACACTTCCGCGCCAGCTTTTCAAGGACCTCATAAAGTTCTTGCCCCCAGTTGGCGAGGTCAGCTAAACAACATAATATATTTTCTTTAAGCGAATCGCAAATCCCAAAATAGCAAGGTCACGATACCGCTCATCTTAGTCATTTTCAACCCTTGAAAATACACCTCCATGAGTTCCCCTGGGTTAGTTGTTGGTTTGGAGATCACCCGCTTGCGATCGACCAGAATGAACTTCTGCTGTAGTTCATCCAGCACCGCAGGTGTCGGCTCTATGGAGATCGAGAAAGTCATCATCTTGTACGCGCGATCGTTATTTTCGAGGATTTGTGTCGTTATAGGACAGTTGTTTCCGACAAGCCTCGTGGGTCCCGCGGTCAGTACGTCGCGTAACCCGAACTGTAACGAGGCGTTCTGCGCCGCCGCGTACGCGAAGGCGGCCTCAATGGGGTACCGCGAGAGGTCCATGCATTCACGGACCTTCCCCAGCAGAGCGTCCCCTGGAGCGTTCTCGATCACCGCGTACAGATGCTTTTTCTTGACGGTCGCGATCGAGGTGGAGATCTGCTGATTTTTCTCGTCGTGTAGAAAAATAGCCGTACCGTCAATGTGCACTAAAACGCAAGTTACGCACTTTTTACCTTCAATGTACAGATCGTCGTCCGTATCACTCATCGCGACTCGTCAAGAGTTGGTTTGAGCGAAAATATTGTATACTGTCTATTTTTTATCTCAGGGTAGTCAGGCTCCGGAGATCAAAGGGGAATCAAGGGGAGATCAAAGGGGAATCAAGAAAGTATATGGGATGCGGGGGGGAATCAGTCTCCGGAGATCAAAGGGGAATCAAGTGGGAATCGAGAAAGTCTATGGGATGCGGGGGGGTGTCAGTCTCCGGAGATCAAAGGGGAATTCGAAAGGGGAATCTCGAAATTCTATGGGATGCGGGGGGTGCGTGCAAAAGTCAGTCTCCGGAGATCAAAGGGGAATCCGAAAGGGGAATCTCGAAAGTCTATGGGATGCGGGGGGG
>Ga0209491_10004378_pt1 | contig 21865 bp, 7 predicted proteins | sample BON02_FD_187213 | JGI IMG/M metagenome (GOLD analysis project Ga0209491, IMG submission 187213) | Freshwater microbial communities from Lake Bonney liftoff mats and glacier meltwater in Antarctica - BON-02 (SPAdes) (version 2) | ecosystem: Environmental > Aquatic > Freshwater > Ice > Glacier... | reverse complement strand
ATTCCCAGTGCCGCCATCAGCCCGGAACAATGAACCGGGTGACCGAGATCATCGGCGGGCAGAACGGCAAGGCCTTTCCGGGTCGGATTGTTGATGCCGAGGGCAAGACGATCTGGCGTTTCAAAGGCGAGAATAATGATCCCTACCAAACGGAGCACGATGTCCTCTATGAGCATATCCGTTCCAACACCCGTAGACCTTTCTCCTCCCGCTTGAAGGGCGGGGGGATTTTAGAATAATACCCCAAACTCAGAGCACCTGACTTCGACGGATGACGCTTCGTGCTGAATGCTGCTGGCTACAGGGTTTGGGTGATTTTCAGGAAAACCGGAACAGGAAAGGGCATTGATACCCTTCTCCTGATTCGGACTGGATTCACCTCGCCCGAAAACCCCTAACTCATCGACTGCGGTGCTTGCTTGTCGCGTCCGCTTTCGAGTCGTAAACTCCCCGGCGTGATACCACAACTCCAACTCCCCATTTTTCATGATGGCCTCAATCCCATCACCAACGATATCGGTTACGATACCGTGCGCAAGGCGATCGCCGACGGACGACTCACTAAAAAAAAAGACCGCGCAAAACGATGATCAAAATCAAAGCCCTCCGCTCGCTGTGGAGTCCGCCCTGGGCCCTGCCGTCCGTCGAAGTCAGGTGCTCTGAGACTAGGATCAATAGCACTCGGTAGAGCGAAGGATTGGCAGAACTTTTGACTGCGGCGAGGATCGCCGCTTTCAATCGGACGGCAGGGCGCACGGCTTGGGTTCCGGTTCAAAGCTCCGATTCTCGGAGCACTCAAAAGCGGAAGCTCGCTCCGCTCCGCTCGCGCAAGGGCGGCCCCGCGCAGATCCTGGCAGAGACCATGCACGCCCATCACCGAGATGAAGCCCGAGGCCTGGCGCAGCAGCTCATGGCGGCCGAAGCCAACCTGCGCCCCGACCCCGAAGCGGGCACCCTCACCGTAGAAATCGACAGCCTGAGCACCCCCCGCGACAACACCGCACTGGAACACCTCTGCGCCGAACTGACCGAAACCCAAACAATTTACCCCGGCACAAAACTGCGCCTCATCTACAAGAAGGTATCATAACAACTTCGGTCGAAGTCAGGTGCTCTGACCCTGACCTCGTGCGTTTTCCCGGGTGTTCTACTCAAGGTGAAGTCGAACGAACTGTGCCGGTCACCGGCTGACGGTCCCGAGATCGAGTGTCATGTCTTAATTAATTTCGGAGTCGTTCCCAAGAGTCTCCCGCCTCAACTCCCGTTCACCCTTAGGATGAGCTTGGCTGCGCCCTCCTTTGCTGGTAGATTCGGTCAGGATGAACAAGGAGGAGACCCCGCAACAGCGGCGCATCGTGGTGACCGGCGGCCCCGGCGGTGGCAAGACCACGGCTCTCGAAGAGTCCTGATGCCGCCCAGGGAGGGCAAGATCTGAAAGTTATCTCCAAAGCTACTTTCAAAATCTCCAAAGAAAACCTAAACTAAAACCAACTCAAGAACTGAGCATCCGCAGTCCATTTTATAGGGAGAATTCCAATGAACAGCACTACCGTGGAGCTCTTCCCCTTTGATCGATTGACGCTCGCCCAACAACAAACCAAAACACGATGAAGCAACCACGAATTTCAGGGATGTTCGCCCTCCTCTTATTGACCAATCCCTCGCTGCGCGCCGAAGTGCCATCGCTGCTCAACTACCAAGGCCGGATCGCGGTTGGCACCCCGGCGGTGAACTTCGACGGCCCCGGCCTGTTCAAGTTCGCACTCGTCAATGGCGACGGCAGCTCCGTCTATTGGAGCAACGCGCCCGACACCACGCCGGCGGATGGCGTACCGGATGCGGCCGTCACTCTCACGGTGACGAAAGGCCTCTACTCCGTGTTACTCGGCGATACGACGCCCGGGGCAAACATGGCGGCGATCCCGAACTCCGTGTTCAGCAACCCGGATGTGCGCCTGCGGCTGTGGTTCGACGACGGCACGGCGAACGGTTCGCAGCTGCTCACGCCTGACCAGCGCATTGCGGCGGTGGGCTATGCGCTGATGGCCGGCGCGCTGCAACCTGGTACGGAACTCGACGCAAACAGCTTGCATGTCGGGAGCGATGCCGCTGATGGAACGCCGAAGCTGATCAAGTTCGGGGACGGGGGTTTCGTCTCGATCGGCGAGAACACGGAGAATGACCAGATGGAGCTCAAGGCAAAGACTTTCATTTTAGGTACCAACAACTTAGGCCTCACCGACGGTAACGTCGGCATCGGCAAGAGCCCGGCGACGAAGCTGGATGTCGCGGGCATGGTGACCGCCACGTCGTTCAGCGGCGATGGCTCGAGGCTAAATATGACGGGCGTGGCCCCTCCTCCCGCCGGGATGGTGACGGTTCCTGCCGGGCAGTTCGTCATGGGGGATGTCACGGATGGTGTGGTGGGCACCGATGCAAATCCGATTGCGGTGACGGTGTCGGCGTTTTACATGGAAACGACCGAGGTGACCAAGGCGAAGTGGGACGAGGTGCAGGAGTGGGGTTCGGCCAACGATTATACCGACCTGCCTGCGGGAAATGGGAAGGCGGCGAACCATCCGGTGCAGAACGTGGACTGGTATGACTGTGTGAAGTGGTGCAATGCGCGCTCCGAGATGGAGGGGAAGCCGGTGGCGTATTATACCAATGCTTCCCACGCGAACGTCTATAAGACCGGTAACATCAACCTTGCGGAGGACGCCGTAGATTGGACGGCTGCGGGTTACCGACTGCCGACCGAGGCCGAGTGGGAAAAGTCGGCGCGCGGCGGAGCGATCGGACAGCGCTTTCCGTGGGGCGACAAGATCAATCAGAACCTGGCGAACTACTTTTCCACCGGGAGCTATCTTTACGATCTGGGGCCGACCGGCTACCAACCGCTCGGGGGAGGAACCAACCCTCGCACGACACCGGTAGGCAGTTTTGCGGTGAACGGGTATGGTTTGTATGACATGGCGGGAAATGTGTGGGAGTGGTGTTGGGATCGGTCTGGGACTCCGTATGCCGGGGGCAGCGACCCACGTGGTCCTGCAGCGGGCTCCTTCCGCGTGATCCGCGGCGGCAGTTGGGGCAACGGTGCGGACCTCGTGCGTTGCGCCAAACGCAACGGCAACAGCCCGGGCGACACCCTCGGCGGCATCGGTTTCCGGGTTGTGCTGCCCCCAAGTCAGCCAGGAGCGGAATAGATACCAGCGGAGCAGTCGGGGCGAAGCGAAGAATGAGCGGTCTGGTGTCAGTCGCGCAGAACACTCTGCAAAAACTCCGGGCCCTCTCCTTACTACAAATCAACAAATCAAACCGAATCAAACCGAATCAATGAACGATCAAGCCAAATCACCGGCATCACGCCAGGTCCTTCCCGCCCTGCTGCTGGCACTCGCCACCAGTCTCCACGCCCAACTCCGGACCGGCACGAACTACACCCTGCCCACCGAGACGAGCGACGCCGGAGGTGCCCGCGCCACAAGCGCCGCTTACACCAATGACGGGAGCGTGGGCGGAGTGGCCGGCCTTTCCACGGTGGCCGCGCCTGTCGAAACGGTGAAGGCGGGCTACATCGGCCAGCTCTACGAGGTTATCGCCCTGCAACTGGCCGCCGCACCAGCGACGGTGGACGAAGGCGCGACGACCCAACTCAGCGCCGTGCAAGTGCTCGACGACGACACCTTCATCGCACTCACCGCAGACGAGATCATCTGGAGCGTTCCGGGCGGCCCGCTTACAGTCATCGACACGGATGGTCTCGCCACTGCCGACATTATCTACCAGGACACCTCCGCGACCGCCCAGGCCAGCTTCGCGGGTGACACCGGCACGCTCCCGCTCACGGTGAACAATACCAACGACGACGACTTTCGCAGCGATGCCGGGGACGGCCTCGCCGACGACTGGCAGGTGCTCTATTTCGGAACCGAAAACCCGCTCGCCGCACCTGGCATCGACGCGGACGGCGACGGGCAGGACAATCGTTTCGAGTTCATCGCCGGGGTCATCCCCAACGACAGGCTCTCCCGCTTCCGGTGGCGCGTGGAAGAAAACCCGGTCAATCCCGGGCAGAACCGGATTGTCTTCAGCCCGCGCTTTGGTAATCGCAGCTACAACTTGAAAACGAACACGACCCTGCAGGCACCCGACTGGATCCCTTTCACCGGCGGCAGCGTGAGCGACGACGGCGACGAGCGCACCGTGACCGATCCCGACACCTCGAATTCAAGCAAGTTTTACCGCTTGGAAATCGTCAAACCCTAGGATCCGACGAGGTGGAGCTCGTGGCAACCGCCTGTCGTGAAACTGGAAAACCCAGCAGTCTGCAGAACCCAGCCCGGACCAAGGTAATTATTTGATCCGCTCGTATTCGAAATCCAGGCGAAAGAAGCGGATGCGGCCGGCTGAACCTGGCAGCACGGTCCTGACCACGCGTTCGAAGCCATCCCGGGATTCCGTGACACGATCGTCATTACTTGTTTCGGAAGGATTCCAGTTGGTAAGATTGGGAGACTCTTGGAGGTGGATTCTCAGTTGTGGGTCGTTTGTTCGCCGCTGGTATTCGACTTCGACGCTTCCGTCTTCGCCCACGCTGATGATTCGAACCGATGAAAGGTCGGACACGGTGGTGCGGACAGGCGACGAACCAACCGCGTATTCATGAAGATTTGTGCGACCGTCCAGATCGGGATCCGCATCCAAGCCCCATATCGAGGTCTCCAGCGTCGGCTCTGAGAGGATGACCTCACTGAAGTTTTCAGTTCTCCAATTCTCAACCGGATCCATTGTCACTGATGCCGCAAGGGTAAATGCCGGCTGGGCTGAGAAAAAATCCGGGTCATCGACAAAAATAAGACAGCTCACCTGCTCGGTGGTGTGGTTTCGCTCGGTATCCCCCAGTTGATCCTCATCGATGGCCAGCTGCAGCCCGGTATCCGTGAGTGGATCATCTCCATAGAGTGCGGCCCAACCGCCTCCATCCCCATCCATGCCGGCCTGCGTTAGAATCGCGGAAGCGACGGAAGTCAGTCCGCCATGGGAGTAGATGTAAGGTGCGGAATCATCCACGCCGCCGACCGCATCCGCGCCAAGTGCCGCAAAATAGCCCGTTCCGTTCATCTCGCCGGAGCCCCCTTCGATGACGACGTAACCGATGGTTTCAACGTCTCGGGAAAGGTCTGGATCTTCTCCGTTGTGCTTGCCTACCCAGAGTTCGGTGCCCGTTGGCGGGGTTCCGCGATCGGGACCACGGGACCAGAACGTCGAGAATCTTTCGTCATCTGTCGACATGACCTGGCCAAATACCACCGGAGCGTCATAGCTTTGCCGGTAGGAACGTGAGGTGCCGACCCAGGAGCCGACGCCATCCGTAGCCGATGACAAGAATCTCACCGCTTCCATCTTCACGCCGTGCAGTTCTTCGGTGTAGGTCCCCTCCTCGAGCACCATGTAGTGAACGGCGATTGGTGCCACCGCACCTGGGGATGGCGTCACCGGCTGCACCTTGATCTCGAACTGATCACTGTTCGGGCCGGCATTTTGAATTCGAGTAACCAGAGGAACCGACGACCCATCGTAGTTGGGCGTGGCAACGACAACCATGGAGGCGTAGGTCCGGCTCAGCTGCACGGTCGTCCAACTGTCGCTTATGCCCGAGATAATTCCCCGCTCAAGGAAGGGACCGCCAGGCGTCACTGCGAGCAAGAAGGTTGAGGAAGCGGTGCGGCTGTCCTCATCCGTCGCCGTCAACGCCACGGAAATCGTCCCCACATCGGTCGAGGTCGGTGTCCCGTTGAAGGTGCCGGTGCCTGGGTCGAAGCTGAGCCAAAGCGGGAGCTCGCTACCGTCCCCCAATCCGGCTGACAGGGTCAGGGAGTCCCTCACGTCCGGATCGGCAAAGGTGCCTCCGGGCACGACCAAATTGAAGGGACTCAACTCCACGACACTTTGATCCGAGAGCGGTTCGAGCACCAAGGGAGGATTGTTGAATTTCAGGCTGAAGATATAGGTCGAACCGGCTTCATCGCCGCCACCATTATTGTCGAAATGCGATCCTACGGCGACGGTTTCGCGCGCTATTGCGACGGAGAACCCGAAGTGGTCATTGGAATCGCCGTCGGGTGGCAGCAGCTTTTCAATGAACCCCCAACTCTCAATACCACCCTCGTCCCGACCGTAGACGTAGGCCGAGCCGGAGTTGCTTCCTTGATCATCATCGAACCTCGATGAAACCACCGCGAAGTCTCTCGTAATGGAAACAGAGTGGCCAAACTCGTCATTGCTCTGACCATCAATGGGACCCAATTCGACGAAATTCGCCGGGTCCCAAGCACCCCCCGATCGCTTAAGAACATAGGCGGCCCCAAAATTCTTGCCCGGGGCGCCTGCGATGACGGTCTCGCCATGAATCGCGACAGAGGTCCCAAAGAAGTCGTCTCGCGACAAATTCGAAGGTTTCAGGGCCGCGACCTGCAACCAACCGCCTCTGCGTTCGAATACCAGGGCGCTACCGGAATCGGCAAGGCTTCCGCTGCCCTGTCCAGGCGCTCCTGCAATGATGATCGATCCGCTCACGCCAACCGAGGTCCCCAGGCCGTCGCCAGATTGCGCCGTGGAGGTCAGCAACTGACCCGGGTCGCCCCAACCGTCTCCGGAATCTCTTTCGAATACAAACGCCAATCCGGTCGCTCCCGCCTCCGGAGCGCCGCCGACGATCATGTTGCCACTGATTCCAACCGAGGTCCCAAATTCGTCGCCCGACCCCGGTGAAGGCGCGGTTAGTTCCGCGACCTCCTGCCATTGGCCACCGGCATCCAGTTCGAGCACATAGATCGCTCCCCCCACTCCCCGTCCCGGGGCGCCAACCGCGATGGTCCGTCCCGATTCGTCGATCCCTACCGCAGAGCCGAATTCATCGCCGCCAGTGCCGTTGCTGGCCTCGACTCGTTGTACTTCGGTCCAGGGACCGAAGGTTCCGGGCTGCCGGGCGAAAATGTAGACCGCTCCCGAAGAATTGCCGTTGTTGTTCTCGTCGAAGGGCGTGCCGACCACGACCACGTCGCCACTGCTCGCCACTGAGTCACCGAAGTTATCATTGTTCGCGGGCGCGCCGGGGAGAACCTTCTGCACGAAACTGTGCAAGGCGGTCACGGAGAATGCATCGGTCAGAGTCGCAGACTCTGTCCCGTCGCTCACCGTGACGGTGAAGGCCGTCGTATCCGAAGTGCTGAAGGTGACGTCGGGATCGTTCGGGTCGGGCCGGAAGGAGAGTTCCCTAATAGCGTCCGTCGCCTCGGCGGCGGTACCGGTGAAGGTGAAAACGCCGTCGCCTTCATCGTCAAAATCGCCTTCCAAGGCAGGCGCAGGAGGGTCCGCCGGACCGCTGTCATTGCCATCTTTGTCGACAAAGCGTTCGACGAACCAGAGTGTTGATGGATCGCCCTTCGGGTCATCCAAGGGCGCAGGGCGTTGCGATGAATAGGGCACCGAGCAGCTGGTGTGATGCAGTTCATCGACGCCATTGATCGTAATCGTCATCTTGGAATCAAATGAATCTGAACCATCGGCTCTGGCATCGATGGTGAAACCATTCTCTGCAGCACTGCTCAACGTGTCTCCCGACAGCAAGCCACCTGGGAGATTGTAAGTTGCGAGAGAGTCGTTGGACTCAAACACCACAGTGGTTGGGCTGGAAATGTCCGGACCGGTATAGGTGAGTAAGGTCGCCACGATCTTATCTTCACATTCTTGCGATCCCGGAGGCAGGGGATCGATGGCCTCGTCCAGCACTATGGTCACCGTCACCTGTTCCTGTCCCGCATCGTCGACTTCGGTAAAGGTAACGCCCAAGAACGGGAAAACGATGGATCGGTAATAGACGGTCTGGCCCAGGGGTTCCCCCGCGATTTCAGCCACCGGCGCGTCATTCACTCCGGTTACTTTGATCGTAATGGTCCCGGAGGCCCGGTCAGAGCCCTCCGCAAACACGGTGACCGACACGTTGGCCGTGGACTGCCCGCCCGTATCGTCTTCGACGGTGTATTGGAATCGATCAACCCCCACAAACCCCATAGTCGGCGTATAAATGACGATGTTGAGCGGCGAGTTCTTGGTGGCCGCAATCTCCAGGGTCCCGCCCTCTTCCGAGGTTCCGGATCCAGGAGTAGCCTCCGTGCCGACCGCAACGATGGCAAAGGAACGTGTATCGGGGACGATGCTGTCGTTTGCGAGAACGTCCAATTCGTTGCCAATACTGCTTTCGAGCGCGCTAAAGGCGTCGTCGTTCGTGGGCCGGTCGCCGACGTTGACGGTCACGATGGCCGTGCCGGTTCCTCCGAGTCCGTCATCCACGGTGTACTCGAATTCCTCCTTACCGACGAAGCCGGCCGGCGGGGTGTAAATGATCGTTTGACCGACGATGGCGACCTCGCCGGTGGCTGGATCATCGACTTCCGGCGGGCCTCCGGCCACCCGGACCGGGGCGGTCACGCCGGAAATCGTCCAGCTGTCAGGAGAGGCAGGCATGATCGCATCGTTGACCAAAACCAGGAGAATGTTTTCCTCACTATCGCGCTCGACGGCGAATTCGTCGTCGTAAATTTCCATGCTACCCGGGCTGGCCGGCGTCCCCAGGGCATCCTCGCGGTCGAATACCCGGACCATTACCGTTCCCTGCGACCGTGCCAGGCTTCCGTCCGAGATCTCGTAGGTGAAAGATTCCCAGTAGGGATAGGTCCCGGCGAAGTCCGGGTCGGGAAGATAACGTAGCGAACCGGCACCGGAGCCAATCTCCACGCTTCCGCCCATGTCGGGATCGTTTCCTGGTTGGCCATCCGTTCCCAGGGCATCAATCCCGAGGGCGCTGATGGCAAGGGAGCGACCGGAATCCGGCAGGTTCACATCGTTGGTTAGAACCGAGAGCACAAAAGGCGACGCTTCGGTGTCTCCATCGGGCACCGGCTTGAAGGCGGTGTAGAAATCGTCGCCAGCCTTCAAGGTACCCGGCGTCACCCGGACAATGGCGGTTGCGCTCGAGATCCTGCCCCGGTCGTCGGTAACCTGGTAGGTGAAGACCTCTTCACCGGCGAAGTCCTGGACAGGCGAGTAGACCAGGTAGTCACCCCCGGCGCTGATCGCCACGGCCCCGCCTTGGTCCGGGGCGTCAGGCCCGGCTCCCAATCCCGTGATCGAGAGAATCTGCGAGTCGTCGGGAACCGAGAGCTGCTTGTCATTTGCGAGCACATCGAGCTCGTTTTCGGAGGAATTAAGCAGCACCGAGAAGGCATCGTTACTCGCACGAGGCACCGCGGTGGTGACTGCAATCGCGACCGCCCCAACCGCTGTGGAGGTAAGATCGGTGTTCGAAATCTCGTAGGTGAATGTTTCGACATAAGGAACTGTCTTGGTCGGATCCGGGGTGTAGCGGAGAGCTGCCCCGCCATCGATAATTTCGACCGTTCCGCCCTGGTCGCCAATCAAGTCAGCATTCGTGATCGAGATATCGTCGAGGGCAGTCTGAAGAATATCGTCATTAGCCAGAACGTCGAGGCGCTCGCTGGAGACAAAGACGCCCTTGTTGCTGGCGTTATCGGCGAAGGGGATCGGGATGGTAAACTCGTTTATATTCGAAACGGTGACGTTGAACGTATTGTTGTAAGAAGAATCTCCACCGTATCCCGAAATGGTAATCAGATCACCGCTCGAGAGGCCGTGCCGGGGTGCGGTAACCGTGACGGAAGTCGTGCCGGCATACTTTAAAATCGCGACCGCCCCCCCCGGTCGTGAAGAAGTCGGGATTCGTGGTCAAACTCCCCACCATCACCGTTACCATTGCGCTTCCCGTGCCTCCAAAACCGTCGTCCACCGCATAGGTAAACGTGTCGAGCCCGACAAAACCGGGATTTGGAGTGTAGGATAGAATCGAACTCTCTCCAGCCTCCTGGAGAATTACCGTGCCGTGGGCCGTCGCAGTGGCCGGATCAAGGTCCGGTGCCGTAATCTTAAGACCCTCTCCCATCGCAGGCAGGATGTTGTCGTTGGCCAGCACATCAAAAGAATTCCCTCTGCTGCCAGTCACCACACTGAACACGTCATCGCGCACGACGCCGTCGTCTCCGCCCAGCAAATCCATGCGGTCAATGACCTCGACCGAAATCGTGGCTTGGGCAGTCGCTATCCCGCCGCCTGAGATCTCGTAAGTGAATACCTCCGGTCCGGTATAGCCGGGATCCGGAGTGTAGGAAATCACCGGAACCGGCCCCGAATTGTCGACCTCGGCAGTTCCGCCCTGATCGGGATCGGAAATGGTGTCAATGATGAGGTTCTGTCCGTTGTCGGGCAGGATGTTGTCGTTGGCCAGGACGTCGAGTGAGGAGGTCGTGCCCTTGGCGGCACTGAATTGGTCATCGAGGGCCCGCAAATTGCCATTGCGTTCCCGGATGATCACCCGCACCACCACCGTCGCGGTGTCGCCCCCGCCTTCACCGTCGGAGATCTGGTAAGTGAATGAGTCGTCGCCGTCGAAATTCGCTTGCGGGGTGTAGATGACAGCCCTTCCGTCGACGCTAATCTCAGTGAGTCCCCGGGCGGCTTCGCCGACTTCGGAAATCGTAATTTGCCCACCCAAGCCAACAAGATCGGAATCGTTCGCAAGGACGCGCAATTCGTTTTGCGAACTGGCGGCTGCCACGCTGAAGAGATCGTCATTGGCGATGGTGAGACTATGATCGATCACCTCGAAATCGAAACTATCCTCCTCCATCTGTCCGGCGGCGAGGCCGTTGAGGGAGTCGGAGACGGTGGGGTCATAGGTAAAGCTGCCATCGGGGTTGATGGTGTAGCGAGCGCCGTCGGCGGTGACCCCGTTAACGACTGCAACGACATCGAGCATATCGTCCGGATCGTTGTCATTCATGTCTTCGTCGGCGGCCCCGGAGAGAATTCCGGTCGTCGAACTCGCGCCCACATTGAGCGCGCTGTCCTCCAGAACTTCGTTCCCGGGAGAAAAACCGAAGGAGAAGTCGGAAGCGGTCGGCGTATCGTTCACGCCGATGACCGTGATTCTCACGGTAGCCTTCGCAGTCGCGCCGGCGCTGTCTACGATTACATAGGTAAAGGTATCGACGAGAACCTCTCCCCTCGAGAGCATCTCGAGACTGGCAGAGTCGTCCGGATTATAGGTGATGGTGCTTCCTGCGAGACTCACGACCGCCCCATTGGCGCTGGGCGTGGAGACGCCAACCACGGTCAGGGTATCATTGACATCCTCGTCGGTGTCGTTCTCGAGGAGCGCGTCCACATCGATATCCAGGGGCGTATCTTCATCGGTAGTCAGGATCTCCGTTTCCACGGGGTCCCCGAAGACGATTTCGCCGGCATCATCAACCGCAACAGGAACATCGTTCACGCCGTTAATATTCATCGTCACTACGGCGAAACCGAGTCCCCCGTGCTGGTCGACGACGAGGTAACCGAACGAATCCGTGGTGAATTCCGTGACACCTAGTTCATTGAGAGAGTCCGAGGCGGTGGGATCGTAAAGGATGTTGGTCTCTTCCCGGTTTGCCCGCACGTCCAAGAGCACGGTCGCTCCCATGATGCTGATCGTCTCGAGACTGGGTGTCTCCGGGATGCGGACCCAACGACCGGCCGAATCTGCCGGAACACCCATGAAGGGAACCGGAATGGAAAACTCGTTCTCGTTGACAACTTCGACAACATGGACCCCGTCGTAGAACGGATCCGCACAGGGATCGGAAACGATCACGGAATCCCCGTCCGAAAGCCCATGGGGCGAGCCGGAGGTGATAATCACGGGAGATACGCCCGGAGTGCCGCCATACGTATCGATTGCGTTCACCTTGACGACCCCTGCGAGACGCAGCGTGGTATTGTTGTCATCAGAATCCCGATCCGAGTCGTTCGTGAGCACGCCGCCATTCCCCTGCTTCTTGAATTGCCCTTTGGTTGGATCGTTCTCTAAGAAGTTGGTCGGGATCGTGAAGGTCTCCGAATCAACCACCGTGACGACGAACGAGGCATTGTACGAAGAGTCTCCGCCATACCCGGCGATGGTCACTAGATCGCCATTCTCGAGACCGTGATCTTTGGCATTGACCGCGACCGGCGAGAACCCGACGTCACCGGAATAGTCGCAGATGGCGCGGAAAGCGCTTTCGGTGCTGGCGAGATCCGTCTCGGCGACAAACGCTCCCTTGGAGGTCTCCTCGTCGATATAGGCGATCGGAATAGAGAAGGTGTTGGCGTCAATCAACGAAATGTCGAAAGTTTGGTTGTATGAGGGGGACCCGCCGTAGCCGGCAATCGTGATGGTTCTGCCGTCGTCCAGGCCGTGGTTGGGCGCCGTGACGATCACCGGCTGTTGGCCTGGCGTCCCGGTATAGCCGACGATGCCTTGCGCGGCGTTAGGATCGAATATCGGTGAGGTCCCCAGGAGATCCGCGTCTCCCAGGATCCTGATCGGGGTGACCTCGTTGGGGGCCCGCCCGCCAACCGTGACGGCGATTTGATCATCAGCCGGGCTCGGCCGATCATTGACCCCGACCACGGTCACGGTGACCGTGCTGGTGGCCTTTGCCAGATTGGTCGCTATTTCGAGCGCATTGTCCCCGCGGGGGCTATGCGGATTCGTCCCGTCGTGATAGTCGAGGATCTCGTAGCTGAACTCATCGATCAACTCGCCACCAACCGGCAGAGCCTGAGCCGCGCCGGAACCCGTCGGATCGTAGAGAATGCTGGCACCGACACGTGGATCGTCATTGATCGTGATGGTCGCCCCGGCGGTGCTCGACCCGACGCTCACAACGCGGAGGGTATCGGCGGCATCCGGTTCGTTGTCATTGTCGAGGACGAGGATGTTCAGGTCGTGGTCTTCATCGGTACGCGACCCGTCGGGCACCGCCGTCGGCGGGGCGTTGCTTCCATCGAATGGTCTTCCATTCGCCTCCGCCCCCGGGCTGTCTGTCCGCCCGTCGGGCACGGTCGTGTGTGGAACGAAGGCTCCCATGAACTGGGGACTCATTGTGATCGATTCGTCGACCAAGGTGACGCCGTCGAAGCGCCCGTTGTAAGTCACGGAGGTGAGAATGCGGCCATCGGCGTCTTTGAGCGTGACGGTGTCTCCTTCGTCCCTCAGATCGTCGGCGCCCGGCTGGCTTGCCGTGGCCGTCTGAAGCCCGCTCCCGATTCCACTCAGGTTGGCGTCGGCATCCTCAACGACAATTCCCTCGTCCGGGTTCATGACGGCATCGGTGCTGCTGAAGGTATGCCACAGTTGCCCCCCCACCCAGACCGTGAATCCTTCGACATCGACCTGCTCCGATTCCGGCAGGACGTAAAACTCGACGAACTCTCCCGTGTTGGGATTAAACTTGATCTCGTTGATGACGATTCGGTGGTTGGCACCCGACTCAAAAGCTCCGATATCGGGATTGCTGGCATCCCGCCAGAATCCCCGCTGGTCGGTTCCGAGCAGGTCGTCGAAGGCTCCATAATCGATGGCCGGACTGTCTCCCGTAGCGATCGTAAAGGTCTTGTCCTGAAAGGTTCCGGGCGAACTCGTCGCCTCGGCCCGCACGACAATGTCGGCTACGCCCCGCTGCGTGGTGTCGAACACCATATTGAGAAACTCCGAGCCCTGGTCGACACTCACGCTGACGAAGCGACCCGGGTCGGAGTTCGAGAGGATCTCGAAGGCTGCGTCACCGTTCTTGACTTCAAAGACCGAAAAGGCCGCGCCCAAGTCGATGCTGTTTGCGGACCGGGTCCTCAAAGCGTGGGTTTCGGTCGGTCCGAAATTATCGTCCAGGGGCAAGAGAAGGGGGTTGGTATGCACCTGGTCGGTGGAGGCCTGGTCGAACAGTCTGATCAGCCTGGGAACATTCCCCTGGGTGAAGATGTTTTCAGTGGAGTCGTCGGAGATATTGTTGCCCTCGGAGATAATACGGCCGCCGCCGACCACATCGAGATTGAAGCCGGTGCCGTCTGCCACGATGCAGTTTTTCATTCGGACGCTCGTGTTGAAGACGTTGGTCTTCACCGAACTCGCCTGCTCCGAGGCATCGACATTTTCCGCGAAGGTGCTCCCGACGATGAAGACGTTGAACTCGCTACCGGCACTGCGGTTTTCGGCGTACAGGGCACCGCCGCCGAGGGCGCTGGTGGCACGTTGTTGGTTGGCCGAGAACGTCGTGTTGCTAATGGTAGAGGTTTGATCGGAAAAGATTGAAATCGCGCCGCCGGCGCGGCCCAAAGACTCGTCCGTGGCGTTGTTGACGAAAAGGCAGTGATCGACCGAGAGTCCCCCCGCGACATCGAGACCGCCGCCCCACTGGGCCGCAACGGAGTCTCTCACGACACAATAACTGAGCCGCAGGGTGCCGTTCTCCGTCACCGCGATTGCTCCACCGGGAGTCACATCCCCGGGACCCGTGTTCTCCTTCCGCAGTCCGTTTCCATCGGTCAGCGTCAGGCCGGTGATCGTCACGTCGGCATTCACCTCAAAAAGCTTCACGTCGCCTTCGCCGTCACGATCGCCGTCTCCACTGATGATCAGCTTGTCGGGACCCGGCCCATTGATGGTGACGTCCCTGTTGAGGAAGAGGGTGCTGCCGAGATGCAGGCGCACTGGAAAAGGACCGTAGAAGTCCAGCGCAAATGTGATGTGATCTCCTTTGAAGGCATTGAGCACGGCGTGCCTCAGGGATCCGCTTTCATCCGGATCGTCGCTCAAAGTCGTGACGAGATGGTTTTGCGGCTCGGTGGCAAATTTGAGAGTAAAGGACCCGGTCACCGGAGCGTTGCCATCCTGATCCTCTGCCGTAAGCGTAATCAGCATGTCGCCAAACGCGCCGGGGTCGAAAGGGAATGGCGCGCCGGGATCCGAGAGGAGGCTCTCGTCGATAATCTGGAGTTCCAAGCTGTCGAGAAGCGTCGCTAGCTCGGTAGGCGTGTATTCGGCAAAATAGTAGTCGTCACCAATGAGAAAGACGTCGCTGATCCATCCGCCCTTCGGAACGTCATTACCATCGAAGGGGACCGGAATCTCGAAGGTTCCAGAAGCCACGCTGGAGATGACATGCGTGCCATTGTAGGATCCGGAGCCACCGTAGCCGGAAATTGTGACCACCGCGCCATCTGCCAGGCCGTGATTCGGCGAGGTGACCACGGTGAAGCCGACTCCCCCGCCGGCATAGCCGGTGATCGAGAACCGCAAGACCGCTTTTGTCGGATCGTCGAGGGCAATGGTCAGGTCCACGTTGCTCTCGTCCTCATCAATCGTGATGTTGGAAAATGGCAGGATGGGGAGTGCGGGCGCCAAGGTGAGCGGATCGGCGATGCCATCAAATTTTGGAGCACTATTGACCGCCTCAACCAGGACCCGTGTGTCGCTGTCCTGATCGATCTCACCGCCCGCGTCCTTGACCACAAGCGTGAACTGGACCGCCTCTCGAACGCCCTCGGCATTGCGGCCCTCGGTCGGGACAAACTCCAAGTCTCTCAAACGCAACTGAGCAGTCGCGGCTGTGACCCCGGCAATGCTGTAGACGCCACCGGTGATGACGGTTTCGCCAACCCACCCCCCTCTGGGGCCGACGTCGGTGGTAAACGGCACGGGAATTGTGAAGGTATTGGTGTCTACGGCCGAGACGGCGTAGATGCCGTCGTATGTGCCCCCGCTAATTGTAATGGAATCGCCATTCAAAAGGCCGTGGGCTGCGGATGTCACCGTGACCTTATTTGCGCCCCCGTTGGCGTATTGGGTAATGGCCTCGAGTTCGGCCCAACCGCCCTTCGGCTCAACGTCACCGGGGAAGAGACCCGGAACGGAAATGTCGAAGGTGTCCGCAGTGACATCAGAGACAAAATGCGCACCGTTATACTCTCCATCACTGCCACTGATCACGATCATATTACCATTCGAAAGCCCGTGAGCCCGTGAAGAAACCGTGACCTTGTCGGTGCCGCCGACGGCGTATTGGGTGATACCGAAGCGTTCGGTGATGCGTAAGGTTCCTTTCGAGGCGTCGTCCAGCCTGACAGACACCGCCGAAAGTAACTGTGCCCCCCCTTCATCGACCTCGGCAATCTTAACCGAACTGAAGGGATTTATTGTTTCATCATCGCCGGTAAGCGCCAAGTTGATGATGCCCGATATGACCGGGGCATCGTTGTGAGGAGTGATCGTGATGGTGGTGTTTGCATCGGAGCTGATGAACGAATTGTCAGTTTGCCGCAGGGTAATGGTGAAGGTGACGGTTGCTGCGGCCGTAAGGACGTTCTCGTCCGGATTGAAAGTCAGAGCCTGGAGGGCGGCCGTCACCTCCGCAGCGTCGCCCGTCAGGAACAACCCTGCGACAGGGTCATCGATCGAACCGGAAAAGGAAACGGCATTCGTAAATTCACCCTTCGGATCCGGGGCTGTAATCGAGACCTTGAAGTCTTCCGGCGCCGGGTTTTCGAAAACCACCGAACTGAAAGGAAGAAGGATGCCATTATCTTCAAGCGACTGACCCGAAACCGTTCCGGAAAGAGTCACCGGCGGATTCTCAACCAGAAAGGCGCGTTCATCTGTGGCGGGGTCTGCGACGTTCATGCCGCTCTTGTCATCTTCGACCTCTATCGAGGCCGTGACCGTCAAGGGTGAGGGGGTGACGAATCCTGATTGAGCTCGATAGATGAGTTGTTGCAGTTCCGCGCTCACCGCCGCCTGGGTGAACCCCGTGAGCTTGTATGTGCTCGTGGTTTCGTCTCTGGAGAAGCTTGAACCACTGGGAAGTGCATCCCGGGGAGTTGTCAGGGTGGGAAAGTTTGGCGACTCCAGCGTACCTTGGTCCGGGACCAAAGTAAGCGTCACCGTCAAGATCTGACCCACTCTGGCAGCCGGGTCCGCAGGGAGCGCCTCCCCAGTTCCCAGATCGACATCAGTGATTTCGGCGTCGGAAAATGGAATCACCGTCCCGCCGACAAATACGTCCAACTCCGGAGGAGGATCGTCAGGAGAGACCTCCTTCACCACCACCGGGACATCGTTGATCGACTTTGATCGGACGATGGTGGTCCCATCGACGGCCGGCGAGATGGGAGGGTCTGGATCCTCCGGGGAGGTAACGGTAATTCTGAAATACGTATCCTCCGTGTCATCGACCGGCTTTCGGTTTGGGACCGGGACGAAGAACAATTCTCCAACTTTTGCCGTGGCTTGGGCGGGAGTAATCGAACCGCCCAAGCGATAGGTTCCAATCCCTGTCTTGATGAACCCGGAGGCAGTCAGGCTGGCGGCCGAAAACACGCCTTGGTCGTCCGTCAGCGCCCCATTCGGGGCCGGCGGCGCGGGATTGTCGTCCAGCAACTCGATCACCACCACGAGATCGTTCGGGGAATCGACGTCGATAATCGTCACCTCGGTGAAAGGCGTGATTCCAACCGTATTGTCGTCGTCGACATTTTGCGCGCCCGGAGAGGGCGAGATGACAATCTCGGGCATGTCGGCCACCGGATTCACGGTGACCGTGAACCCATCTGTCACCTCCGTCTCGGGGCTTACAGTGGTGTTGATCGCTCTAATTTCGATGATCGCGTCACCGTTTTGATCGTCCAGGTAGTCGAGAGTGAGAGTGTTCCCGGCAATGGTCGCAGCGACCAGGGTCGGACTGTTATTACTTAAAACCTCGTACGAGTTCGCATCGTCGAAGACGTCGTCGAGATTGATCGTTGTGTCCACGGCGTCCTCATCCACGGTCCAGTCGTCAATGTCGTCCGCGATATCCGGTACCGCATTCACGGTGACCGTGAACACATCAAACTTCTCAGTATTGGGATCATCAGCGGTGTTGATTGCTCTGATCTCAATCGTGGCATCACCGTTTTGATCGTTCTGGAAATCGAGAGTGAGAGTGCTCCCCACAATGGTCGCAGCAACCAGAGTCGGACTGTCATTGTCAGATATCTGGTACGAGTTCGCCCCGTTGAAGACGTCGTCGAGATTGATTGTCGTGTTGGCCGCGTCTTCAATCACGGTGAAGTCGTCGATATTGTCCGCGATAGTGGGAGCAGCTGCCCCTGCAACAGCGCAGAAGAAGATCGAGAGACTGGCGACCATCAGGACGGTCAGCCCCCCGGTGAGCGAGTGAGAGCGGTATCTTTCTTTCATGGAAAATTTCATTCGATTATTGGATTGGGACCCAGTTCCGGTCTCCGGTTCGGAATCTTGTTGATAAATGTGTTGAGCAATCATTTTTCTTCGAATCCTTTCGCCTCACTGGAGGTTCGGCGGGGTTGGAGTCTCGGGCTTGGCCGCCGCACGATCGGGAACAGTAACGGACGCCAGGGCCTCATGGTTAATTTCGATCGACACGGATTTTTTCATGCGTTCTTCGAAGGCACTTTCAAGCTCTTCGCGCTTTCGCAGGATCAGCCGGTTCTTGATCCCCTTTTCGACATCCGCGAGAGGGGTCATGACCTTTTCGCGCGAATCGACCTTCATGACGACGTAGAGTCCGGTCGGAGTCTCGATGACTCCGCTGAAGTCCCCGTGATCCTTGAGGGCGTAGCCTGCGGAAAGAACTTCTTGCGGCCACCGGTAGTCGAACCTGCCGATATCGAGCCAGCCGATGTCTCCGCCCCGGTAGCGGCTGGCCTGATCTTCGGAATTACTGATCGCAAGGGAACCAAACCCCTTGGAGGCGACGCCCCGGCCGACGGCGGAAGAGCCCTTCGAGATATTCTCCCGGGCCAGTTCCAGCTGGTCACGGAGTTCAGCCACCTTCTCCTCGCCCATCTTGGGAGCGGTCTTCAGGTAGAGCATGGCGAGGCGAATTTTGGCTGGCCGGGCATGCTCCTCAAGATGTTGTTCATACTCCGCCGTGATCTCCCCCTCGGTCACCTCGACGTCCCGCAGGCGGAGGTTCAGCTCCTGCTCCCGAAGCTTGCCAATGAGCATCTTGCGGATCTGGCGCTGAAATTCTGGATCCTTGTCCAGACCCGCCGCCCGCGCACGTTGCTCAAGCACCTCCTCGCGAATCATATCCTGGAGAACGGCGTCCTTGCCAGTGATCGGACGCCCCGCCGCTACGCGCCGCTCCAGTTCCTCATTGAACTCGTCGAGCGTAATTTCTTCATCGCCTACCCAGGCCAGAACCGAGGTTTCCTTTTGTTCTTCGGGCCGGGAACAAGACGCAAGCCAGAGCGGCAAGCACAACAGCGCGAGAGCAATCGGGCGCCATCGCGGCTCGACAGGAGTTTGACGGCCGAAGTTCATGGAATTCGCACCACGCGGACGCGCAGGTATTGGGTTTGCTGTTGATCAATGGGCGTGAGGGCACGAAAAGAGGTGATATCGGGACGGTTTCTGTGCTCGGGCAGGACCAATTTCCCGACGTTGGCCGGCGAGGCATTCCAGGTCTGCATGTCGGTCGAGGCTTCGACGATGATAGCGACATCGGTCGCATCGGCTCTTCGGCTGACGTCCACCGTCAGGTAGCCCTCCCGTAAGATGAGCTTCGGAAGTCTGGATCGATCAAGGACTCCGGAATCCATTCCGTAAGCGTAGCGGTGCAGATTTGGAACGCCGAACCGGCCCGGATCGTTCAATCCGAATTCGCTCAGGTTGCCCTCGAATTCGGGATCAATTTCGGACCGCCACATTGCAAAAGTGGCCTCTCTCTCGATGAGGGTGATCCGCGCGGAAGATCCCTCCCGCATTCGATAAGCCGCATCCGGACTCACCGAAATCACGACCGTCTCGCCGCCATTATCGAGACTCGCATCCGGGCGGGGAGTGACCTCAATGACCGCCGTGCTCTGTCCCAACGAGAGATTCACGAAACGCGATAGCCGTTGGTAGTCCGTGCCGTTCGAAGCCGTGCCCCCAATCTCCAGGAGGACCACCGCCGCACGATCGAGAATGCCCTCGCGCCGAATAAGGAAAGCCGCAGGTGACAGCGGATCCCTCACCGCCAGGGGTTCGAGCACCTCGATCGAAATGATCATCTGCAAGTCGTCGATCTTCAGAGAGGCCCGGTTCTCTTCCCCAATGATGTAGCCTTCTCCCGAAATCAAGATCAGCTCGACTGACTCCTGAGGTTCGGCCTGGTTGTCGGCAAAGGGAAGAACGGGCACTGCCACTGTGGCTTGGCCCGCAGGAAAGGTAATCTTGCTATTGATCATCGAGAAATCGACACCGTTCTGAGCCGAGCCGCTCACGGACAGAGACACCTCAAGACTGTCCTTGGAGGCACCCTGCCTGGTGAGAAGAAACTCGCCTGGCGCCAATTCGTTCTCATCTGCAAGGGGTTTACTCGCGGTAATCGTGATCCTTGGAACGAGCTCCAACCCGCCCGTTCGAAGCTGACCATTCTCGACCAGAGCGTAGAGATCGAAGGCATCTCCGGGAACACCCGTGAGCTTGATCGTCGTATTAGTGAAGCCGCTCCCGTCGCCGTCGGCATCAATCCGCAAGGTGAGGTACTCCCCTGAGGCATCGGCCTGCACGTAGTCGGTGAGGACCTTCGAGGTTCCCTGCAAGATGCGCGAGAGATCGATGGCGTCGCCGATCCCGAAATCGGCGATCGAGTCGCTGCCGGACTCGACGTCCATATAGACGAATTGGTCCGTGCCGCCCCCGCCCGCAAGCTCGTCATCGCCGGGTCCGCCGACCAGAATATCCGCCTCCATGCCCCCGGACAGTTTGTCTGCCCCCGCTCCGGCGACGATCACGTGGCCACGGTCGGCTCCATGGCTCGCGACGTATTCTTGATGATAGTCGAGCGAGCTGAGACCTCCGCTCGGTGCCGCGAACCTGGCGTCGCGGTTCTCGTCCGGTGCCTCCCAAATGACATAGTTCGACTCCCTGCTTAAAACGTAGCATCGGACACGCAGGGTCTCCGCATCGGGAACACCCGGGATAAGCCAACTCGTGGCAATCGCCGCAAGGTCGTCATCAGCGATTGCGGTCATGACGTCGGCTGCGGGGCGGTAAGGCGTCACCTTGATCGCCCCCGCCGCCGGTTCGTGGTCGGGATCCTCGTCGCGGACGCTCACCTCGAAACCGATCAGGTCGTCGGAACTCCCGTAGTGGGCAAAAATCAGCCTGCCATTCCGGATGTCTGCCTGCGTGAATCTCGCTCCGGCCTCAAGGAGCTGATCCGGGTTGGAGCTGTCCTCTGTGGCATTGCGCAGGAACAACTCTCCGAAACTCGGAACCTCGTTGAGGGTGTAAACGAGTTGCTCGGGCGCACTGTCGGTGTCCAGGGTTTCGAGCGGCACGGCGGTGGTGCCATCGGCGTAAGCAACGAATTCGGTCGTCAAGAGAGTCGGTTTGGAATTGTCCCGGGTCGGATCGGAACCAGCGCGGTATTCCTGAAGGTTGGTGAGGCCGTCCCCATCGAGATCCCCCGAAGCATTCGCGAGTTGCGGATCCAATCCATACTTCTCCTCCCACCAATCGGGCAGGCCATCGTTGTCGCTGTCGCTCATGGGCAACCCAACCTCCAGGTCGATCCTGTGGGTAAAGGCCCGGGTGGCTTGCCGCACCGCGATCGAGGTCTCGGCTGGATTGACGATCCGGGCGGGGTGGCCATCAACCGTGATCTCGACGTTTTCGAACGTCACGTCCTCGGCTGACAGCGCCACAGTGTTGGGCGAGGACGTCAAACCCGATGCGAGGGCGCTGTGCGGTATCTTGAACTGGTAGGAAAGCGCGCCGTTCCCTAGTTCGACCCTATTCGAAAAGCCATCGACTTGCCGGAAAAATCGCAAACAGCGCAGGAAAAAAGTTTGGAAAAAGTGGATCCAAAGACTTGAAGAAAGTGTCACAACATGCTAGTGCTCAATCGCTTAACTT
>Ga0209491_10004374_pt1 | contig 21875 bp, 24 predicted proteins | sample BON02_FD_187213 | JGI IMG/M metagenome (GOLD analysis project Ga0209491, IMG submission 187213) | Freshwater microbial communities from Lake Bonney liftoff mats and glacier meltwater in Antarctica - BON-02 (SPAdes) (version 2) | ecosystem: Environmental > Aquatic > Freshwater > Ice > Glacier... | reverse complement strand
ATGGTACAGTAAAATAAAATAAACAGTACGAGACCAGCGCGCTAACAAGCACGTATCACCTTATTTATATGGATATTTCAGATTAAATGGTGCCCCCACACGGCACCAACCCCTTGTTTTGTATTGTTTTTATCTGTCCATCCTTGCGTGTATCCCCCTAAAAACATGGGTGCAACTGTCCGAACGTGTCTTGCCCTGTCCAGCCCTATCCACTAACTTAAGGTGGATATTTAGGGGGACGTAAAATGCGGGCGACGAACAGGCTTTCTACACAATTCCTTAAGTCTGCCCCCGTGGGCAAACATTGCGATGGGGCCGGGCTTTGGCTGGTGAAGCGCGATGATGGCGGGGCGCAATGGGTGCAGCGTGTAACCGTTCACGGACGGCGGCGCGAAATGGGCTTGGGTGGCTATCCTGCGCTCGGGCTGGCGAACGCCCGCAAGCTGTCCGAACGGTGGCGCACTCTGGCAACCGCTGGCCGCGACCCGATTAAAGAGCGTGAAGCCGAAGAGCGGGCCGCGCGGCGCGAGGATATCACGCTGGAGATATTGACCGCCGATGCGTTTGAATCTCGCAAGGCTGAATTGAAGGGGGATGGCATGGCGGGCCGGTGGCTTTCGCCTCTAACCATTCACGTTTTACCGAAGTTGGGTAAGGTGCCGGTAACGGACCTAGACCAGCGCGATATCCGCGACACGCTGGCCCCGCTTTGGCATGTGAAGGCGGACACGGCACGCAAGGCGTTGAACCGACTTTCAATCGTAATGAAACACGCGGCGGCGCTGGGCTTGGATGTGGATCTGCAAGCGACCGAAAAGGCAAAGGCACTTCTGGGAAAAACCCGACACGTCCCAAAGAACATTCCGGCGATGGTCTGGGCCGATGTGCCGGGCTTCTATGCCAGCCTTGAAGAGCCGACCCTAACCCATCTGGCTTTGCGGCTTTTGATTCTGACCGGCCTGCGCTCAACCCCGCTGCGCACTATCCGGCTGGACCAGATAGAAGGAGACGTGTGGACGGTGCCAGCCGAAGCCATGAAGGGTCGCAAAGGCACAACCGAAGCCTTCCGCGTGCCACTGTCATGTGAAGCCCTACGCATTATCGACCTTGCGCGCCCGCACGCCCACAATGGCTTTCTGTTTCCCAACACACGCGGCGGTGTGATTAGTGATATGACCCTTTCGCGAATGATGGAACGGCGTGGGGTTAAAGCGCGCCCACATGGTTTCCGCACAAGCCTGCGCACATGGCTGGCCGAAACAACCGACGCCCCGCATGAAGTGGCCGAAGCGATGCTGGCGCATGTGGTGGATGGCGGCGTCGTGCGCGCCTATCGGCGCACAGATTATCTGGAACAACGCGCCAAACTGGCCGAACGCTGGGCCGACCATGTGACTGGCGGCGCTGGGGAGGTCGTGAAGCTGGTGGGGGCAGGCTGATGGCTCGGGACAAAACCGACAAAACTGACTTAACCCCCGTTGCGACACCTGCGGCTTCTGTGACACGGAAAAAACAAACCCCACAGGAAACATTTTCGAAGATTTATTGGGCCTACATAAACGCCAACCCGCCAAACTCTCTACCCGGACAAGCCGCCCAGATTGGCTCTATCGCAATGAAGTGGGTCGAAACGAGAGATACATCGTTCATGGACGGCGCTATCAGCTATTGTCACCAACAAAAACTACCTATCCTGCCAGAGTTATTGGAGCATGTTCACGCAGCTATGATTGTGCGGGTAAATGATGGAAATTCCCCGAAAAAGGCTTTTGCATACTCTGCAAGAGAAAAGTTATTCGAAGAGATGGCCAAGTTTATTTATCATGGGGCTACCTTGCCGCGCGCGGCGGAGCTTGCAGCATACTATTCTCATACCGAAACTGCCTTTCCCATGAAGGCTTCTACGCTTCAAAAAGAATATCCAAAGCATAGCGAGAGGTTCGTGAAGTTAACTCAGCTTATCTTTGAATGTCCGCACCTAACAGGGGACGAAGTTTCTGAAACTAAAAGAAATTTTGAGGCGGTGATACGGAGAAAATTCCCACTTACCAAGCAAATGAAAGGCGAGCGCCGTTGACGGGAATATTTATCTGAATTGCCTCCCGTCCAATTTGGGGCGAAATCCGGCAAAGATGCACTGCACCTCACGAGAAAGGACAGTGCATGCAAAACTATCTCACCCTAAGCGAACTGCGCGCCAAGCTTGGCGGGCGTTCACGTTCTGCAATCTATCTCGACCTTGAAGCTGGCCGACTGCCAAAGCCGGTGAAACTTGGCGGGCGTCTCTATTGGCCGGAAGGCGACGTTGAAACTCACCTGCGCGCCATGCGCGAAACGGTGGCGTAATATGAGCCGCACAAACGAAGTGGCCCGGACCCTGTTGACGCAGGAACCGGGCCGGGTAGATAGCCATACGAACGCGGCCAATGCCCAAATCATAGCACAAGCCAAAGGGCACGCAAAGCGCGCTGGGCTTTATCACGTCACCCCCGAATGCGGCGAACCGTTTACAATTGAAGCCAAAGGCCGCGAAGCTTGGGCGCTCGACCGACTACGCCTTGCCGGGCCGAAGGGATGCACCCCGATAACAGAACCCGCGCCCCGGTGGAGCGCTTACATTCACAAGCTGCGCGGACAAGGCGTGCCTATTGAAACTGTAACCGAACCGCACGGCGGGCCTTACTCGGGCAACCATGGCCGCTATGTGCTGCGCGCTGATGTGCGGAAAGGCGGTGTGGCATGAACCGGCTGCAAATCATCTACCTTCGCCGCCTTCACGGGCTGACGGAAGCGCAAGCGCAGGCAATCGCGGCGCTGATTTGGGGGTCGGGCCTATGACTGATGCACGCGAATTGACCGCAACCCTTGGCGGCAAGTGGCATCGCCGCTACGGGGCCGCGCCTTGCCCTGTATGCCAACCCCAACGGCGCAAGGGGCAGAACGGATTGACGCTGGGGGATGGCCGCAACGGGCGTCTTGTGCTGGATTGCAAGAAATCCGCCTGCGGCTTTCTCGACATTCTGACGGCGGCGGGGCTGCGCTCTGGTGACTATCGCCCCCCGGATCTGGCAATCCTTGCCCAGCGCGAAGCCGAAGGGCGGGCCGAAGCTGCAAAGCGGGCGGCGCAAGCCAAGCGCCTTTGGACGGAAGCCCAGCCTATCACGGACACGCTCGCGGAAACCTATCTGCGCGGGCGGGGCATCACTTGCGACCTGCCCCCGGCGTTGCGCTTTCACCCGGCGACATGGCACGGGCCGACCGCAAAACGCTATCCGGCGCTTGTGGCGGCGGTGCAAGGCACGGGGCTTCCGGCGGTGCATCGCACTTACTTGCGCCCCGATGGCTCGGGCAAGGCCGAAATAGACCCGCCCAAGGCGATGCTCGGGGCAACCGCTGGCGGCGCTGTGCGACTCGCTGACGGGCCTTCATGGTTGGCGGTGGGGGAGGGCATAGAAAGCACGTTGTCGCTTTCCTGCGGCCTTCTGGATGGCCCTGCAACGCTCTGGGCCGGGCTTTCGACCTCTGGCCTTCGCGGGCTTCGCCTTCCGTCTCAGGCGGGGCGGCTGACAATTGCCTGCGATGGCGACACGCCGGGCCGAGAAGCTGCAAACGTCTTGGCCGAACGGGCGCACGCGCTGGGCTGGCACGTGGGCATCTGCGACCCCGGAACCGGGGCCGACTTTAACGACATTCTGACAGGAAAGGCGGTGGCAGCATGAACGCGCAACCCCATTTGAAAGAAACTAACTTCACGCCTTCATGGCTGGAACCTGACCCGCGTCTGTTGCGCACTGAACTTCCCCCCGCCCCGGAACTGCCCCTGCGCGAAGTGCTCGGGCCGCGCTTGGCGCAATGGGTGGAGGATGCAGCCGAATCGAAAGGCGCGCCCGCTGATTATGTTTTCGCGGCGATGCTGGCGGCGGCTGGCGCGACAATCGGGAACACGCGCTGGGCCTTGATCTGGCAGGGCTGGGCAGAACCGCCGATTATTTGGACAATGTGCATCGGCCTGCCCAGCGCGGGCAAAAGCCCGGCGATTGACGCGGCAATTCAGCCGTTGCGCAAAGCCGAACGCCCGCTGCGCGACGCGGCAAAAGCCGAACTTAACGCTTGGACCGAAAAGGCGGAAATCGCCAAGCTGACCGAATCAACATGGAAGGAAGCGGCAAAGGCTGCAATCAAGGCGGGCGAGACTGCCCCGGAAAGGCCGAAGGGCTGCGATATCGGGCCGCCCCCGCATATCCCCCGGCTGGTAGTGAACGATGGCACAATCGAACGACTGGGAGCGATACTCGCCCGGCAACCGCGCGGCACGCTGCAAATGCGGGATGAACTGGCCGGATGGCTGGAAGGAATGCAGCGCTATGCGGGCGGCGGCACTGACCGCCCATTCTGGCTGGAGGCATTCGGGGGCCGGGGCTTCACGGTGGAACGGATGGGCCGCGAACCGCTGACAATCGACCGGCTGTCAATCGGCGTGCTGGGCGGTATCCAGCCTGACCGGCTTAAGACGCTTCTGTTCAAGAGCGACGATGACGGGCTTCTGGCGCGCTTCCTGCCCATCTGGCCGAACCCGGCACCCCTCAAACGCCCGCAAGTCTGGGCCGATGAAGCGATGATGGAAAGGGCTTTGGCGCGGCTTCTGACGCTCGACCTTGCAACTGATGAACAGGACGAAACCCGCCCGAGGTTTATCCCCTTCACGGATGACGCGCGCGGGCTGATGGATGACTTCCGGCTGGCGGTGCGGGGCTGGGAAGGTGAGGCCGAAGGGCTGATGCTGTCCTTCCTTGGCAAGCTTCCGGGCCTGTGCGCAAGGCTTGCGCTGGTGCTGGCCTTTCTCGACTGGGCAGCCGAAGGGGCCGAAGAACCGCATTCGATATCGGTGCAACATTTTGGGCGGGCTGCGCATCTGGTGGAAGCCTATTTTCTGCCGATGGCACGCCGGGCCTATGCGGACGCGGCAACCCCGAAGGCCGAACGCGCGGCGCGGCGGCTGGTGGGCATCATTCGGAAACAGGGCTGGCAGCGCTTCAATTCGCGCGAAGTGCTGCGGCTCGACCGCGCGGGGCTGGGCGACAAGGCCGAACTCGACCCGGCGCTGGCGCTGCTGACCGATGGCGATTGCATCCGCCCGGTTGAACCGACCGTGAACCCGCAAGGCGGAAGGCCGCAACGGCTTTTCACGGTGAACCCGGCACTTCATGGGGGCGATAATGTCAAAATGGCTTGAAGCGGCGAAGCGGGCAAGCGGGGCCGTCGATTTGCGGGCGGAACCGATCGAACCGAAGCCGGTTTTGTCAGTTGTGTCGGTTTTGTCCGAAGGGGCGAGGGCTGACCCCGCCCCCCAAAACACTGCGCCCCCTACGCGAAAATCAGAACCCAAGCCCAGCACTGAAACCTTCCGGCATGGCGTATCTTTCACGGGGAAGCCCCTCACATGGACGGGCCGCATTGTTTCACTGGACGCATGGCGGATGCTGACCGAATGGGAAAAGCACGGGCCAAACGGGCGGCACTGGAACGGCATCACAAAACAATGGGAACAATCGAAAGGTAAATTGAATGACTAAATCCCCAGCAAAGACCGCAAAACAGAATCCAGAAGCGGTAAAACGCAAACCGCCATCCGTGAAGGTGGATGACGAAAATAACATACTGAAAATCGAGATAGATGGCGACTTTGACAGGATATCAAACGTAATCACGAGCAAGTCAGTAGCCCTTGGCTTGATAGCGCAGATTGTTAGCCTTGGCTCATGGGGCAAGCGGCTGGACGAAAACGCGGCGAACTTTGCCATTGGTTTTCTTGATGCGATGCAGCCCAAGGATGCAGCAGAGGCTTTACTATTTACCCAGATGGCCGCGACGCACCAAGCCATGATGATGATGGCTCAAAAACTAAACCACACAAGCAACCTACAGCAACAGGACGCCGCAGAGCGGGCAACGAACAAGCTAGCCCGCACCTATTCCGCTCAAATGGAAACGCTCAAACGCTACCGAAGCAAAGGCCAGCAGACGGTGCGCGTGGAGCGTGTAACTGTAGAACCCGGCGGGCAGGCCGTTGTCGGAAACGTCCATCATGGGGGGGAGGGGCACGATGAAAGGTGACGTTAACCCCATGCACTGTGCCCCAAGATGCACCGCGAAATCAAAACGTAGCGGTTTGCCGTGCAAAAGCCCGGCGGTGCGGGGTTGGAAGGTTTGCAGGATGCACGGCGCAAAAGGTGGGCACAAGACAGGGTGCGACCACCCTCGGTTTTATCACGGGGGGCGTAGCAACGACACTGTAGAAACTCGCAGGCTTATCACCGCGTTAGCCCGTGAGGCGCGTGGTCACTTGGGAGATATGAACGACTAAGGCTCCACGACGTTACTTTAGAGGCAGGCACTTTAGAAGCAGGCGCACTTTTTCGTAATGTGCTGGGGGCCAAGAATAGACGCCCGGAAAAACTTCCCTATACCAGTCGCACGACTAACACTTCATCTTTAAGCAATGGCAGCATCGTCGATAGCGTTCTTATTTGGCTATAGTGCAACCTATCCGTTGTTTTGACTTCGACCCATGACAACCGCGCGTTAGCATCAACTAGCGTCAAGTCTGGCCAACCATTTCGGAAGGTGTAAGGGTCGACGGCTATTGCCCGTGCAATCATGGCTAAACGTTCCATTGAAAGAGCTGATGCAATGGCCTGAATTTTTTCAGTATTTAGGTCGGGATAGTAGCTCTCTATTTCCAAATTTGAGTATATTTCACGGAAATTTTCAGCAATATCAGCAGGTTTTGCTTTCTTAATCTCAGCACAAATACTGTCTATCCTATCGCGATGGATGAAAAGTTGTGCCTCTGTGAACCTTGAGCAAGCATCACGCCTTGAAGAAAAACTGTTTATCTCATGCAGGTAGTCCAGCGCAGCGGCCCTTATCAGAACAAGGACTGCGCCCCCCTCACAACGCGTTCCAATGTAGCCTTTGGCACGAAAATATTCGTATGCGGCAATTTCTGGAAAGCCCCTGAAATCCAACCCTTCTATTGTTCGAAGCTCTAGCCCAAGCTCAGAGCATTGCTTGGCAAGGCTAGAAGCCTCGACGGCGACAATCCACCCTTCGTTGCTTATTCGTTTTTGCTTGTCCAGCAGACCATGGCGAACCAAAGCCAATTCTGTCTGACCTGCATTTAATGGTTTGTCGCCATTGAGTATGCTTAGCAAATGCTGACGCATCGGCGTAGTGATTTTATTGCGACCCATTGCTACCCACCATAAAAACCGTCGCGCGTAATGCAAGCCAAAGCGGATGGCACCTTTCCGCGTAGCATTTGCGATGCCGACCTCGAAGCGCTGGTGGCTTTGGCGGATGAACAGGGGGCGATATGACCCGTAAAAGCGGACGCAATACGGATGGCACCTCTTGGCCCCGGCAATTCCGGCAAGCCCAAGGGCACGCGCCACAAGGCGACACAAGCGGCGCTGGCCCTGCTGGACGGCGAAGCCGAAGCGCTGACCCGGCAAAGCCGTGACACTGGCCTTGGGCGGCGACACGACCGCCTTGCGCCTATGCCTTGAACGCATCGCCCCGCCCCGGCGCGACGCCCCGGTGACATTTGACCTGCCCCCGATGGAAACCGCCCGCGACGCTGCAAAGGCCGCTGGTGCGGTGCTGGGCGCGGTGGCCGAAGGGGAATTGACGCCCGGCGAAGGGGCATCGCTGATGGCGCTGGTGGAAGGCTTCCGGCGCACGCTGGAAACAACCGAACTCGAAGCCCGCGTGGCGGCGCTGGAAGGGGGCGGCGATGGCGCTTGAACGGCGACTGGCGCGGCTGGAAGGGGCAAGGGGCGCAGCGTGGACCGTGGCTTGCACTCCCCGCCCTAACTTTTTTGAGGATGGCTGCTGACGCAGCATGCCATTGCCCTCGAAGCACTGCGCACCTAGAATTGGGAGACAAAGGCAAAATCACGCTGCTGAGGAAGTCGCATGCAAACTTTGAACTCTTTTATGCCATTTATCGGCATTTTAGCACTGATTTGGGCATTAGGGGCGCTAATATTTGTGATTTTCCCTGGAAATCGGGTGCGCCGAGTTAAGACTGCTGGAATCGCCTTTGTAATATTTGTTGTCGCCATTGTGGCCAGCCCAAGAGTTGAACGCGCGGCGGAAAACCAAGAGATGACAGATGCGGGGGTGTCTTCTCGCGAAGAGCTTGCTGCGGTGCGGGCGCAACAAGAAGCTGTTGATGCGGCGGCGGCTGCTGCTGAATCTGCGGCGGCAGTCGTTTCATATGTTGAACTTGTTGAGAGCCAGATTGCTATCGTTCGTGAGCTTTCGGCGCAAGAAATTACAGAAAGCATTGATACGATAACCTCATATCTCTTTTTGATAACTAGCTGGGCGCAACTTCTGGAAGAAGGGCGGGACTTCGAACTCACACCCGAACAAGAACAAACGCGTCAGGAACTGCGTCAAACGCTGAGCAGAAATCAGATTGCTGTTTTCCCTGTCGTTCGGGATGCGTATGGGCCTTTGCTGAGGCAGAGGTTGTGGGAGCACGACGGACATGCGCGCACAATCGGTGCAGGATATCGCCGAATCGAAATTGTGAACGCTTTGTTTGCAGTAAATCGTAACATCGCAGATTTTCACGAGACAGTCAGAGACACACTATTGGAGCTTCGCTTTACGCGGGTTGACTACAAGTGGTTCAAGGAAGCTCGCGAATTTTCATACTTTACGCTAGAGCCGCCTTCAGATGACACAGTAGGGCAATGGCAGGGCGCACGTTTTCAGCCAGTTGATTGACTCATGTCACTTGTGCGCAAGCTGGCGCTACTATTGGGTTTGATGAAAGCCAAGTGAGGGAGACATGGCGCTTGAACGGCGACTGGCGCGGCTGGAAGGGGCAAGGGGCGCTCGACCTGACCCTGCCAAGGCTGCGCGCTTCACGGCTCTGGTGACGACGCTCGACCGGCTGGCGGCGCGCAAGGCTTCGGGGGATGAAACCGCACAAGCCGAAATCGACATGCTGGCGGGGGCCGCACGATGAGGGCAACACTTCGCAGCCGGCTGGACCGGCTCGAAGCCAAGCGGGGCGGCGCTGGTGATGGGCCTGCGGTGATTTTCCTTTGCGACGCCACAACGGGCGAACAGGGCGCGGCGCTGCTGATGGGTGGTGGCGGGCTTGTGCGCGAACCGGGCGAAACTGCGGACGCCTTCACGGCGCGGACATTGGGGCGCGACCGCGAGACTTAGGGGGGATAATTGGGGGGATACGCCAAACCCCGAAGGGGATAAAACTGTTTTAATTCATACACTTAGTGAAATAATATGGTGCCCCCACACGGACCCACATTAAGCGCCTAAACGACTGATCTATATAAACTAAATTTTACGCAGACTCACATATACCCCCAATCATACCCCCAAACGCAAACCTAAGGCGTTTGGTACATTGTACCTCCTACTCAAGCGACGCAGTTTTCGGGTTGTACTTGCGCCCCATTATTGAGCCATCTCTAATACACTCAACAGCTTCTTCGATCGCGAACAGAGGCACCAAGAACCACTCTCTAGGTTTGATTGGTTGACCGAAGCGATCTTTGATTTCGACATCCAACCTCACCGGCTCAAAGATCCGATGCAGGAGGTTCTCCAGCTTCACCCCGTTGATGTTATAAAGTTCGTATGTTGCGACGACTTCGACGTCTGCCATCAAGAACGTAGGATCGAGCCTGGCGTTCGTGACGCGCTTTTGAACATTGCCTCCCGTCACTCCGATCTTGTGCAGCAGATCGCGGTTCTGGGCGACGATCGGTAGGTTTGACTTGCTCCGCAGGACGTAGATGATCCCGCTCGCCTCATCTCCTTCAACGGTTACATCGGTAAAGAGTGGTCCCGCCGTAGGATCACTGATTGTACGGCTACTCTTATCCTTGTGCATCGCTCGGTGCAGCGACCGCATCAACAAGTTGCTTTCCGTGCCGTTGTCGAACACGACACGGAGCCGAGCATCCCAGTCACCGTAATCCTGCTTGAACGGCTCCCCGACCTCGGCAACATAGGCCTTCTGACCTGACAAAATGTAGAACCGGCCAGCCTCGATCTCTGCACTGGTTTCGGGTGGCCGTGTCATGCGCAAGCCAGCATCCAACTCTGACTGCACCTGCTTGAATAAGGATTCGAATTTGTCGAAGTCCTCACATCGATCACGGTTGGCAATTTCTTCCGCAGCTCGCCTTTCAGCAATGGGGCGCACATGTCGAAGCTCGGTGATGTCCGACGCCGCACTTTCGAGGTCTTCAAGATCAGAGGCCAAAGCTTCGAGATCAATCTCATTTTCATCGTTCTCTGAGGCGGTGGCGACGCCGCCAAGAAGACACTGATGGTCCAAGGCATCAAGCAAAGCGCAGTATTCCGGTATTGCAGCCAAGCGTTCGAGCCGCACCGCATAAAGGCGTTCGTATATGTCGTTTTCCGCACCGTGACGTGGCGGGTGGCCCGCTTTCTCGACAAACCGCTGGATGTCCTCAAAACCCGAAATAATCCGTTCCTCAATCGAGGATCGCGCGACAGGTTTTTGTGCGACGTCGAACTCCGCCAGATCGTCAGCGAGCGCATCTAGGTCATCATTCATAACGTCCCTCCTTACGGAAACGCATGAATGCGGTAGCACCTTCAGCCATCAAACGTTCGTAGGGGTCATTGGCGGCAAGCGATGGTGAACGCCCTCTTTCTTTCTTGAATTTGGCCGCGCGTCTGGCCCATGTCACAGCTTCATCTGGTGTGACCGGGTTTCGCTTCGCCGCGATGACAGACGCCACCTGCTTCAGGCTGTCTTCATCCATGGATTTAGCAAGGATCGCATACGCCTCACCAAACGGGTTGATTGCATCAATCAGGTCGATGTCCAGATCACGCACACTAAGGGCGAACTTGCGCACACCGTCTATCAGCGCAGTATTAGCATTTGGTTCCTTGTCGTCGCCAAGGTCACCGAGGGCTGCCGCCTTGGCCCCCTGTGTGATGTTCAGCGCGGCAACAGCGCGCTGCCTGATCGCCTCGACATCAGTCTCTTCTAAATCAGGATACCTATCCTTGATGATCTTGCCCATACGTACGACAGTGATCTCCTCGGGTACAAGTTCTTCATCGAATAGTCCCCGCTCTTTGACTTGCTTATCTTGCACGAAAGCGGTGATCACCTCGTTGATGTCTTCCTGACAAATCCTTTCGGCTTCTTTGGACTTAGGCGCAACCAGACCCTTGATCTCGATCTGGAACTGGCCGCTTTCCTCATTGAAGCCGACGTTGCTCTTTGTGGGGTCGTACCCACCTTCACCGTAGTCAAAGCCCTCTATTGCGGTGGTAGATGTTGCCTTCGGTGCGAAATTAAATCTTGGGACAAGCACCTGTTCCATCAATAGACTGGCTGCGATAGCTTTCAACGTATCGTTGATCGCCTCGGTAACTGCGCCCTCAGAAGCATCAGGTTCTGCGATCAGGTTAGTGAAACGGGAATGGGTCTTGCCTTTGGCATCACGTGTCGCCCGCCCAATGATCTGCACGATTTCCGTCAAACTGGCACGGTATCCAACTGTCAGCGCATGTTCACACCAAATCCAGTCAAAGCCTTCCTTCGCCATGCCAAGGGCAATGATAATGTCCACATGAGCGCGGTTGTTTTTGTTCGCAGGGTCCTTCAACGCCGCCGACACGCGGTCGCGCTTCACTGGGTCATCCTCGACCAAATCGGCGATCTTCACGATCTGACCCTCTGGCGATTTCACCAAATGAAAGCCCGTAACGGGATCGGTTGACTGCCACTCTCCTAGGGCATCAATGATATGATCCACCTCTTTGTGCTTGTCGCCTGTGCTCTCGCGGGCATTCACATTTGGGATGTGCAAGATCGTCTTTTCAGCCGGATTCAGGACACTCAAGATTTCGTCGGCATAAGAGCCCGTATAGAAGAAGTATCCGATATTCAGCGTCTTAAGGTATTCATAACCGTTCAATTGCTCATAGTAGGTGTAGGTGACCTTATCGAATTTTAACTCGTCTTCAGCGGCTAACACAGCCTCGGCATCGCCACGAAAATAGCTACCGGTCATTGCCACTACGTGGACTTTGTCGCGCGCTAACAACTGAGACAGATGAGCACCCAGTTTATTGTTCGGGTTGGCACTGACATGGTGGAACTCATCGATGGCAATGAGACGATTATCAAAAACATCAATCCCAAATTTGTCGACCGCTAAGCGAAACGTGGCGTGGGTACATACCAAGACATTGTCGTCACTTTCAAGGAAACGTCCCACCGCGCCGACCTTGCCATCGTCGCCACCAGGGACGTTGCACAGGTTCCACTGCGACGGCACCGTCCAATCGTATTCGAATCCGAATTTCGACAGAGGCTCGTCGTTAAAACTGGAACCAATCGACTTCTCTGGGACCACGACGATGGCCTGTTTGAGGCCCTGATTGTGCAGCTTGTCGAGTGCAATGAACATTAACGCCCGTGACTTGCCGGACGCTGGCGGCGACTTGATCAGCAGATATTGCTCCCCCCTCCTCTCATAAGCCCGTTCCTGCATGGCCCGCATTCCAAGCTCGTTGGATGTAGTAGATGCACCGTTCTGGGCATAGTTGACAGAAACGGAGGGGATCGACTTCGCCATATTCAAATCCTGTAATCGTTCAAAAAATCAAGCGCCCAGACCGGCGGCTTCGGCCATGTTCGAAACCCCTGCTCATGCCAAGTGACACTACTCGCACCAATCAGATCGTTGATTTCCATATATTCAACTAGGCAATCGTGATCGTAAAGAAAGGCATCCTCGCCGAGCAGGAACGCAATATAGATGCTCTTGCCCCGATACTTCCGATCGATGACCAAACGCCCTTTTAATTGAACCTTTAAGAAGGTCTCTCCATCGACATGACAGGCAATAAAATCCGCTCCCTGCCAGTCATCAGTCACGCGCATCGAATTGAAACCATACTTCGCCAATCGCGCAGCAACGTTGTGGAAATTGAAATTCTCTTTTTGTCGGGAGTTCAGCGCTTCATATGGAACGGATTCAAATAGGCTCATGCACGATCCTCCCTCACGTCGAATTGCTCTTTCAGGAAATCGACTGTCTCCTGGTGCCGGATTTTGCAAACGACGTTCTGGTTCGAGAATATTCCGCTAAAGGTGCGGGCATTGCTCACTGGCACAGTCTTCTGCCAATCAACACCGACGACATAGGCGCAATTGTCAGGATCACCCGCACCCTCAGTCAGATAGCTTCTGGGCAAAACTTCAATCAGGGCCCGCCCGTCAGGCAGTACGTAGTCTGTGGCAGCAGTTTTCTCCGACGTCACCAGACCAAAGCCTAGATAACCGTTCTTCTTTTGATAATAGAAAATCTTATCCCCGACCGAGAGTTTATCGAGACGCTTGGTGAAGAATTGCTTGCCACTGGCTGTGAAGAAGCCGTGATCGCGCAGGTCTGCCCAAGGGCGATCCTCCTCAGCCCCACCAGTCACGTAGTAGTAGCCTGACCACGGGGCCTGTGCTTTCTTCACAGCGCGATCCTTGACCTCTTCCTGATCCAGAAGGGCATCAGTGGTCAGCCATTCCTGGCCACCGGCTTCAAACACTTTGAAGAAGGCCGCATTGATCCCAACGTCATGCTCTTCCGACAGATACTCGATAATCCGCTTCGTGCCCTCATCCACCTCACTGGCAACCACCACCATCTGGTGTGAGGCGTTCAACGTTTGCGGCAGACTAGTGCCAAACTTGTCGCGGTAAGCTTGAGCCAAGGATAAATCGAGGGCCTGTGACAGCGCATGGACATCCCCCGTGCCAAGCCGCCGGACCCATGATGCATAGTCAAGCACTTGGGCCACAATGTCCCTCGGGCTGCGGTCGCGTTTTAGTTCGATGATGACCAGATTACCGTCCTCATCCATAGCCAAGATATCGATGAACTTGCCATGGTCGGTTGCGACCTGGCGACCAATTACGAAACCATCAACCCCGATCAGTGTCAGGTCAGCAGCCACCCAAGTTTCAATCTTAGTCTCGAGGTCAAGTGGCTTGCGTTTGGCGGGCGTCAAGATGGACCCGTTTATTTGAAATAACCGGGTCACTATGCGTTTCCTTCTCTAGCCGGGTCAGTAGCCGTTTTGATTTTGACTTGCTTCGCTTCACGCCGCGCGAACCGTTCGGCATCCCGCTTTTTGAACTTCGCCAGGAGACTGACCAGATACTTTTTGTCATCCCAGCCATCGCTTAGCTCGGTCCGACTCTTGACCGAAACACCGTACCGTTTTCGTAGCTCATCGACGATATCAAGTGCTTCCACACCAAGCTGAGCGTAACCCTGCTGACGGGGTTCGAACGCCTCCGAATAATCAGGCGGGGAAACATGTTCCGCACAAGCCGAAACATATCTGTCAGTGCTCCGTGCCTTGTTGGGCAATGCAAGGATGCGATGCATCAGTGTTTCGTCAATGCTACGCCATGAGATATCCGCCGGGTAGTCAACTGGATCAGGCGTCGACGCTTGAGGTTCACAGACCTCCTCGCCGCTTTCCATCATACCTGCAGGCCTGCCCAAAACCCGCCCGTCATCTTCCGCCACATCCATGCACTTGTTAGCATATTCTTCCAGAACGCAGATCAACCGAATGGCCGAATAGGACGCGTCACGGCGACGCTCCCGATACAGCGCCCAACTGTCTTTGGAGATTGCAATCACGCTTCCAACCACGACACCCACCAAACCAATTACCGCCTCAATCATGCCGGCAGCTGCGTTGTCATCTTAGTATACATCTCGAACAGCTTTTCCAGGCGTTCGGTGTCGTTGCGGAAACGGCGACCGATGTAGATGCGTTCCAGTATTTCGTCGTTACGGTCGTGAGCGGCGCGGAGGTCGGCAGGCATTTTGTCAGGGGCGTAGAGGTCGGCAATGGTGGCAGGGAAATGCGCCTCACGGGCTAGAAGTATGTCCTCGGCGCAGCGGGTCAGATCGGCCTTGTTTTTTTCGGTCAGCTTGGGGACGGGGAAGGTGTTCCAGCCGAGGGTGTTGGAATAAGAAAAGTCGGTTCTCATGCGGACACACACAGTGCCGATCCAGACCCAGTGGATACGGGACGCGATGAGAGCCATGTTCCAGAGTGTTGCGTCGTAGATTGCATAGCACTTATGACCAATAACTGCTTCGTCACGTGAATAAGTTACAGGTAAATAATCCCTATTTTCAGAAGTGATCGCTGGAACGACAATAGCTTGCTCTCCATTAACGGGGCACAATTGGACGAACCTGTGAGATATTGACGCTTTGGCACGAGTGGAAGGTGCAGTGCTGGCAAGTCGGAAGGACTTCACCATGTCAAATTGCTGCTTTAGAAACGGAACTGCATCGGCTTCGGCGACCTCGTCGTCTTTCACCCAAATACAAGTGCGCGGCACACCGCGGGTCACCTCGGCAGCACCCCAAAAATCTCTGACAAACTTCGCGGGAACACCATGTTGGCCAATTAATTGACCACGCATCCCTGGCGCGAATAGGAAGTGACCACCATCCTTAGCCATGTTGCCCAAATACATTTGGGCTTGTTGACCGAGTGGAGTTCTTACAGGCGCAACGGTGACGGTGGAGTTTGCCACCAAATATGGGCCAATGCTATCAACCGCCTTTACGTTGTCCGCATCAAATAAGCGCTTTGGAAACCGCCCGACCGATGAAAGAGCCACAATTACAACTGTGACACCCGCGTTATGACTAGCCAAGTTCGCCCATTTGAACGAGCTATGTGCAAAAAATATTTCGGTTCCAAATTCAAACAAGATGGGCCACAGAATAGGAACTTGTTCACCTTGGCATATTGAGTTGGTGGTCACGAGTGCACCTGCCGAGTTTGGGACGCAATCAATGTAATCAGCCAGCTTAAAGAGCCACCCGCCTACGTAATCGATACTTTTATGCTTCTTCGTTAGGTGCCCCATTAAACGCGCCAAGTCGTCTTTTTGATCGGCCTCTTTCTTGTTTCTACCTTTGTAAGGCGGGTTGCCACAAATGTAGGTTTCACCCCCTTCATTTTCGAAATCAATCTCGGCCTGATCTAAAGGTGTTCCAAACAAGTCATCAGACTTAATCTTTACCCCTGCTCCAGTTGGCGGACACACCGACAACCAGTCCAACCGCAGCGCGTTCCCGCAGGTAATCCAGTTTTCCCGATCCAACGGCAGGAACTCAGCCAGCGCATCCTTTTGGCCACGATAGGTCACGTCGCACTGATATTCTGCGATGATCAGCGCCAGTCGGGCGATCTCAGCCGAGAAATCTCGCAGCTCGATCCCACGGAAGTTCTGAATGCGGATGTCGGAACGGATGAACTCTTCCCCACGCCGTTTGTTGATGGCGAACTCGATTTCACGCATCTGTTTGTAGGCGATCACCAGAAAATTACCCGACCCACAGGCGGGGTCAAACACACGGATGTTGGACATACGTTTGCGCAGATTCAGCAGTTTTTGCTTGTTGTCCCCTGCCCTCTCCAGATGATCCCGCAAGTCATCAAGGAACAATGGGTTCAGTACTTTCAGGATGTTCGGCACAGAGGTGTAGTGCATCCCCAAGGCGCTGCGTTCATCCTCGTCCGCAACCGCCTGAATCATGGAGCCGAAGATGTCAGGGTTGATCTTTTTCCAGTTCAAGTTGCCGATATGGGTCAAGTAGCGTTGTGCGATGCGACTAAATTGTGGCACGTCGGTCCGGCCCGAAAACAGGCCGCCATTTACATATGGAAAGACATCCGCCCAGCGCGGCAGCTTGGCCACGGCACGGTCTTTGATGGGCGTGTCCATGGCGCGGAAAAGTTCGCTGATCACTTCGTGGGTGTTCGACCCGTCGGGGTTGGACATCTGCTCAATCGTCGCGGTGAACAAGTCGTCACCATTCAGGATGTCGGTATCTTCGGCAAAGAATAGGAAAATCAGCCGCGCCATGAAGTGATTCATGTCAGCACTGCGTTCGGCGGTGCCCCATTCAGGATTATCGGCGCGTAGCGTTGTATAGAGTTTGTTCAGTCGCAGCGTTGCACGCACATCGAACTCAGACTCGCTGAGTTGCTTTGTCTTGCTCAGCCCTGCAAGCGGCCAAAAGAAGACGAAGTGGTTCGGGAAATCATCGTAGCTGCATGAAATCGGTTCGCCGGATACAAGGTCTTCGGCTTCAAAGGTTATTCCATCGGTGGCCAGCAAAAAGCGGACCTTGTTGCGTTTTGTTTCAGTGGCTTTGCTGTCGCGCAAGGCAGTCAGGGTATCGGGAACCTGCCCCGCATCGCATGTTTTGAGATGGATGTGGTTGGCCTGAAGGACCCCTCCGATGTCGGACTTGTTCGATGCCCCGCCGCGCAGCTTTTTAATTGTCGTGGCTTTGTTCCCGAAAGCTTCCAAGAATAGAAACGGAAACTCTGCCGCATCAAAGGGTTGCTCTGCCAGGTCGGTGATAGCTTGTTCAATTTCAACGGCGTTCATCAAGCATCAACCTAGTCAAAAATTCGCATAAAGGACGAAGGGACGTCATAGCCCTAAGCCGACTCCTGTTTTGCCTTACAAGTCTGCAACTAGCAACAAGACCGGTCAGCGGTCCGCTGGCTCTGGCACGCTCTTGATCAGCTCGCCCTGCCGATCAAGTGAAACGGGACAGTATGCGCTGATGGTCGTTACTACACTGGTATGCCCAATATTCTGTGAAAACGCCTTAAACCCCTCGCGGGTCGGATAGGCCGTGTCCGCCCATTTTACCAATGTCTTCCGGAAAGCGTGCGGCGTGAATGGCGGCAGATCGGCACGGGTGAAAGCGTCTTTGATCACGGCGCGGATCGCGTTGGCGTTTTTGTAGACTTCGCGCTGCAGTCCAACCACCCTAAACTCACCATCAACGGGTTTGATCTTGGCGGGCGGGAACAGCGGGTCATCCGGGCCAAAAAGGGCAACATCGCTTAGGTGACGCATCCACAACTTGAAAAACGCGAGATACTCCGCGTCCACTGGCAAAAAATACGTCGTGATGGTCTTTGAGTTCTTGGTCCGCACGTCGCGGGCATCTTGGTAGACATAGCCGTCGATCAGATTGATATGCTTGATGCGCAGAGAAGCGACGGCCCCATCCCGTGCCCCGGTCAGCATCAGGAACGCAAACAAGGCTTTGTTGCGATGATCAATCTCATTCACTTCTGGCATGTATGAAAATGCATGCCGCGCCATTTGCATAGACGGGTAAGGCGTTTCGCGGGCGGCGCTTGCGATCCGCGCGCCTTTGGCGTCCATGTTAAAATAGTCCGCGTCAGAGTGCCGGACACGGCTCTTGTACCCCGTCTGATCCGCCAGCCAGAAAATGAAGCCCTTGTTAGCAGCCAGTATCGAACGGATCGTTGACTTTGATAAAAGCTTACCGGTCTGCTTGCTGATCTCGCTATTCAGGCGATCATGAAACTTGATGGCTTGCTCGATATGGAAGCGTTTGAAACTGGCATAATTGGTGCTCGCCTCAAACCTCAGGATTTCGTCTGCGGCCTTATGAACGGTACTTACGTCTTTCCGTTTGGCAACCTTGAGGTATTGCAGGTAGCGGCGTTTGATGCGTTCATTTTCTTCGTTGATTTTGCGCATGGGTCAGCGATCCTTAGTATGTGTTAATTTAAGCAGGGGTTGACGGTGTCTAATAGGTGTCGCTGCTGCCGCCTTTTTTGAACGTGAAGATAACGGCGAACTGTTGGGCCTTGCTCCTAGAAACAAAGCGACTCGCGGCCCCGCCGCAGTCAGAACAGACGCCCTTTAGCCGGATTGTTTGGGCATTGTTTGGGACGACTTCCACGATCAGATCTTGGGGGGGCTGAGCGGACTTGCAGGACACGCAATAAAGTTCATCCTGCGCGAGCGGCGACTTAGCCGCTTGGGACGTCGCGCGGATGTAGTCACGCAACGCCTGGCCCAAAATGAGATATGGCTTCTGCTTGGACATCACAGGCAAGCCGTCTCTAATCCAGTTGCGAATTGTCGCCTTCGATTTGCCCAGCGCAAGCGCAGCTTCGCTAACCTCGTAGGTTAGCGAAGCTTTGACTGCCATCGGATTGGCGCGCTTAGCCATTGTCACTGTCCTCGAACAATGCGCGGACATCTTCGGCTTTCCACACAGTCGTGCGCGGGCCAAGCTTTTGTGGTCGAGGAAAGCGACCATCCTTTACGCCCTGCCACCACGTCGATTTCGATACTGGGATAGGGCCAACAGGCGAAAGAATTTGGGAAAGGCGGACAAAGCCTGTGAGCGGGAAGCTGTTTTCGTGTTTCATGGTTTCATTCCATCGTTTGTGATGGAACCACGTTCAAGGAAGTGCGGCTTGGTGTTGGTGGATGAAAAATAGAATTTTAACGTTTTGTAATTATTAATAAAATCTATTTTTCGTCTTTTTTTCTGCTTAGTTCGGCCTCTCCATCATCGTCTAAATGAGAGAAGGCGGCGCGGAGGTGCTTCGCTAGATTTTGCTCATCCAATCGGAAGCCAACAAAGTCTCCTGCCGCAACTATCTTTTTGGCGACCTTCGCTGCATCCTTTTTATGCGTCAAACCATAGCTATCATAAGCAGCTGCGAACAAAGCACGCTGAAACATCTCCCGTGTTCTCGCGTGAAGCGGCTTGTCCTGATCGGGTACACTCTTGCGATCCACTTCGGGCACAAGTCTCTTCCGCCTTTCGATAATGTCCCCCAACTCATTGGACACTTCGATACCCGACTGCTCGACCCACAAACAAAGGTCGCCGAGATGTATTTGTACCGGTTCAAGATCAGGGTCACCGAAGCGGCGGACTAGAAGCTCGAAGTAATCCTCAAGAAAATACAAAATATCGTCGATACGTGTGTCTTGGCTATACCCATCGAAAAGAGCATCAAATCTGACGTCCCTTGGCTCAACCCCGACCATCAGAAGTGCGGCCTCTTCTAGCGATACTGAATCAGCGGCCATCCAGTACTTGGGATCAAGAAGGAAGCCCTGCACACTCCACCCCATACCGAACCAAGGTGGACGAGACGCTTTAAGGCGCTCCAATTGTCTAAATAAATCAAAGTGTATACCATGTTTTCTTGTGAGCGGATTGAATGCACTTCCAATGTCTTTCAGGTATTCAGTCTTCAACTCCTCAACAGATTTAAGGGCCAGGATTGAACCTACCCTGTCGCGATATTCTGCCAGTTTTTGGGCAAACTCAGAATGCACTTGGGGGTGATGCGGACCCACCCCAGGCATAAGTTTAGCGGGTCTCCAATCGGAAAGATGATCGAGCGTTCTACGAACAATCTCAGCGATCAATTCGTCTTTTTCATTACTGTGTTCAGTCATTCATCCATCGCCCTAGCAAAGCCAAATAACTGGTCAGCCCACCAATCCGCTAGCTTGATACGCTCCTCCCAATGCTCACCACGCGCATAAGCCCTTCGAACCTCATTTTTCTCAACATGTGCCAGCGCGCGCTCGATCGCATCGGGGTTCCAAAGGCCGCTCTCGTTTGCCAACGTCGAGAAAGATGCGCGAAAGCCGTGCGCGGTCATCTCTTCGCCAGAATACCCCAGCCGCCGCAGAGCGGCGTTCAGAGTGTTTTCTGACATAGGGCGTGTCCATGCGCGCAATGATGGGAAAAGATATTCGCTCTTGTTGTTCATCGTCTTCAACTCGTCCAGCAGTGCAATTGCCTGATCCGGCAACGGCACGTTGTGGTCGCGGCGCATTTTCATTTTTACAGCTGGGATCGACCAAACGCGCTCCCGAAGGTCAAATTCCGACCAGACTGCATTTCTGATCTCTCCCGGCCGTTGCGCGAGGATCGCCAGCAACTTCAAACCAATCCGGGTCGTCGCCTGCCCCTTGAAACCGTCGATTTGCGCCAACAGTTGGCCCAGCGCAGTGGGGTCGACGATTGCAGCACGATGAACGCGTGTCGGACGGATCAGGGCATCACGCAGCGCATATGTTGGATCTGTCTCCGCGATGCCGCTGGCGACAGCATATCTAAACACCGAACCGATACGCGCGCGCAAACGATGCGCCGTTTCATAGTTACCTTTGGCCTCGACCTTGCGAAGTGTCTTGAGGATCATCGGCGCGGTTATATCGGTGATCGGCTTACGTCCAAAATCCTGGTTCGCCAGCTTAAGGTGATACTCGGTCTTTGACAGTGTTGCTGCCGACTTTCCCTCCTTGCGCTGCTTGGCAAGAAAGGCGTCGCTGATCTTTTCGAAGGTCTGTCCGTTGGCTTCCAGCCTAATACGCCGATCTTCTTGCTTGGCCTCATTCGGGTCAACACTATCGGCCAATAGCGCTTTGGCGGCATCACGCGCCAATCGGGCCTTTGCAAGTGTAACGGCGGGATAGTCCCCTATTACCAGAAGCTTCTCTTTCCCATCTATCCGATACTTGAACCGCCATGACTTTGCGCCGCTCACCTTGATGAGAATGAAGAGCCCTTCAAAATCGCTGACCTTGTAAGCTTTGTCGCCAGATTTCAGGTTTCGAATCTTGATGTCACTAAGTGGCATGGTGGGGGTACGCACTTTTTCCAACTTTCATCGTACCCCCAAATATACCCCCTTTTCGGGGGTACGCTGCTGGACGTCAACAAACAGCGCTGGACAAACGACCTCGACAATCACCTTATAAACAGAGGAATATCGGATGTCATCGGATCATTTCGGATGATAAAGTGGTGCCCCCACACGGACTCGAACCGCGGACCTACTGATTACAAATCAGTTGCTCTACCAGCTGAGCTATAGGGGCACTTGAGGTCAAATAGCGCCCTCTGCGCGGGGGTGCAAGAGGC
>Ga0209491_10004373_pt1 | contig 21878 bp, 20 predicted proteins | sample BON02_FD_187213 | JGI IMG/M metagenome (GOLD analysis project Ga0209491, IMG submission 187213) | Freshwater microbial communities from Lake Bonney liftoff mats and glacier meltwater in Antarctica - BON-02 (SPAdes) (version 2) | ecosystem: Environmental > Aquatic > Freshwater > Ice > Glacier... | reverse complement strand
CTGTCCAACATCGTGCTGAGCCTGTGTCTTCCGAAACCCGGGGCAAAGCCATCTGTGAAACAACTGGCTGAGGCCAACGAAGATTTTCTCGCCGCACAACAGAATCACTCGGGTGTGGAATCTGCGATTGGAGCGCTCCAGTCGGGCCACGGTCAGAAGCAATGTCGCGATCGATCGGAACTGGGATTTGAGCGTTACATCTCCCTGGGAATTCTGGGCCGCAACCTCCACGTTCTGGGCCGCCTGCTGATCGCCAGAGAACAGCCCAAGTGCGAAGCCGCCCGCTCTCGCCGAGCGGCCTGACACGCCAGCTCAAACGCCACAAAACCTCCGGACTTCAGCGAAGGCCGCAACGGACTTACGCGCTAAGCGTGACAAAATCCACCAAGACCGGCCCACGCTACACCAAAATCGCCATTTGCGCGCCGCAAGTCACTCCGCACTCTGAATCTTCACCGAAAAACCGACTCCAAACCACAGCCGTTTTCAGCTCAACAACCATTTCCCGACGCGCACTAGCTACTTCAGTCCCTATCCTGTGACTCAGATCACAAGACGCCCTGTCGCTAGTTGCCCGTCCTTGGCGGGGCTCCAGATTTCGACTCACGCTCTACGGCAATCATGCGCGGGTCAAGAGGATGGACTTCATGTCTTTTTTTTTCCGCCATAGCAATGGCAGCGATCAACTCCTCTCGTTTCGGCTTGCCCTTTACCTGCGCGACTAGTAACTTTAGCCGTATCGCGTCATCAAGGTCTGACGGTTCTCGATCTGTCGTTCGCGCCAACCTCAACGTCTCATCCGGTTGAGTTTTTTCCACTGCCATTTTTCGATCCTTGTTTGAGACGCGGCAAATCTCAGCTCGCAAAACTGGCAAACTGGCAAAAACGGTTCGCTGCCAGGAAATCATGGAACGCCCAATGGATCTGACCGGATTAAACAGGCTCAAGGGATTGTGGCATTTTGCCCGAATCACATGGAGACACCGCCGCCAGCAGATTACCGACGCAGGTCTGCCGTACTGCGAATCCAGAGCAGCGGTACTGAGTCACCTGAACCAACCAAGCTAAGTTGTTAGAGCGATTGGAAACTGGTTAATAATTCGTCCATTAAGTGCAGCAGGTGGCTTCCGCTTGGAAGCGGTGCGCCGAACATGAAACTTCGTGAGACTGCAACGAACGTGAAGTTGTGGCGAATTCGCATTCTACAGTGAGGCCAAAATAATCGATGTCTCGTCTTTACTTACAGGGGCGATGTACCGCCAACAACGCCGAATGATGAAATCCTCAGTGTTCTTATCTGGCAGCAAGACTCGTAAATAGTCACCGGGATTGGGAACTCCTGGCAACAAGGTCGTGTACCTTTTATCCTTCTCACCACCGCCTCGTGGAACAAAAGACAACGTTACTTCAATCATTTTAAAACCCCCTGCATTTTTAATAAATTGCAGTGAGCGACCTACACACTGACATTCAGTGGCAACGCACAAACTGCCAGCGCAGATCAAAGAACCTCAACTTACCGCCCGACAATATGCGATTTAGTTTCCGTATTCTTACTAAAGCTTGTGACTCGCGTTGCAGAGGCCTAGTGCGTCTTGCTAAGCAGTTGCTTAGGCTGGTGCGTATTCGCACGTAAGGCAATGTTTGTTGTCGTGTGGTCACAAGCTATTTGCCTCTGTCGGTAGCGAACCTGTCCCACGAATAATTGTCTTACGGTTCAACACGGTCCCGTGCCATTAGATCGCACGATAAAACCCGCTGGCATACACCAACGGGTCCAAGGTTAACGAATCTAAGAGTGTCAGTTAGTGAATGTCGCGTCTCGTCTCACTTCGGTGTCGCAGACTTCCACTATCTGCAAATATCGCAGCGCCTTCACGCAGGCACGTAGAACCACTTCCACAAAAAACGGATGTTCCGCTGCCATCTGGTGGAAGTTGCCCAGAATGGAGTCTGACGCTTCCAGTTTCATGACGGCTCGTCTGCTCACGATTCTTTGAAACGTTGCCTACGATGAATATTAGCCTTGAGCGAGGTTGCCGCATTGTTGCCCGAAGTTCGTGGTTTGTTTTTCGCATCGTCATATTTACTCCGCTGGTTCGGCGTTATTCGTCACCCACTCCAGCAACTGAGCCGAGTGGAGCTCGTGAATCTGCGCATCCGAAAAAAAACTCGGGCGCGGTTTTCATCCACACGGCTGCATTCCGGGCGACTTCGAAAGCTGCCTGAATACATTCGCCAGCGACGCGCGGTTTCTGAACCATGCAGACGGGCGGAAAGCCTGTTTTTGTAAGTCGAGACCGCACCGTGCTGCGTCAACGCGGATTCAGCTTCGCTCGGATCGTGAGCACTGTTTGCCAGCCGCGCAATCAGGAATTCAACGACGTTCGCAACGTCGATGTCTTCGTCTGAAAGTGCCTGGATGATTTCGAGCCATTGCGGGTGCGCTTCCTCGCTTTAACATTGTTGGCGGGACGATGTCGATCATTTGCGAAATTCCTGTTTGAAATTTAAAAGGGGCAAAGCGCGAAGCGGGTTCCCTTTTACCAGGAAAGGGGGCGATACGTGGGGCACACCACTTTTAGGCAGTCGGCGTCGCCAATCAACACAGTGCTGTATTGTCTTCGTAAGTGTGTCGATCAGGCTGTGTGTTGCGCTGCCTGAGATTGGGAGGATTTGCGTTTGTCGGAGCCGGTTGTCGGTTCGTTCACACCTGCCGCGAATTGATGATCGAGCGAAGAGTCAAACGGAAAAGTCAGCCCCATTGATGCTGTCCGCATGCGTTTCAGTTTGTTTGGGTGGTCGGCTACCTCGCGTTGGTCTGCTGCTGCTGCTGCTGGCAGAATTATGACCAAATTTATTCAGGACTTTCGCTACAATATGTTTCGTTCAGGTCGGGTAACGTGCAGATCCCTGCCGATTTCTATCAACGACGCTTTGGAATTTACACGAACTCCAGTTTTGATGGCTCGAATCATTCTCTTCAACAAACCGTTCGATGTTCTCTCGCAGTTTACCGACGCAGGTACGAAGGATTCCGCTCGTAGAACGCTTTCGGAATTCATTGACATACCCCGAGTCTACGCGAGTGGACGATTGGATCGAGACAGCGAAGGCCTGCTGGTTCTGACTGACGACGGAAAACTGCAGCATCGAATTAGCGATCCAAAACACAAACTGAAGAAGTGTTACTGGGTTCAGGTGGAGGGCTGTCCGACTCAGGACAGAATTCTGCAGTTGCGTCAAGGTGTGCAACTGAAGGACGGAATGACTGCACCCGCGGCCGTAGAAATAATTCCAGAGCCGACACATTTGTGGCCCCGTGATCCTCCGGTTCGCTATCGAAAGACGGTACCCGATAACTGGCTGCAAATCACGATATCCGAGGGACGTAATCGTCAGGTACGACGGATGACGGCCGCCATCGGCTATCCTACTTTAAGACTAATCCGTTATGCGGTCGGTTCATGGACCATTGAGGGAATTGCGAATGGTCAATGGCGAGAAGTTGAAAATCACAAAAGTAACTGCTGACGGAAAACACACCAACTTGTTGAAGCTACCTAGCCTGCGTTTTTAATACGCCAGGAGTAAGCATTTAAGTTGCGCAGTTCCTGTAGGGTACGGTTCCCACCCGCCTTCCTGAGCTGACTATTCTTTGTGTCTTTGGCTCGGGGGCGAAATCGTTTGAGCCGCAGGTGCAAGCTTGCTCAACTTTGAGTCCTAGGTTTCGCAAACGCGGCTCGCGGATGGCATTGGCGGGTCTTGCGTATGCTGGCCAGGAACTGCGTTTGCCGGTGCAGTAAGAAAGGTAGGCGAGAGCCATGCCATACACACGGCAGATTCTGGAGTTCGAGGGATGTCCACGCCAGAATTTCGGTTAAAGTCGAAACGACCGTTGGGTGGCCCGTTAATTCTACTGGCCTCCGGTTGCGGATCCCGGGATTCCAAAACCGAAGAACGGTGCCTATCTGGGAGGCATTGGGATTTAGCACGGGGCTGTCATGCGACATCCGGTCTGTTCCAACGCCGTTTCCTGAATTCGCTCGGTAAACGTAATGGGGAAGTCGGACATTCTGGAAATAGTGTGCCACACCGCCCCCACGTCCTTTTTCCGGGCTCGGATAGACGATGCTTCCGTTAGTTCGATCTACCACGCTTGCGCCGTAGAAAAACAATCGCTTTTCATCCGGAAACCACCCCAGCGATTCGTAGCGTCTAAATTCGCCGGGGTACTGGCAGCATGCAATCTTTCCAATGTGTTCACCAGTTGCAAGGTCCCAAACGGGAATAATCAGTTGTCGGCTACCAGTCGCACAGGCGAGTAATGTGCCACTTTGCTTAATGGCGATCGCCTGGTCCGAGGGTAAATACAGACCTCGGACAGCCTGTCTTGTGGGTTTGCGAGTAGCAAATAGTGGTCAATGTTGTGGGGCGCTTCAGCCTGCTTATGCTGCCCGTTTGTGTTGCGCAGCGCAGAAAACCTGGAATCAAAATCAAGTTCCACTTAAAAGCAAAGACTGGCGCTACTGAAGCTTTCGCTGATTTTACTTTTTTGTGGATAGTCCGGCGTGTTGCAGGACTTTAGTGAAGAAGGCATCGTGGATATGAGCTGGTGCGGCGTGGCCCATTAACGGTTCGTTGATGATGGACTTTGAGCCGGTTAGTGCGTTGTAAGCGGCGTAGCAACTGGATGGAGGGCAAACGGCGTCTATGAAGCCGACGCTCATGATGGCTTCTGCCTTGCAGCGAGCTGCAAAGTTGACGGCATCTACATAGCGAGCCGCTTCCAACACTTCCGGAATTGGTTTTCCATCAACGCCATCAGGAACAAGTTTTGGCCAGCCGTTGACGCGACCTGCTGCTTTTCCGGAATGATCGCAGATGGCCGGTACTCCGGTTGCAATCATCGTGACGCGATTGTCCAGTCCGCCAGCGGCCAAAGATTGTCCTCCGCCCTGACTATGCCCGATGACAATCACGTGTTTGCCGTCCCATTCCGGTTGTGATGTCAGAAAATCGATTGCTCGAACGAGTCGCAAAAACATGCCTCGGAAGTAAATAGTCTCGCGGCTGTTTCGGCCAGCATACTGATAATCTTTCAGTTGACCGGAACTTAAATCAGTATAGAATGAAGCGACTTCGCCATTTGGAATTCCGTGAGCGTTGCTGTCCATGGACAGCATGCCTGCTTCAGCACCTTTGACGGCATTGCTCAGAACTGAACTGCGAACACCGGCTCCGTGAACCCACAGAATTGCCGGCAGACTTCTGGGCGCCGCGTCAATTGGTTTTGCGAAGTAGCCCGATACAGGTGCTCCTGCAAGGCACGGCGTTTGAACGTCGAAGACTTCAATTCCAGCGGTCGAATGCTTTACTTTTGTGAATTGCGGAGTGAGCGGAACTTCAGCCAGCTGCCGTTTCTGTTCCGTCCAGAATGCATCGAAGTCATCGGGCACAGGAAGACTCAGGCCAATTCCGGTGGGCGAAAAAGCAGCGCCGGCCGTTGCTTTCACGGGCTTTCCGTCCTTAGGCGTGTATGTGACCTGACAGCGCAAAAAGCCCGGCTGTGCCAGACTGCCTGTGACCTGAAATGGTTCAGCGTTTGGGCTCACTTCACCCTTTGCAAAAGATTCTGCGCTAAGAAAGTCATCGATTGCATAACTGACAGTGCCCTTGTTACCGCCGACATCGTTGCCTTGCTGTACGGAAATGTTGAACGTAACTGTTTCGCCGACGTTGTAAATGGCGTTTTCGCGATCGGTCGTCACCGTTACGGAAACAGGAGTCTGAGCAAATACCATCGCAGTGAATGGCAGGTACAAGGTCCACACGACCGCAAGTCGCCATGATGAAAAGGAAGGGAGGCAGAACATGGCGGGTACTTTAGGTGGCATGTGATTGGTTCTCTGTTGAAGCGGTGTGACGCAGCAGGTCCGGGGCGATAATCCCGTTATTTAAAGCGTATCGGCGTTGAGTTCATTCAGCCAGGGACTCGTCGCAGCACTTCCAGCTAGACTCACTTTTTAAAGATTGGTGAGCCTTGTGGATCGTCCAAGAAACGCAAATGCGTGAATTTTAACAAACCGCGGGACTCTCTGGCTGGCTTTTCGTGATTGTAAACGATGCACATTTGCAAATGTGATTCGCCGTCGCAGCCCTGCCATGTTTTGCACACGCCATTTGCAAGCTGGCTTCAGGGGTTGTGGATGGCTAGACTTGTTTTTAGCAGAAACACGTTCAACTGAGACTGGTTTTTATTCGTGTCGTCTGAGCGTGTTCGACGGGCTGTTTGAACAGGCTGGGTTGGCGGTTTGTCGACGGTGCCCGAGAGCGAGTGACCGGCGCGCCGCACTTTACGAGCGTTATTTAAGATCACCAGGTCGCACATCGGAGAAGCATGATGCAATACAATTCGAAGCACCAGTTGCGAGCTTCGATTTCCCGGCGAAAATTACTGCAGGTGGGTGGCATTGCATCGCTGGGTCTAAATCTGCCGACGCTTCTGGAAGCCGGTAATTCAGGCGATTCGCGGAAAGGCACGGCTACGAAGGCTCGGTCGTGCATCTTTATTCACCAGTATGGTGGACTTAGCCAATTAGACTCGTGGGATATGAAGCCCGATGCGCCGCGCGAAGTTCGCGGGCCGTATCGGTCGATCGAAACCGCGACTCCGGGTTTCCAGGTCAGTGAACTAATGCCGCAACTGGCTCGGATGTCGGAACAGTACGCGGTAATTCGTTCGATGACGCATAATATGTCGCAGCATGATCGCGCGAATTCGATGTTGCTGGCGGGCCGATCAAAACCGGCTATAGACGACCCGTCGTTTGGCGCGATCGTCACAAAGTTGAGCCCTGCGACTGCCAGCATTCCGCCTCACGTGTGGCTACAGAAATTCGGCGGTGGATCGGCTCCCCCGGATCACACGTATCTGACTGGCGGGAAACTGGGGATGGCGTTTGCACCAATGCTGATCGGAGAAAAGCACGACGACAATCCGGCGTCTGAAGATTTCCGAGTGAGTGCGTTTGATTCAAATGAGAACGTTACGCTGGAAAGACTCAGGCAACGGTGGCAGTTGTCACAGGGGCTCCAGACACTGACCGACGTTGGCAGGACGGACGAGTACAAATCGCTTGATCTTTATCAGCAGCAATCCTTTAACCTGTTGCACAGCAGCGACGCAAAGATGGCGTTTGATATCAACAGGGAAACGCCGTCGCTGCGAGATCGTTATGGTCGAAATCCGTTGGGGCAAAATCTGTTGCTGGCTCGAAGACTGGTCGAATCAGGCGTGCGACTTGTCAATGTTGTCGCGTGGACCGGATTAGGACCAGCTGAAAAGTTTGTCAGTATTGAAACGTGGGATATGCACGGCAACGCGGATGTCGGCATTTTCGAAAATGGCTGGAACGGACTGCCGTTTGCGTTGCCGCGCACCGATCAGGCGGTCGCCACACTGCTGCATGATCTTGGTGATCGGGGACTGTTGGAATCCACATTGGTTGTACTTGTGGGAGAATTTGGTCGCACGCCAGTGATCAGCCAAGGCGCCAAACGCATTGGACGCGATCACTGGCCACAGTGCTATTCTGCGATGGTTGCTGGTGGTGGAATAAAGGGCGGCGCGATATACGGCGAATCGGATGCTCGCGCGGCTTACGTGAAATCAAATCCCGTTACGCTGGAAGATTTTACTGCAACGATGCTTTCGGCGATGAGCATCAACCCGGCGTCAAGAATCAGTCCCGACGGATTTACAGTTCCAGCAAGTCCTGGAAACCCGATTGCCGCTCTGCTGTAGAAGTTCCGCTGGCGTGTGTTCAAAAAGTCTTGATAAGAAACTCGCCCGGCGACGAATTTTTTACGCCCGGCCATACAATGGCTGTCGTGCTTGAGCGTTGCTGGATTATTCTGTCGGATTTCTTCGCAGCAATGGGGCCATGTACTTTGCTGTTTCGTCAGCGATCAGATTGTAACCAGCCAGATTGGGATGTCTGTCGCTGTACCAGCCGGGCAGATGGCCGAGTATTACGTCGAGTTCGTTGGCCATTACCAGCACGCTCGGCCCATGCACAAACGGCTTCACCAGGTTGTGGTATTTGTGTGGAACATTGTTCAGTGGATACCGACGATAGTTAAGCATGTTCGCACCGTCTTTAAGAGCGGCAGCGTAACGTGGATAGATGTCGCAGATGTCGAGTTGTTCTTTTTCGGCCACCTGTCTCACGATGTCGTTGATTTCAATGCTGACTTCCTTGTTGGAAAAGGGGATCACGGTCATGGGAATCAGCAGCGCTTGAGGATGATCTTTTCGCAGACGACTAATGAGTTCGCGAAAATCGCGAGGGAACTCTTCGCTGAAATTTTCTAACCGCGCATGGTCGTTCAGGCCGTAACGAATGAAAATGTAGTTGATGCCTGGCAGTGTGGCGGCGTCGCGATCGTAGCGACCGGAATCAAGCAGTCGGCGAATGTATTCACCGCTGAGACTGGAATTAATCACATGGCAAGCTGGAAGACCTTCTTCGGCGGCAAGTAACTGTTCCAGTACCTTTTCAAGGTGCGGCCCCTGAGGTCGCATCAGACGCGGAATGCTGCCTTCGGTGGTGCTATCGCCGAGCAGTAGGATCTGAACCTTCTCGTCTTGCTGAGCCAATGCTGTCGAAGCAAGAGCCATGATTGCCACCACGACGGCCAGGACTTTGGAACAGTGACTTTTTTTCTGCAAGTAGGACCTGAGCATGATGTTATTCCGAATTGATTAGTCGAGAATGTGCCGTGGAAGTTGACGGAACTCCAGGGTACGTTGCATTTGCGACCTGCGATTAGACAATGTGAATCTAGGCGAATGCTGGACGATCATAAAGCAAACCGTTGGTGTAGCATCCGGTATTTCCGCTGATTTTGAGATTGACGTATTTCACGTAGTCAGAGTCGTAAGAATTCGGTGGCCTTTTGCATCCCCACGAATTCCGCTGCGGGATCGTTTATCAACTTCGTGAGACACTACGCGAGTCGGAGTATCAACATGGATCGTCGTCGAATGCTTGCCACTTCCGCCGCCGCTGTTGTAGGTAGTTTTGCTGCAAAGACGGTGTTGGCGATAAATGATGTCGTCGACGAAAAACTGCCCATGTTTATCGACATGCATACTCATATTGGCACTTACACAAACGGTAACAAAGAATTGACGACCGTTGGTCTTGTTGAATGGATGGACGCGCACAACATCGAGAAAGCCGTTGTGCTGCCGCTGGTTTCTCCGGAATCGACCACCTACCTGCAACTTCCTGATGCCGCGTTAAAGGCTGCGAGACAATTTCCTGAACGTCTTATTCCGTTCTGTTCGATTGATCCACGAGCCATCATCCACGGCGGCGTCCAAGGGCTGGTTGGCATCCTGCAGCAATATGTGGATCAGGGAGCCAAAGGCTTCGGCGAACATAAAGTGGGGCTTGACTTTGACGATCCACTGATGATGCGAGTCTATGAAGCGTGTGAAGAAGTTGGCCTGCCGTTGTTGTTTCATATCGACAACATTCGCGGCAAAGATACGCCCGGATTGCCTCGACTTGAAAATGCTGTTCGCTCGTTTCCCAAACTGAATTTTATTGGGCATGGTCCCGGTTGGTGGGCGTCGATTTCGGGGCTGGAAGATCAGCAGTCGCTTGGTGGATATCCCCAAGAAAAAGTCCGACCGGGAGGAGCGATTGATCGACTGATGGACGCTTACCCCAACATTTACGGCGATCTTTCCGCGGGATCAGGTTCTAATGCGATTAGCCGCGATATGGAATTTGGTCGCGAGTTTCTGATTCGCCGTCAGGATCGAATTTGTTTCGGCACCGATTACCTTCAGCCAGGACAGGCGGTGCCTCAGTTTGCCGTTTTTGCACAGTTGGATCTGCCGCCGGATGTTCGCCGAAAGATCTATCGTGGAAACGCTGAAAGTGTGTTGGACCTGTGATGCATCGTTTGCCTGCAAGTACCGCTGATACTTTACAAGCCTTGTGACCACGGAAACCTCTGGATAGAATTTTCTCAGCTTGCGAAGCCTTTGAGTTTGAATTGCAGGGAACCACGACTGACTGTGAGCGTATTCTCACCAGTAGCAGGATGTCTCTCACCAGACGCGGGGTGACGGTGGTGTGTTGCGGTGGTGTGTTGTTCTGTCGAAGTCGGTGGACGGAAACCGGTAGTATCTGACTACGTTTGTATGATTTGGGAACATGGATATGCGGCAGGTTCTGACTTGGTTAGCTGGAAACAACGAAAAGATATCGAGAGCTGGAACAGACGCTGGGAAGAATTGAATTTCGAGTAACCCAATCGGGAGCTAAACGCAATGTTCTACACAGGAAATTCGCCCGTCAGCCGACGGACAATGTTGTTGGCTTCAGCGGCTGGCACCGCTGGATTTGCAGGCGTGGGAACGGCTTCAAATGCTGTGGCGCAAGGACCAGTGCGTGGCGCTGGACGGGCGAAATCGACAATTGTGTTCTTCTTATGCGGCGGTTCGTCTCACATTGATATGTGGGACATGAAGCCGCAGGCGCCAATGGAATATCGCGGTCCGTTTCAGGCGATTGGAACTAGTACTCCAGAAATACAGCTTTGCGAACACCTGCCGTTGTTGTCGCAGCAGGCTCATCATCTGTCCCTGATCCGTTCGGTCGGAGCGTCTGTTAACACGAATGATCATCATGCCGGCTATTACTATAATCTGACGGGGCATGTGCCTGATCGAACGTTTCTGGCTCAGGGGAATGACCGGCGACCGTATCCCGACGACTGGCCTTACATGGGATCTGTTATTGCGGCAAAACGCGACAAGCATCAGTCGCTGCCGAACGCGATTTCGCTGCCTCACAGCCCAAGTCGAAAGCCGTATACAAGGCCGGGCCAGTTTGCTGCCAAGCTTGGTCTGCAGTTTGATCCGTTGTACCTTCAGGGAACGCATGATCAGCCGTTGAGTTTTTCAGCTCCGGCGCTGGAACTTCAGGCCGGAACAGACGCGGGTCGATTGGCCGATCGTTCTCAGTTACTGACGGCTATCGATGGTGCTCGCCGTCAACTGGATACGGAACGCAAAACGCAGACGTTCACGCAGCAGCAGGAACGAGCGTTTTCTTTGCTTTCGTCCGCCCACACAACAACGGCTTTTGACGTGGCTTCTGAGCCCGTTGAAGTTCGAACGCGCTATGGCGAAACAGTAAACGGCATGAGCTTGTTGCTGGCTCGTCGACTTGTAGAAGCTGAAGTGCCTTTTATCACTGTCTTCTGGCTGGGGCATGGCATCAATTCACCGCTCGCAAAAAAATGTAAGAGTGCCGGCAGCTGGGATACTCATGGCAGCAACTTTGAATGCCTCAAGGATAGTCTTCTGCCGGAATTCGATCGCTGTTTTTCAGCTCTGGTGGAAGACCTTGCGTTGCGAAATCTGCTTGATCAGACGACGCTGCTGGTGACCAGTGAAATGGGCCGCACTCCTAAAATCGGTGATCCGCGATCAGGAGGTGTGGCGGGAGGTGGCCGAGACCATTGGACGCATTTGCAAACAAACGTTGTTGCGGGCGGCGGAATTCAAGGTGGTCGCGTTTACGGTTCCAGCGATCGGCTGGGTGAATATCCAGCGGATAAGCCCGTCACGCCGGCTCATGTTGTGCACACGGTCTACCACGCGATGGGTATCACGGATCTGCAGGCGCGCGACGCTCAAAATCGCCCGTATCAGTTACTGGATTCCGGCAAGCCGTTGTACGAGCTGTTTTGATTTACTTCTGAGTTGCACACTTTCGTTTATGCAGTGACGGCAATGCACGTGATCTTCGCGGCAAGTTGCATCGAAGGTGCCACTCCTATAATTCATCAAGTTCCAGTTCAAAAACCGCTGGAGTCCAATCGAATGATCAGGCCTGTGCGTTACTGCGCTGTCGTTCTGATACTTTCACAGGTTGCGATTCAAGCAGATCAACTTCCAGGGGCGCGGCCGCTGATCGATGCCAGTCAGTTTGGTTCCATTCAGGCTGCCTTTGATGCGATTCCTGAAGAAGGTGGAATCGTTCGTCTGCCGGCCGGTAACTTCGAAATTACTTAACCACGAAAACTGCAGCGCGGCGATGTCCGGATTGAAGGAGCGGGATCTGCAACGAATATCATCAACCGTAACGTGAACGGCAAGTCGGCATTGATTGTGCAGCATCCAGACGGGGCCAGCGTAAAGAAACAGGATCGACTTTGGCGAGTCAATCTGTCCAACGTTCGAATTACCGGAAACGGAAAAAGTGGTCACGGAATCATCGCGATTCAGATTGAGGAAATCTTTGTTCAGGGAGTCAGTGTTTTCTACAACGGCGGCGACGGAATTCACCTTGATCATTGCTACGAAGACCCTCGAGTCAGCAATTGCCTTCTTACTTACAATAATGCTGTCGGTCTGAATGTTTTAGGCTGCCACGATATCGTCGTGTCTTCGAATCAGTTTGAAGAAAACAAGCACGCTCTGCAATGTATCGACAGTTTCAATCTGTGTATGACAGGCAACTGCGTCGATGATCACATTGACTAGGGTGTGCTGATTTAAAGTACCTACGGTTCGGTTCTGTCGGGAAACATGATCGAAGAACGCAACGGCACGGCTGTAACAGTGGACCGCGATTGCTATGGAGTCACCATTAGTGCGAATGTGATTGCTCACAACGGTGCAGGAATCGACCTGAAAGACGCTCACGGTTGTGCGGTGAGTGCAAATACCTTCACAATTATGAAAGACTTTGCACTAAGGATTGGTGAAGGCAGCGGACGCATCACAGTGGCGGGAAACAACTTCTGCAACAGTTACAAAGGTGATGGGCAGGTTCAGCGAAAAGAGGATGATTTGAATGCAGGTGGGCTGATTCTGCAGTCGACAACGGCTATCGCAATTACTGGAAATATCTTTGCCGGACTCACAACAAAAGCCATTACGGAAGAAGGCGAAAGCACAAAGATCATTACAGTGGGAAACGGCGCGGTTGACACTGAAGACGACCGCAGGTGAACGCTGGCAGGATCCGAAACTCATTTAATCTTTTTGGTTGTGAAATATGGCTCGACATCGCCCAATTGACCCACTGGATGGCATCACGCTGGAAGTGATGCTGGAACGACTGGTTGCTCATATGGGATGGGAAGCCATGGGCGACGAAGTTCCCATTCGATGCTTCACACTTGATCCGAGCATCAAATCGAGCCTGAAGTTTCTCAGGAAAACACCGTGGGCCCGCACAAAAGTTGAGTGGATGTATCGTAATCGCCGCCGGCTGTTGAATGTTCCCGAAGCATGCGAAAACGAAGACTCGTGACATTATTTGTGTCTGCTTTTAGATGTCTAAGGTGGTAGCCGCTCACTTGCAGCCACAAACATCGTGTCTCGTTCGGTGATGGCTGTTTGTTAACAGCCTGGACTGACTGCCTGTTTTTGTAAGTTACTGCAGCCTTTCGATTTGTTTTAAGCCATTGAAATCAGCATTGGCTGATGATGGTTTACTGGTGAGAAGTCAGACTTTCCTGTGCCACACGCATCACGTTGCCGCCGATGATTTTGCGAATGTCGTCGTCTGAGTAGCCCCGTTGCACAAGTCCAACCGTAAACAATGGCCAGTTGGTCCAGGCGATACTGCTTGTTGCTTCCGGCGTCGTGACGAAGTCATCGGCTGGCCACAGGGATCGAAATTCTTCACGTTTTTTTCCAGTGATGGGCAGTTTCTTTCGTTCAGCAGCTGCATTTTGAGACGTGTAAGCAACGTCGGTTCCAATGGCGACATAATCCGCCCCGAATTTTTTTGTAACGTGGTCAATGTGGTCCAGCAATGTTGAGATGTCGCCTGCCTTACGCAGAAAACGGGGAATGCAACAAATTCCCGCGTAACCGCCTGAGTCGACAATTGCCTTAAGAATTTCGTCTGGCTTGCTGCGAATGTGAGGGTGCAATGCTGAACAGCTTGTGTGACTGGCGACAACCGGCTTGCTGGATGTCTTTGCCGCTTCGAGGCTGGTCTGCCAGCCGGAATGAGCACAGTCAGGGACAATGCCGATGCGATTCATTTCAACAATCGCTGCTCGTCCAAAATCACTGAGTCCGGCATTGGAAGTTTCACCGCAGCCATCGCCAATCATGTTGCGCCGCTGGTAAGTGAGATGCATCATTCGAATGCCCAACTGAAAGAAAATCCGCACGTAGCTCAGTTCTTCGGGTACTGTCAGCCATTGCTGAGCCAGGGGAACTCCATTGCCCGTCAGATACAGGCAATGCCTGCCAGCGCGTTTGGCTTCGGACACGTCTTCCGGCATCGCTGCTTTCGTGACAACGTCCTTCATCACGTCGGTGATCAGCGTAAAGCGTGCCAGCCGTTTAATCAGTCGCAGCGGGTCCTGACCTTCTTCGCCGGCGTTCTGAAAAATGCAGGTGACCCCGGAAGCTCGCCACGCAGCCAGAAACTCTGTACGCTCGCCATCGTTTGTCGCGCAGCGAGTCATTGTCATTTCTTCCTGAAGGTCCTTGATTTCGGTGTTGGAGCCCCCGGCTTCGATTAATGTTTTCAACACATTGCCATCGATGGCCGCTCGGGGGGCAAACCCGTAGGAATCGAAGACAACCGAATCTGCGTGCAGTTCAAGCCCATGCTGCAAATCTTTTGATGATGGCTTCAGAATGTTTATCGCGACATCGCGGGCATGTCGAATTGTGGGATTAAGATTTTGAGTTAGTGCAGATATAGAATTTTTGGCTGAACCTGAATTTGTCTGGCCCGATGCCGCTATCGATTGGGAAGTCAGCGCTGATGCAGCTGCGGTTGACTGAAGAAAAGTGCGTCTGTCCACGTGGTTCTCCAAAGCGGGCTACTCAGGGGGCTACTCAGGGGGCAAACTTGCCCGCGGTGATGTAACGGTTAATACGTAAAAATAGCGAGTCGAGACGGTTTTCACAATTAACGTGCAGTCGCACACTTCTGTCAGCTGACTCTATGATCCATATGGTGACTTTAGTAACATCATGGATTAACACGACGGCCAGTTCTTCAGTTAGAAGGCAAATCCAGAGATGCTGACGATCGCCGGGAAACGCAAATCAAACACTGAGTTTTGTGATGGTCTGTCGAGGCGGAGCTTTCTTCAGATCGGAACTCTGGGTGGTGCTGGTTTAACTCTGCCAGGGCTGCTGAAAGCTGACGCACTTGCAGGGAAGGGCCGATCTCGTAAATCAGTCATAATGATTTATCTGGTGGGTGGCCCTCCTCATCAGGATATGTTTGACCTGAAGCCCCAGGCACCCAGGGAAGTTGCCGGTCCGTGGAAGCCGATTGAAACCAACGTGCCTGGTATGGAGATATGCGAAGCGTTTCCTCTGTTGGCTCGAATCGCTGACAAGCTGGTAACCATTCGTTCGATTGTCGGTTCGCAGGCCGGGCACGATGCGATTCAGGTATTCAATGGGCATGACCCTCAGCGGCCAAAGCCAAGTGGTGGCTGGCCCCAGTTTGGCTCGACGGTCGCGAAGATTGCCGCAGGGACAAGTGAGGCTGCACCACCGTTTGTCAGCCTATGCTATCCGTGTACTCATGGACCATATAACGAGCCGGGCCCTGGATTTCTTGGTGCCGCCCACTCGCCGTTCAGGCCGATGGGACCGACAAAAGATGACATGATTCTAAACGGTGTCACAGTTGAACGACTTGGTGACCGTCGCGCGTTGTTGAAAAGTATCGACGGGTTTCGGCGCGAAGCTGATAACACGCGGACTATGCGCGGAATCGATACATTTACAGAACAGGCTATGGGGTTACTTACGTCGTCTACTCTGGCTGAAGCACTTGATCTTTCAAAAGAAAATCCACGCATTGTGAAACGCTATGGAACTGGCGATGCGTCAAAATTCATGGACGGAAACGGAGCACCTCGCGCACCGCAAAGTCTGTTGGTGGCTCGCCGTCTGATTGAAGCAGGCGCTCGTGTTGTGACGTTGAACTATTCGAAGTGGGATTGGCACGGCGGAGCAAATAATTCGATATTTAAACGGGAAGCTGAAGATTTTCCCGTGTTCGACCAGTGTGTGAGCGCGCTGGTCGAAGATTTGCACGAACGGGGTCTGGATAAGGATTGTACCGTTATTGTCTGGGGCGAGTTTGGTCGGACGCCTGTTATTAATGCCCAAGCCGGTCGTGATCACTGGCCTCGCGTTAACTGCGCATTGATGGCCGGAGGTGGCATGCGAACCGGGCAGGTTATTGGGGAAACTGATCGTCTTGGTGGTGAAGCGATATCACGTCCAGTAACGTTTTCCGAGGTCTATGCAACGCTTTATCGCAACCTTGGAATCGACACGAAATCCACCACAATTGAAGACCTTAACGGTCGACCTCAGTATTTGCTGGAGGCAGATGCTGAGGCCATGCCGGAAGTCGTTTAGTTGAATCATTCCGGCTGCTGTTAGTTTCAGCTCGGCTGGGTTTCTTCTTTATGCTTTCAGGTTGATCCCCTCGCGTGAATGTTGTTTGGCGTGTTCCCCGCTCAGCTGTCTGTCGGCTACTGTGCCGATTGAGTGAAGAAGCTTGTCGAAAGGTTGTTTATAATCTTTGCCACTGGTGTCGTAATGGATGCTCGGGCAACCTGTTTCTACTTCGATCCAGCAGGCTGTGAAGCCGACGTCTTATGTTGATCTTAAGCTTGCAGCCTACGGATAAAATTCGTCAGGGTTGAGTTATGCTTTTTAGCTTGCTGTTTTCGGTCAAGGTGGAAGGTTTGTCTTCGCGTTGCTTAAACAGTGTGGGAACTGCCGGACCGCATTTCAGACGGACACATCAGCAGTTAATCGCCTGTGCGTACAGTTTTTTGTCACTTCGCTGGTTTTTTTCCGGGTGATTGACGAGCATTGACAGACATCGTGGCTGCCATCGCAGCTTGATTGATGCCTGCCTGATTTCCTGCCCAGAGAGAAGCCAACGTTATGAATCTTGATCGCATTTATTCATCCGCCTTTTGAGTTATGTTCGGGATCGCCCTGTTCGCAACGCCCTTGTTAGCTCAGGGAGAATTGAAAGTCCCGGCGATCATCGGCGACCACATGGTGCTGCAGCAAAAGCAGGCGAATCCTATTTGGGGGTGGGACGAACCGGGCCAACTGGTGACCGTGACGCTTGGCAATCAGACGCATACAGCGAAGGCTGGTGAGGACGGAAAATGGACGGTGAAGCTTAATCCGCTGAATGCGAATGCGGAACCCGCAACGATGGTGATCGAGGGTTCCTCACGTTTTGAAATCAAAGACGTACTTGTTGGTGAAGTCTGGATGTGCTCCGGGCAGTCAAACATGGGGATGACTGTATCTGGTGACTGGAAGTTCGAAGTGGAATCACTCAGTTCCAACCATCCAAACCTGCGGCTGATCAGTGTGCCGCGAGTAGGCACTCAGGAGTTGCAAAATGACTTCAAAGGTCAGTGGGAATCTGCGAACTCGACTAACTGCCGAAGCTTTAGCGCTGTTGGTTTCTTCTACGGCCGATACCTGCACGAAATTCTGGGTGTGCCTGTCGGTCTGATTAACAATGCGTGGGGTGGTTCAGCGGCTGAAGCATGGGTTCGCCGCGAATCATTGGATAACGATCCTCGGTTTACTGCCACGATGGACGGCTGGGAAAAACGCGAAACGGAACTGCAGTCTGACGAAGCGAAGGCAAAATATGCTGTTGCACTCGCGGCATGGAAGGACAAAGTGGCCGAAGCCAAAGCCGCCGGCAAGCCTGCTCCGCCGGCACCTGCATCGCCGGATAGTCTTCTAAATGGCAATCAACGGCCAGGAAATATTTTTGCCGGAGTTGTGCATCCGACTCTGGGCTACGGGATGAAAGGTGTGATCTGGTACCAAGGCGAAAGCAATGCCGGTCGTGCCTGGGAATATGCTCAGCTGTTTCCGTTCATGATCGAACAATGGCGAGCGGAATGGGGCCAGGGCGACTTTCCTTTCTATTGGGTTCAGTTGGCCGATTTTATGGCCGAAACCGATCAGCCTGGTGAAAGCTCATGGGCAGAACTACGCGAATCTCAGACAAAAACGCTTTCATTGACTAATACGGGCGAGGCGGTAATTATTGATCTGGGTGAAGCGAACGACATTCATCCGAAGAACAAGTATGACGTTGCGGCTCGTTTGGTTCGTTGGGCTCTGGCGAAAGATTACGGCATGAAAGATATTGAACCGCAGAGTCCGAGTTATCTTGAAATGAAAATTGAAGGCAACAAAACGGTTCTAAAGTTCGAACACATCGCGGGTGGATTGAGAACAGTTGATGTCAACGACGTGCGTGGGTTTGCCATCTGCGGAGAAGACAAACAATGGGTTTGGGCTGATGCCAGAATTGACGGAACGAATAGCATCGAAGTCTGGAGTGACGCTGTAGCCGCTCCCGTTGCCGTTCGATATGCGTGGGCGAACAATCCCGTCTGCAACGTCGTTTCAAAAATCGGATTGCCTCTGACTCCATTCCGCACAGACGATTTTCGGATGACTACGAAACCCGCCGAAACGAAGTAGGCCAACAGAAACTGCCACACGGCCGTTTCGCGTTGCATCCAACGCGGGACGGTCCGGGGCATAACTGAGGCCAGCTTGCCTGTTCATCGTTGCGATGTCAGGTTTGGGGTGTGGCTTCGGTTTGTTCGTGATATCAACCATTATGGTAACGCCCAGCCTGATTGAATTTGTCTTCGGGGCATTTCGTGTATCGAACCAAAGCGTTCCGCGTCGATGCCCAGGTGTCATTCATGGCAAATCGTTCAGCGGCTGGTTCCATTCGGCTATTATCGGTTCAGTGGCTATCGGCGACTCTGCGTTACTCGAGCACAAGTGTTTTCAGATTCACCGGTTCGTCGCTGTCGTCGGGAGAAACAGTGAAATGAAATTCCTTGATTCATCCCGGTGATGGCCGCGTGCTGAACCGGACATTCGGCAGATATTTTCCAGGCGGCACGTCGTCGATTTGGAAAGAACCATCACGGTCGACCGTGGCACCTTCGGCCGATTGCACTCTAGCGGCAATGTCCGTTGCTTTTAGCAGCTCGAAGTGGACTTCAATATTACTTTCGTTCGATTTGATGTCACGGGACGTGGCTACTTTGAAGCCCTCCGCTTCGATTCGCATAAGATGAACGGGCGAGTCGCCGTTTCGCTCTAACCTGAATTTTCCGTCGGACGACGTAAAAGCGTCTCGTAGGTTCCAGTGCTCACCGGGATGAAACGAAGGGGCATCCCTTGTTCAGGGTATAAGACGAAACTCTTCGATCGGCTGCTTGGTCTTCGCATCCAACACTCTGCCAGACACAACCAGCGCCGGTGGCGGTGTGAAGACGTATTCTGTCTCTCGAGCAACCAGCGCCGGTGGCGGTGTGAAGACGTATTCTGTCTCTCGAGCAACCAGCTTCTGCCTGGATAATTGCATTCCGTCCGGTCGGCAAATGTCGGCCGTAAATTCGTGCAGCGGAGTTTTGCTCCATTCCCAGACACCGTTGTCGTCTGCGTAGTCAAGCTTGTGATCGAATTCCCAATAAGAATGTCGGCTCGCCAGTTCTGATAGAAGATGCGAGCCTTCGGAACTCCCTTGCCATTTTCGTCGACGACGCAGATTTTCACGTGGCCCCCGGCTGCATGTGGAAGTTGACCGGTTTCATTTCCGGATCGACTCGCACGGTTTGGAGATCCGTAGCCATACCTTTGGCCGACAACACAATTCGAGTCACTCTGGCATCACATCCTGCCAGCCGATGCGCGCCCTGAGCGTTGGTCTTTGCTTCGCGCAGGTCGTTGAGAAAGTTTGTGCGAACTGAGGCTTCTTCGATGAACTGTCCCGCTTCATCAGCGACCGTTCCACTGATCGTCAGCCCTGGTTTTAACTTAATCTTAGCAGAAGGTTCGGCATGGCCTTCCATGCCAAATGTATCGCGTGCCAGTGTTTGATAGTGAGGCTGAACGCCAGGATGACTTATATAGGAACGATTTCGGTGTGGGCCAATACTTAGGTTACGTGTGTCAGTAGTTCGCCGGTAGTCGTCGACACGACATCCTTCGTTTCTGCTGATGTTGCTAAATATGTATGTGACGGACAACGCGGCCAGGTCTACGCAAACTGCTGCCACATGTAACGCGTATCGCGTTTCAACACTAGCCAGTGTGCATCCACAGCTTCGGTGGCGATTTAGTCTGTCGGCAAACTGTTCAACCAACCACACAAACTCGATCAGAATGCCGACCTGCCAGAATGAATACAACAGTGCCAGACACGAATGGCACTGCCGTTTGGTATCCAAGGGTTTACGTCATGCAGCGGCTTTCAGTTCTTTTCGAAGTTGGTGCCTGGGTTTCTGCATGAGTGCGAGCACCTTGGGTCTGCGTTTGTTGACTCGCGGTTCGGTGCGGCCATCGCGCTGGCCGACTCGCTGACTGATCGGCACCTCCTGTGCCAGAGCGGCCAGTTCCGACGTGACACCGATCACCGCGCATAGAAGCCAGTTGGTTGCCAGAAGTTGCATCGTCGTCGTGAAACTCACTGATCTCGGATCGCGTCCTGACACCGCGCAGCTTTGTAGCATCTTGAGTCTGATCAGATTGTAAGCCAGCAGGCAGCTCCACAATTCCGTGCGAACCATCGCTGGCGTTTTGGCACGCAGAATGTCCATGTTCAACGAACATTTGATCGACCTGATATCTAGCTCGACCAGCCACCGACTTTCGTAAATTGATCGAATCCAGTTGCCGGAATATTGCTCGTCATCGGTCATCGTTGTGGTGACTGTGAACTGGCTCGGACGGAAGCCGTTGCGGTGGACGTTCACATCAATCAGGCGAAGTTCAAGCGTCGCCGGTTGCTGTTTGTCTTCTTCTTTGCTCATCCACGATGGACGTGCTGGAAGAGTCCATGTCACTAGGCGTTCTCCGTCACGAAGACGAATCGAATTGGCGGGGTTGTCCTCACGCTTGTGATGATTTTTCATCACAATGTGAACGCCTCGCTGTCGGCAGGCGGCGATCAGCCAGTACGTGCACAGATAACGGTCGGCCACCAAAATGTCGCTTGGTCGCAGCACGTTCAGCAGTCGGCGCATCAAGGCCGTTTCGCCGGTTTCCTTGCCGCTGTACGGTCCATAAGCCACATCAAACAGCAGGCCGGTGTACAGCGAAATCAAGGTCACGCACCGCAGGATGGGAAAGCCGAGTCCTGCCTTTTGAACGGGATTCTGAGGATACTCTTCCTGGTTCTCCGGTGTGTCTTCGGCCGTGATCGTGAACCCATCCAGCAACAAAACACGACGACCATTCGCATGTACGCGGACCTCTTTGACGACGCGCGATGACAGGTTCACATCGGGATCTTCATCGACAACCGTGTGACTCACGCCCGTGTGACTAACGGCGGCTTCGGCGTCGTGAGCGATCTGACGTGTGATGTCACGCACGAGTTCGAAAGGAATCTTCTTCCGAGCGCGACAGTAGGCTCCGGTGTTGGTGTCGCAGACCGTGCGGCCCAGAGTCGTGCAGCCCCGAGTCGCCCACAACGACGCGACTCACAACACGGCCGCCTTGCAGCTGCGTTGCGCCCCGGCAAAGAACGTTTGAGAAACCAACGCCCACAACGTAACGGCGGGCGTATAGACAACACCTTCCTCGTCGCCGAAATTGACACCGTGTTTTTCAAACGCCCGAGCAAATCGATCGCTGTCCACGACCTCTGTCAGCGGCAGCTCGTCGTTCTGCATCAGCGAACGCCGGAAGATGGAAAATGAGGCTGCATCAAATGCGGTTGGTGGCGTAAAAGACAGGGACCTTCCCTGGTCAATTGTTTCTA
>Ga0209491_10004371_pt1 | contig 21881 bp, 26 predicted proteins | sample BON02_FD_187213 | JGI IMG/M metagenome (GOLD analysis project Ga0209491, IMG submission 187213) | Freshwater microbial communities from Lake Bonney liftoff mats and glacier meltwater in Antarctica - BON-02 (SPAdes) (version 2) | ecosystem: Environmental > Aquatic > Freshwater > Ice > Glacier... | reverse complement strand
AAAACATTGTAATCACTTAGCATATTATGCTACTTAAGGAAAACGAGTACATAATCTTTTTATTTTCTTAATTTTCTTAAAACTTTTTAAATCTTTCAAAATAATTAATTATGTACTCAAAATATATTCTATATAACTTATTGAAAAAACATTGTAATCACTTAGCATATTATGCTACTTAAGGAAAACGAGTACATAATCTTTTTATTTTCTTAATTTTCTTAAAACTTTTTAAATCTTTCAAAATAATTAATTATGTACTCAAAATATATAATCTATAAATTTTAAAAAATACAAGATGGATATAATAAATATCTAATATTTAATATAATAATATTTAAAAAAATGACAATATATATTAAGTTATTAATAAATATGTTTTTCAATAAACTGAATATCGACGAAGTCCCTATTATCAAAGAATTGTGTATTAATATTTTAGAAGACTATTTAAAAAATATAAAAAACTTTGATATTAATACTGAATATAGTCTTCTCTACAATCATATATGTAAATATATTGAAAATTTAAAACAAACTGATAAAAATATAGCTTTTAACTCCTTAAAAGTTATTCATTATAATGAATATTATAAAAAAATATTAGAAAAAATAGAATTATATTATGATTATGACCCTCTTATTGTAATTTGTAACGATATTATTAATAATCATTATAATAAAATATTAATCAATATTACCTAATTTATCTAAATGTTTATAACACGATTTAATATTAGAAAAAATATTACCATAATAATTATATTTAATCTTATTTTCTTTACACCATTCTTCTATAATTGGTTTTATTTTATAATAATGTACGTGTGATATTCTTGGAAATAAATGATGTTCTATTTGATAATTAAGTCCTCCATGAAAAAAACCCATTATTCGTCCTCCAACCGTTGATGAGGTTTCAGCTTGTAATAAAGCCCAATCCTTTTTTTCAGTTTTATCATATATAAAACTTTTAACTCCTTCAAAATTATGTGAAATTATAAAGTTTAATCCTAAATATAATCCTCCAACAATAAGTGTTAATATAATATTAAATATAGTATATAATGAAGGATAATAATAAAATGGTATAATATAAAATCTTATAATAAAAGTAAATCTTAATACTAATCCAATATAAGATTCTTTCAAAGCCATTTGTGATATATTTTCATTCATATGTCTCATAGAATATAAATCTTTTATTTCTAATATATGCCAATTGACAGGTAATAAAGCTAATAAAAACCATATATATATCTTTTGTAACATATATATTTTATCCCATTTTACAGATTTATGAAGTCTTATTATATCAGTTGTTATATCTGGATCATGTTCGAATGTATTTGTATAAGCATGATGTAATAATACATGGTGATGTTTCCATAAAAGAGAACTTCCTCCTATCCAATCCTGTGTTAATCCCCATAACATATTTGTTTTTTCATTCCGAGAAACAGCCCCATGATTTGCATCATGTTGAATACATAAACCTACGAGAGCCATAAAAAAACCTAATAATATAGAGTTTATTATCTTAAAACCATAAGTTATATTACAATATTCAATATAACTTATTGAAAACATTATGAATAAGGCTTTAAAATACCATTCTGTTGTAGCATAAGGGTATTTAATAATATTATTAACATTTATTTTTAATTTTTTATAAGATTCACTATTTATTATATATGTATTTGTAACATCATTTTCTGAAGATATTTTATCAACAGAACGTAATTTATATTTATCTAATAAAGATGTACGCATTATTATATGAGGATGTAGCATATAATAATGAATTGTAGCATTTTTACCTCCAAAAATATTTAATATATTCTCTCCTCCAGGATGTACTTTAGAAAAACCCTTTAAATCATATATATCATTATGTAATATAACCTCTGTATCTAATATATCCATTTTATTATATTATATTATAATATTTTATATGATTATACATTTATTATTTTTTTGTTCTATATCTTTACCAATTAGTTCTATATTATTTAATACTATATCAATACTAGGTCTATTTATAGACTCCGTATCCCACATTTGAATTATTAAATCTTGTAAATTTTTATTTTTTATTTTTTTAATATCTGGACGAAAATTATTTTTTATTAAAAATATTATATTGGGATTTTTATCTAACTGATTGAATGGTATTAATCCTGTAGATATAAACCAAAAGTTTAATGCTAAAGAATATATATCAATTTTAAGATCATAATCTTCTCCTGTATTGAATATAATTTCAGGTGACATATAACGTAATGTTCCCGTACAACCACTCATTATGTATTTATCATTCTTCTTTTTTATTGTCCTTGATAATCCAAAGTCAGCAAGTTTAATATGTAACCCGTCATTTAATAAAATATTATCAGGTTTTATATCACGATGCATTATAGGGTAATAACATTGATGTAAAAAACATATAGCTTGTGATAATTCATATATCCATCTATGCATATATATATCAGATGGATACCAAACCTTATTTTTTTTGATAGACATTTTATCATAATATGACTTTAAAGAACCGTTAGGTATATATTCGTATAATATTAGAATAGGATCACAAATAGTACAAGCTCCTAAAAATAATACTAAATTAGGATGTCTCAAATGTGAAATTATAGATATTTCATTTAATAAATCCTCATATTCTTTATCATTATTATTATATTTTAGACATTTAACTACACAATCAAGACCACGCCATTTTGCTCTATTAATTATACCATTAGCACCTTCAGCAATAACATCTTTAAATAATATATGTTTATGTTTTAACTCCCATTTTTCAGCTTTACCTCGTATTTTTAATGGTACATCTTCAATATATAAAGAAGTTGAAGATGTTGTCGAACATATATCTTCGTTATTCATTACTAATACAATTAATATTATTTATCATTTTTTAATAAATATTAAATATAGTCTGCAGAACGACTTAGATCAGCCTTTGGTACTTCTATTACATCATATGGTGTTTTATTTAACATTGGAGAATTAAATGTTATCTTATTTGGAATATTATAAATATCTCTTAATCTATCTCCAACCACAATATCATCTGTTATTGATACTTTTATATCATTATTATTATCTGTAGGTTTCATATAAAAGTCAGATATATGTCTATCTTTTTGTCTCGCAAATAACTTCCAATTATTATTACCAGTATCTTTATCATCCGAGTTATTTGTTAGATAACCAACTAATCTATATGTATCATTAATATCATTAGTTCTAATATACAAATTTCTTCTATTAATATTTTCTACCATATCTGTATGTGTTCTATTATCGGAACGATTTAAAGGAGGATAAAGTTGATCGTTAATTACTCTATAATCTCTATCTACAGTATGATTTTTTGAAGATGATATAACATTATCATTATTATCATTATTTTTAAGTTTATTATATTCATCAAGTGTTATACAAACTTTATTAATAGGTTCATTTATAGGTTTTATATCAGGTAATTTTTGCGAATCATAGTAAAAATATACAATTGATAATATTATTATTAGTAAAATTAAAAAAGACGAAAATATAATATATGGTATATACTTATTAAACATTATCTATAAATTAATTATAAAATATATTTATTTTATATGAAATTGTTTTACATATAAAAACTATTTTTTTAATTAAACTATATCATGGGAGATATTAATAAAGAATATTACAATTTAAAATTTAATAAATTGAATAAATATTATATTAATAAAGCAATAGAACAATCAAGTAATAGCGATAGAGGATCATTTGGAGCAATAATTGTTAAAGATAATAAAATTATATCAAAGTGCAATAATAAAGTTACTTCATTAAATGTCCCAATAACACATGCTGTAATAGTAGCAATTAGAAATGCATGTGAAAAAATAGGTAATTATTCATTAGAAGGATGTACTTTATATACAAGTCGTGAACCTTGTTCGATGTGTTTATCTGCTATTTATTGGTCTAGAATAAATATTGTTTATTATGCGAATGCAAGAGAAGATGCTTCATTAATAGATTTTGATGATAAAGAAATATATGAGGAATTATTTAAAAAAAAAGATGATAGAAAAATAAAAATGCATCATTTATACAATAATACTATTATTGATACTTTTGTTATGTGGAAAAATAAAATTCATTAGTAATAAAATTAGTAAAGTCTCATTCTTTCAATATCATTTAATTCTTGTCTATCTACAGCATTTGGTATAATATTATTTTTAGTAAGAGATTCTTTTTTTTGTTTATTGAAGTCTACTTTTTCTTTATCTGTTATTATACTTGATAATCCAATAATTTTACGATTCAATATATATTCTATAACAAAAAATGAAATAAATATAGTTGATAGCCATATTAGACATAATGAAATAAAATTATAAAATAAAATAGATATATTATATATAATTGGATATTTTTTAATAGGTAAATGAGATACTTTGAATAAATATAAAGATAGTGATATACTAATAGGTTTTAAAATATCATGTGTTATACTTTTTATGAAGTCTGTTGTTGATATACCTACAGCAAACCCTGATGCTGCAATCAATACTTGGTTTTTATATGTATATTCTTGAAAGTCTTTATAAAATTTACTGAAAAAAATATCATAATTAAAAATACTATTTTCTTTAATTACATTCATGTTTAATAAGATATTATATTATTTATTATATAAATAAATATAATATAAATATATTATATTATGGTATTCAATAATGAAATAATTGAATATACAACATCACCTAAAATTATATCGAGCTTTACAGTTGGGTATTTTTTGACAATATTTTTATTATTAAAATATGTTGAAAAAAGTAAAAAAATATATTCATTGAAGAAAGCTATGTATATATATAATATATCACAAATAATACTTAATATATATATGATACATGGTTTATCCGAAATAGTATCATTTCCAAATGTTTATGGAATTAATACTAAATATACAGATAAGATTAGATATTATACATATATACATTATATTTCTAAATACTTAGACTATTTAGACACTTTTTTTATTATACTTCGTGGTAAAAATAAACAACAATTATCATTTTTACACGTATATCATCATAGTAGTATCGGTATAATATGGGGGTATTTGTTATATAAGGGTCATGGTAATGGTACAGCATCATATGGTTGTTTTGTAAATAGTGTAGTACATTTAATAATGTATATGCACTATCTATTAACTTCATTAGGATATAGGAATCCTTTAAAGAAATATATTACACAGGTGCAATTGTTTCAATTTATAACATGTTTATCACATTCTTTTTTAGTAATTAACTATGAGGATATTGTACCTAAGAAATATGCTTTTTTAGAATTCTTTTATCATATAAGTATGATATTATTATTCTCAAAATTTTATATAAATACATATATAAATGTCAATATTAAAAAATTGATATAACAACAAGACGCTATATACATATAGCTCACAAGCACACATATTATTATAATTAATAATGCAAAATCGTTATAACAAGAGATCAAATTTTGATGAACTAAGAAAAAATGAACTAACCTCACGGGCTGGATTTGGTTGGGAATGTGGTGAAGAAGATAAACTTCTAACTATGCGTTCAGATAAAACCTCTTACGATGATATTGCTGCTGAACTTAAAAGAACATCAAGAAGTATTCAAACACGTCTATATCAACATATCTGCAAACTTACAGATATCGATAATTCACAAGAAAGTGAATTGTTTGATAAATACAATGTTTCAAGTGAAGAATTAACAGCTTTTAAAACAAAACGAGATGATACAAGTGGTAAAACACAACATAAAAAACAAGGGAGTAGTTATAATAGTCGTGATGAATCACTTCCTTATATTCCCCGTGAATCAAAAACTAACCATTATGATATTCGTAATGAACTAAATGTTTTGAGACAAGAGGTTCGTGAATTACGTCAAGAACTTAGAGAACTAAGTGATAAAGTATAAATTAATGAATATTGAAAACATTCATTAATATTGAAATAGCACTTATAAAAGCCTCAAGTTTTTTCAAATCATATTTAATAAGAGTTGAATTATTACATATTATTTCTTTTTTATCCAATTCTATAGTTAATGTATCATTAACTGTAGATATTTTAACATATTTGACATTAGATACATCTATATGTATATTTTCTAATAATATATTTTTTGCCTTTAAATCTTTATTATCAATAATTAAATCTTTTTTTACTATAACTTTTTCTTGTTTTTCAAAATTTTCTACTATCATATTTGAACTATTCATCATATTCGCTATAATATTAATAAGATCAGTATTAGAACTTTTTTTAATTGTTTTTTTAATCTTTCTTAAATTAATAAGATAACTTTTATAAATATATTTTTCATTACAAATAATATAAGTATTTCTATTATTTTTTTTACTATTTAATAATGTATTAAATCTTAATAGAGGTTTTACTGTTACATATGCATAAGTCATGCTAACAAATGCTATAATAAAAATAATTATTATTTTCATTGTTATAATTAAAATAATAATTATTATAAGATAATCAATTTTTATATATAAAAATTGATTATTCTTATATATATAATATCAACTCGTACTTAATATGGAGGAAGAAGATATGTGGTGTCTTTTCGATGAAATTAAAAAAGAAGAAAAAACACAAATTGACTTTATAAATAATAAAGGTGTAATTGATATTGTAAAAGAAAATGTAACTTGTTCGTGTGGATGTGACGAATTAATAATAGAGGATAATATGCATATTTGTAAAAGATGTAGTTCTATTGTTACAAAGTTAATTGAAAATACGGCTGAATGGCGTTTTTACGGTAATGATGATAATCGTGACGGAGACCCTTCACGATGTGGTATGCCTACTAATAATCTTTTACCAAAATCATCAATTGGATCTATGATAGGTTGTGGATACAAAGATAATATAGATATTCGCAGAATACGTATGTTTCAAATGTGGAATAGTATGCCTTATGATGAAAGAACTTTATGGAATGTATTCGATAAAATGACAGCTAATACAATTAATAATGGTATTCCACAAAAAGTTATAGATAATGCAAAAGTTCTTTATAAGAAAGCTTCTGAAAAAAAGATTTCTCGTGGAGATAATAAAGAAGGTTTGATTGCTTCTTGTATATATCATTCATGTTTACTTAATAAAATCCCAAAAAGTTCTAAAGATATTGCTGCGATGTTTAATATATCACATGTTACATTAAATAAAGGTAACTCACGATTTCAAACATTACTACAAATTAATGTATCTTCACCTGACCCTATAGACTTTATATCACAATATGGAAATAATCTTGATATGTGTATTAATGATATTAATAAATGCAAATTGTTAGTACAATTAATAGAAGATAATGAAATAATGAATGATAATTCACCAACATCTTCTGCTGCTGGTATTTTATATTATTATGCTACTGTTAAAAACTTAGGTTATACAAAGAAAAAGTTTGCTAAAGCATGTAATGTTTCAGAGGTTACTATTGTTAAATGTTACAAAATTATTAATAATTATCATAAATTTATTATATCACATAAAAGTGCAATATTTGAATAATATTGATAATAACTTTATTCGTTCATAATACAATTTATTAAATCATATCATATTATAAATGTTGTTATGAATAATGAACTTTTTACATCAATATGTAATGGTGATATTCAAAATAGTATATTATTAAGTACAAAAATACTTTTTTTAAATGATTCAATTGAAACTCTTGAAATTGTTTATATTGATATATGTTCTTATATAGGTACATTTATATCTTTATTAGACATCAGTAAATTAATAGATATATATAGTAGTACAAAACTAATAATAGAACAGGATAAAATTGTTATTAAGGATATATATATTTTAATAACAAAAATGTGTATATTATGTGATATATATAATAAACATCCAACATCTAAATGTGGGAATATGTCTATATTAATATTAAAAAATAAAATACAACCATTATTTGACAATAGCGAAATGAAATTATCAAGTAATGGTATAATACGTTTTGAAGGTGTAATTCCTCCATATGATAATGAAAATTATAGTATTTCACTTAAAATTATAGCTATAATTATAAAAACAATTAAATTAACTGATGATATATCTGTCGATGATTCTGATAAACTTTGCGAAATATCTAATAATATTAGATTAGTAATTGATTATATATTGCGTAAAAAATACAAGTTTGAAACTAAATTTTATAGTTCAGATAATGACACAACTTGGTTTATTTGGGGTATATTTAGTATTCTATATAAAGATACAGTATTTAATGACGCATTCTTTTTATATAATTACGAATACAAAAAGAAATATAGAACAAAAAGATTAGGTTTAATATGGTCTCTTGGTATTATATCTATCTATATACATAAAAAAGACGTATCAAAAAATTGGTCTACAAAAGAACAAATTGTTATAAGTAAAATGGAAGAAATATCTATTAATTTATATAACGAAATACGAAAAGATATAATAAAAGATAATCCTCAATTAACTGAAAAAAACAACAAAGAAGATGTTGAAAAAAATGATGGATTGGACTTCATAATTAACTATATACCTATTGTAAATATTCCTATAGCATCACAAACAACATTTAATAATAAAAATATAACATCCACTGACACTAATCCTCGTATAATTTCGTATTAATTTTATTATATTTACTTATTATATCCTGCTTTGATATACTGTAAGCTCCTACATTTTTAGTTTTATCATATATTATACTATTTAATTTCAATAATAGTTTATCAGTCAATGGTATATGTATTTTTATAAACCAATTAGTATTTATATTATCATCTTTATTATATTTTTTAACAATTCCTAAATTAAAACCTACACGTTTAATTGTTAAATTGCAATTTTTATTTTTTTCGAAAGAATACCATTTAAAAGGATATACTTTTTTAGGAATAGAACGAATATAATCTCTTCTTTCCCATATTTGAAAAATTGTTTTTACAAGTTCTATTTTTTTATTATGAAAAAATGAATTAGATGGAAGTACTATCTCATATATTAAATGATAATTAAGAGGGAAAGACTTTTTTAAACTTGGTTTATGAAAACTAATCGGTAATATAAATGATATAGTTTTACTTTTTAATAAGGCACAGTGTTTAATAAACTTAATTGCTAATGAAGATTTATTCCCAAATGGTGGATTTCCAATTATATGTGCTTCATAAATATCTTTGACTTCTAAAAAATTTTGTTTCTTAATTTCTTCATGATCTGGATTTATATCATAGAATATATAATTATTTGTTAATTTTTTTATAGAATGTATAAAAGCACCATCTCCTGCACTTGGTTCTACAATAATAGCTTTTTTATCTATTTTTATATATTTTTTTATAGCTTCATAACATTTTAAAACATTTTCTTCACTTGTATAAAATTTATCCAATGACATATTATCTTTTAGTATTTTTGTATTTATCATTTATATAATATTATATATAAAGTTTTTGATTATTATATATATAAATGATGAATGACTTTTTTTTCAAAGATATTGACACACCAGAAAAAGCTTATCTATTAGGATTAATTATATTTAATATTAAGAATAATATGTACAATGATAATAAATTGGAAGTTGAATTTACAATAGATTATATTGTAGATTTTGATAATAATCTTAAATTAACATATGAAGATTATAAATTAAAAAATGAATGTGATAAAAAACAATATACATATTATAAAAATATAGATGTATTAAATGAAAAACTTTCACATATTGGTAATGTAAAATATGATAAATATAATAATATCAATTTAATAATTACTTCAAAAACAATTATAGAAGATATTAGTAAAAATGTTAAGACTGATTCATTGAATAATATGTATGAAAAAGACTTTTCATTTTTAATAGATAGTTACTATAAAGCTGATGTTAACATATCAGATAAGTTTGTAATTTCTTATATTGAAAAATATGGTAATATTATTAAAGATGATTTATATATAACTTTTTACAATATCAATAATATGAATAAAATTATTGAATTATATAAAATACCTCATATTGTAAGGAAACATTTGAACTTATTCACTATTAATTTTTGTAATGTTAATATGATAGACTTTTTAGGATTATTTGATAATAATAATAAAAATATTAATAATATGTATATAAATAATACTATTTTTAATTTTAATAATAAAGATGGTAATAGTGTAGTAAATATGTTAGAAGTTTATAAAGACGATATAAATGCTGTTATTCCTTCAAAATCTTCATATTCAGATGCAGGATATGACTTAACTATTATTAAAGAAAGTAAAATATTAAATAGTGATACTGTATTATATGATACAGGTATTAAACTAAATATACCAAATGGATATTATGTAGAAATTGTACCAAGAAGTTCTATAAGTCGTTCAGGTTATATGTTAGCTAATAATGTAGGTATAATAGATCAAGGATATAGAGGTAATCTGTTTATAGCATTAAGAAAAATTAATAAAGAATGTGATGACTTAGTTCTTCCTTGGAAATGTTGTCAAATGATAGTAAAAAAACAAATATATACTAAGTTAATTATTTCATCAGATGAAATAACTACATCCAGTAGAGGAATTGGAGGATTTGGAAGCACAGATAGAAAGTCTTGATTATGGATATCATTATGATTAATATAAGAATAAATAATATAATCGTAGGAGTAATAATAGACATTATAAAATTAAGATTAAAATAATCAATGTATATAAACCAATAATTGCGAATTAATTCAATATCAATAATGTTTATTATTCCATTGAAGACATTATTTAATTCATCATTAATAAATGAAGTATCCATTAGATTATAAATATATATAATCGTTATCATTTTTTATTGTATTGACAATTTATTTATTAGTTTATTATTAATGATATCAAATGTTTCTAGTGAATAGTTAGCAAAAAATGGATTTTTTGAATAAGATTCGCTACATATATATATTTGATTGAATAATGACTTCAATTTATCTTGTACGAATAAATTATTAATACCAATGTCCCAAAGATACATATTATGTTTTTTAATAGGACATACGATATGTACGTTATCAAGAAGATTGTTTTTAATTTCATATTCTTCTTGTACGTATTTGTCATTATATAAAGTTTCGCAATTTATATTATATTTAGTTACACAATTCAAAAACTTTTTTTGTTCTTTATTAAAAAATTTAAATCTTAATAAATTATCTTTTGATAATGTTAATATAATTAGATTAGAAATATAGGTATCATTTATTGTAGATACTATAATATGTTTATTATAAACAACGTTTTTAATTTCTAAATTATAATTAAACTTCGCATTTTTTGAAATTAAATATTTCAACATGCTATTTATTAAAATACATACATCATCAGTTAAAATATAATATTCATTTTTCCTATTGATATATTGTGAAAATATTGAAAGTGCATACATAGCTGAAATATTATTATAAATATATTCAAAATTTTCAATATTTGCTTTTAATATATTGTAATCGTTAATATTTAAGAAGGTTTTACAAAACTTAACAAATGACTGATTGTTTAATGATTTATTAGGTATCAACTTAGATTTATTTATTATATTAGCAAGAACATTATATGTTTTATCATCATATTTTAATATATAGTTTGTATATTTTATATTAAATTTATTTAATAGCTGTATATAAGATGTATGTTTTTTATTAAATACTCTTTGATTATTTCTTTTATCATTATAATTAGATTTTTTTTCAATTATATTGACTATATATCCATTATCGATACATTTTATTGCGGCATACAATCCTATGAAATTGCACCCTATTATAATTATACTATTATTCATTTAATTTAATAATTAATAACCTATATATTTTTATATATGCGTAATTGAAAATTGATTTATTAAATATCTATAAAATTAAAGAGATTATATATGGGAGCAAAATCATCCCGTCAATATACTTACCAACAATATTATACCGCAATGCAAAAAAGCGGACAAACTGATACTATAGATTTAAAAAATATAGATTTAAAAACAATAGATCCATATGAGGTATTGAATCTATCTAAGAAGTTTACTTGGAATGAATTAAAAGAATCATATAGAAAATTAGCTATTAATACACACCCAGATAAACCAGGTGGTAATAATGAATTATTTAAAATAATAACTTATAGTTTTGAAAAATTAACTGATGACTTTAAAAATAGAGAAAAAGATTTATCTCATACTGAACTTAAAAAAAACTCAGAACAATATTTCAATAAAATTACTAATAATATATCACAACATCCAAGTGATATATTGACAAATAATGATAGTACAAATGAAGTTTTTTCAAGTAAGTTTAATAATAATTTTGAAAAATGTAAAATATATGATGATTATACAGACTTTGGATATGGTGAAAAAATGGACGAATCTACAAAAATAAGAGAAGATATTAATATAGAAAAACTTATTAAAAAAAAAAAAATAGATAATGAAAGTTTTAATGAGTTATTTAATAAAAATGTACCTGTTTATAAACAATTAGTAAAATATATTGAACCTGAACCTATGTTACTAGCAAAATCTCTTAATTTCACAGAATTAGGAGGACAAAAACCTGATGATTATAGTAGTAGTATAGATAAAAACAATTCATTAGCATATACAGATTATATGAGAGCTCATAATGGTTCTCGTCTTGTAGATCAATCACTTATAGATAATATTAAACAATTTAAAACTGTCGATGAATATGAATTATATAGTAATAATAAGATTAATAAGGTTATGACTAATAAAGAATTAAAGTCTCAAGAGAAAAATAAATTAAAATTAGAAAAAGAAGAATTATATCGATTAGAGAGAGTTGAAAAATACGATAAACGTATTGAGAAAACTTTTGAAAAAGCAAATAAATTATTTTTAAGATAATTTATTATTTGAATATCTTAATATTTTTTTTATTAGTATCATTCCATCCATATTCAAATAACTTTTGTGATTCAGATTTAGATAATAATAAATTATTCATATTTGAAAAGTCTCTATTCCACATCCCTTTATGTAAATATAATGTATTAACATCTGATAATTCTATATTTTCATATGTTACTTGTCCGTCTATATAATTACCATCTTTATAATATTTTGAAAAGTTAGAACCACTTATATATGGTATGTAAGAACTACATAATGAAAAGTCTATTAAATCGTTTATATTGTCGAATGAAGATATTGTTTCACTTTTTATTTCATAAAAATTACCTACATTTGTAGATATTATTGATATATTTTCAGAAATTTTATTTTTAATACCTGAATATCTTAGTTTCAAGTTATATTCTATTTGTTCTCTAACTTTTTTTATATTTGTATGTAATGAAATTACAGATATATTTTTTCCTATTGTCATATCCCATAATTTATCATGATTTGATAAATCTTTTTCCTGTGTATATAGAAGCGAACATAAAGCACCACCCGATATACCAGTTATACTATAGTTAGATATAGGATAGTTTTTTTTTATACATCCAAGAACTCCCATATAATATGGTAAATATATACCACTACCACAAATATTTATATTTACGAAAGCATTTGCAATAAAAAATAAAGACATAGCAATAGCAAGTTTCATATTTTTCTTTTTAATTATATTATTGTTAATTATTTATATGTATTTTTCAACTTGCTCTAGTCCATTTTGATTTTTCAAAAGTCAAATCACGATTTCTCATGTATATAAAAAAGTTTTTCATAATTTCTTCGTTTCCTTCTGAAAAGAAAGTTTTCAAATCATTTATTGAAGACTGTTTTTTTTGTATAGATGCTAATATAATATTATTCATATTCATCTTATATTTATCACTTATAAATGGTGGTTGTTCTATCAACCAAGTTTCCCTCATTTTAATGTAAGATTCTAAATTATTTTGAATAATTTCAACTTCATTGTTATCATATGTTATATGTATATCTGTATTTAATATTTGAATAGTAGATATTGTGTTATTAATATTTTCCATTTATAAATATATATATTTTATTTTTTATATATTTATTTATATATAATAGTATTTGAAAAAATGGAAAGAGGATTAGTTATGTTAATACATTCTTTTATAATAGGTTTAATATTCTATATATTTATGGTTTTTGTTTTAAAACAAAAACCAGATGTTGCTGAGAATCGCAGTTTATTAATATTTTCATTATTTCTAATATATATGATACTTTTCGGACATGAACTACCATATAAATTAAATAGTAATTTATAATTATTAATCTTTTTTACAATTATATACCAACATATATACATTAATATTTTTCTCTAAAAATTTGTCGACTTTATAAATATCCATATCATTATATAATAAATAATCATTATTTTCATTATTACAAATAGCTGTATAATGTCCGCTATTTAAAGAACCTGAATGTAAAGCCATAGAAGATAATTCATATTTTTTATGAATTTCAACATTATTTAATACTGTTCCTTTATTGAAACATATTTTTTCATTTATATCTATAGGAAAATTGTTTTTAATGATTGGACTTACAAATCTATTAACTACGATGAATAATATATCAGGAATACTCCATATTTTAGTTGATTTTTTATATTCACAAATATCTTTACATATATCACATTTCCAATCATCAGTTTTTAACTCTTCTTTATAATGTTGATTTATCATATTAGATATTGATGTATTCCTATTTTCGGGTATATTTAAAACAAGTGTTGAAAAAGATTCAAAATTATATAATACGTTTTGACATCTAGAACATGTAGTAATATTTAAAAAAAATCCTTGTGTTATTGATTGTAATTTAGATACTTTATTATCATTTAGTTTTGCATTATAATAATTAAACTTTTCTTTAATTAAATTACATTTTATAAGAGAATTGCAAAATGCTTTATTATTATGATAAATCATTCCTTTTTTTAACTTATCTTTAAAGTATCCTTTTTCATCTATTACATTATAATATTTAGGTTCATCATTAATTTCTTCTATTATTTTACCATATAAAAATATCCATAATTCATATATATCAAGTTGTTCTCCTTTTATAAATATATTAGAAAATGTGTCAAATATTTTATTTACAAACTTTCTTGGAATAAGTGACTTTTTACGTATATACATCGATGTCAATATTTCTTTCAAATGAGAAGTTAGTGTATTTTCAGGTAAATCATAGTTAAGTATAATATCTCTCAATATATCATTTCTACATATAATTTGTATTAAACTATTTATAGCACAAGTAGAGCCAATATTTTGCAATCCTTGCATTTTTAATATATATACAATAATAGTATTTCATATATCATACATGAAAAAAAAATATATATTATTAATAGAATTAAATGGTTAAGAAAAATATTAGTATAGGTGATTATTTAAAAAAAAATGAAATAGATGCTAAGAATAGATTTGAAACTGCTGTTCCTCTTTATGTATTTATTATTGGTATTATCTTTACAATTGCTGTATTTTTAATTAATATTTATGCTATAATATGGATATATAAATTAGAAAAAATAGAATGTGCTTGTAGTGATAGCTGGATGCGTACATATATTAAGTATTATTTACATGTATTAATCCCAATACAAGCTATAAGTTTATTAATGAATGTGTATTTATATTCTACTAATAATATGAAAATGTTAAATCAAAATAGTTTTTTAAATGCATATGTTAATTTTACAAAAATAATAAGTTTATTTGGCGTAGTTAATATATTTGTTGTGATAGTATTTATTAACAAATTAAAAGAGATAAATTGTGAATGTAGTGAAGATATTAAAAGAGAGGTTTATTGGATTTATAATATTATTCAATTATCTATTATTGCAATATCTCTATTCTTCATATTAATTGGTGGTTTTACTATGTTATTATTGACAGGTGGTAAATATTAATCTACTTCATTATCTTCTTCTGATACTTTAGGAGACTCAGGCATTCCCATTCCGCTCATATCAGGCATTCCCATTCCGCCCATATCAGGCATTCCCATTCCGCCCATATCAGGCATTACACCACCAGATGGTGCACCACCTTGACTATATAGTTTTTGCATCAAAGGATTAACAATTGCTTCTAATTCCTTTTGTTTATTTTTATAAGTTTCAATATCAACCTTTGAATTTTCATCTAACCATTTAATACCATCATCGATAATTGGATCTAATTCTACTTTAATTTCATCTAAAATTGGAGGAGAATCATCTTTTTTAGTCATTGAATTTTTTAGATTATAGAGATAATTCTCAAGACCATTTTTTGTCTCAATTAATTCTTTTGTTTTATCATCTTCCTCTTTATATTCTTCTGCTTTTTTAATCATTTCTTCAATTTGTTCTTTTGATAAACGTCCTTTGTCGTTAGAAATAGTAATGTTATTAGTTTTTTTAGTAGACTTCTCTTCTGCTGTAATATTCATAATACCATTTGCATCAATATCAAATGCTACTTCAATTTGAGCTTGTCCGCGAGGCATAGGAGGGATTCCGTCCAAATGAAAACTTCCAAGGAGATTATTATCTTTAGTAAAACCTCTTTCTCCTTCATAAATTTTAATATCAACTCCAGGTTGATTATCAGCATATGTAGAAAATACTTGAGACTTTTTTGTTGGAATTGTAGTGTTTCTTTCAATAATTTTCGTCATAACACCACCTGCAGTTTCAATTCCTAAAGAGAGCGGAGCTACATCAAGAAGTAGAAGTTCATTCGTTTTTTTATTACCTTGTCCTGTTAAAATTGAAGCTTGTACGGCAGCACCATATGCGATAGCTTCGTCAGGGTTAAGAGATTTGTTTAATTGTTTTCCGTTAAAATAATTTGATAGAAGCTCTTGAATCTTTGGAATACGTGTTGTTCCACCTACAAGAACAATCTCATCAATATCACTTTTTCCCATCTTTGCGTCTTTTAATAGACGTTCGATTGGTTGAAGTGTCATTTGAAATACTTTATCTGCAAGTAGTTCAAATTTAGCACGTGTTAGTGTAGCATTATAATCTACACCATCTAGTAAAGAATCAATTTCAATAGTGGTAGTTGAAGATACAGAAAGATTTTTCTTAGCTTTTTCAGCAGCCATATTTAGTCGCTTAAGAGCTCTAGCATTTTCACGAACATCTTTCTTCATTCTCTTTTTAATATCTTCACATAACCACTCTACTATCAAATTATCAATATCTGAACCTCCAAGATGAGTATCTCCACCTGTTGACTTTACTTCAAAAATACCACCATCAAGTGTCAAGATTGATACGTCATGTGTACCTCCTCCACAATCAAATACAAGGATATTTTTTTCTGTTTTATCATCTGTTTTATCAAGACCATATGCAATAGCTGCTGCTGTTGGTTCGTTGATAATACGAAGAACTTCGAGACCTGCTATTGCCCCTGCATCTTTAGTTGCCTGACGTTGTGAATCATTGAAATATGCTGGAACAGTAATAACAACTTTTTTAAGAGGATGTCCAAGAAATGATTCTGTTGTTTCTTTCAGTCTTTGAATAACCATAGCAGAAATCTCTTCAGGGTGAAAACTTTTATTTTCGTTTTTATATTTTACTTGAATTTGTGGTTTGTCATCTTTATCACCAGCAACAACAAAAGACCATAATTTCAAATCATCCTGTACTACCTTATCACTAAATTTACGCCCGATCAAACGTTTTGTTTCATATACGGTGTTTTTAGGATTCATAGTTGATTGATTTTTTGCAGCATCTCCTACAAGTTTTTCATCTTCGCTAAATGAAACATACGATGGGATAATACGAGAACCTGTTTGAGTATCTGGGATAATTTCTACTCTATCATTAACCCAAATAGCAGCACAACTTGTTGTAGTTCCAATGTCAAAACCTGCGGCAATGTCTTCTGGATTGGTCATAATTCTTGATTTTTTCTATATTTATATATATAGTAAAATCTTTATATATTTTTTATATAGGCAATGTGTCGTAACATATAATATATTAATATGAGTTTATTATAATAGAGTAATACAATATAAAATGCAAGTTAGTTTAGATAATAGTACTGATTATGATAAAAAAATTATATATATTGAGTCTAGTTCAGGTATTTTTTCAGATGATAATTTTAATTTTTATATTGACATGACAGAACCTATAAAAAATATTGTATTTATTAGAATAATGAATATTCAAATTGTAACAAATCAGCTTTACTTATCTGATGATGTTTTTTATATTGAGTTAAACGATTATGAAAGAGCTGTTTCTTATATGAAAACTGAAAATGATAATGATAATGATTATTTAAATACAAGAAAATACTTTGAAATTATTCAATTATCTGAAGAACCAATTGATGGAAATAAATATGTTTCTAGAATAATATATCCTGTTGGTTGGGTTAATTGGTCTGATCCTGCAGTTTATGTTTTAAACCCACCTGAACCATCATTGAAAAGATTTAATATTACAATACGTGATAAAAATTATAATATTGTAAATAGAAATTTAATTCATTCATTTAAATTAACAATATGTGTATACAATATTAAAAAAAATGTTATTCATACATAAATATATAAGGATGATTTAAATATTAAAAATATATTATGACATTAAATATATTTAATAATTATAAATCTATTTATTACAATTGTCTTGCTAACTTCTATATGTGTTTAAATATTATATTACCATTTTATGACGATGTTATAATAAGTATGTTAAATAATTCTTTGAAATTAATAACTAAAGAAGATGATGTGAATATGCGTAAATTGAAAAAAGAAAGGATGATGACTTTCATTGATAACTACAATGATAATGATAAAATTATTATCGAAGAAGAAAAAAATTATTTAACTATTAAATATGGTTTTATTGATGATTTAAATCATATAGATACTGATAGTGATAATTATTCTAGTTCTGACGATAATATATCATATTGTATCTTGAAAAGAATAAAGTACGTTATAAAAGATAGATTTATTGAAAATAATAATAAAAAATGTATTTAATCTAAGATATATATTTTAATGTAATTTTTTTTTTCCACATTTCTTTTATAATAGATTCGTTATTAATTTTTCCATAACATACACTATTTAATCTTTTTTCTACATTATTTTTAAGTTTTACATTGATATAATCCTCATATTGATTTATATAATATAATGTTTCTTGACTTTTTTCATTATCGTTATTATAAATTCTATTAGATATATATTCAGTATATAAAAAATATAATATAGTATCTACACTACCTACTGTATATTCGTCAATTATATTTATAGAAAAACATTCATTTTTCACTAATATTATTTTTATAATATTAAATATTTTATTTGTTTTATTATTTTTAATTTTAATATTATAACTTGGTAATATATTATTTGTAGTTATCATATTATGTTGCAATATTATTTCACAATCATCTTTATTTAATTCTTCTTTTATTATTTTTATTATATCTTTTTTTGCTTCTTTATAATTTTCTGACATTATTGTTATGTAAGTGGATTCTTCATTTAAACGAAAACAACAATTACTTGACTTATTATATAACTTCAAAGGATAACTATCTATTATAGGATTCTTATTATTTTTTATATATTTTAGAAGATTTACGACAATTTTCTTATATTCGTTGTCGATTGGTAAACATTTGTAATTTTTAATACTTCTCGTTGTAGGATATACTTTAATTAATATATTTAATCTATCATATATTTTTTCCCATCTATATCCTGATTGTTCTGGTCTTGCTAATTCAAAATATAAGTTTTGTTTTACAATATCAATTGGTATTATTTTATACTTATCATCATAATATTTTAGTGTTTTTTTTTCCATATTTGAAAATTTCAAATATTTATTATATGTATCAATATCTAATATTGATATATCGAATATTTGCTTTCCAAATACGGAAACTTTATATGTTCCTACATGTTTAGCATTTTTAATTTTAATATATGTATAGCCTTTTTTTTTAATAATTGTAGCCAATTCTAAAGAATCTTGATATGGACTTTTTGAATAACAATCATAATCGTTTATTGTATAATCTTTGTAAAATCTATGTTTTTTTGGTAATATTAAATTAATTACTAATCCACCATATAAAATAAGTTTTTTCTTAATAATAAATTTAGATATTAAATCCATAACGTCTTTTAATTCAAATTGCATTTTTTTAAGCTTATCTATCTCTAAATTATTTACAAGTTTTACTATGTCTCGTATCATTAAATATAATCTCTTATAATTTAATATTATTTTTTATTTTTTTATCAGGCTTTATTTTATTACATCTTTTTGTTAAAGGATTTAAAACTTTATCAGGCGGGCATTTAACATTGTCATAACGATATGCTATATTATCTTCTATTGTTTTGCGATTTAAATATATTTTCTTTTTTTCTTTATTTATAAAAAATTTACCGTTTCTCGGACCCGTATATACTTTAACACTTCCACCTTCTAAATTATCTAACATTTCTAATATTCTACAACATATTTATTTATTTTTCTTCTGAAACGCCTGTGTCGTATATTCTAGTATTTTGTTCTGTATCTTCATATTCTCTATATACAAACTTAGGCATTATGCTACCAACTTGAGTATTTTCTATTGCTTCTTTTAAATCTGTCCCATTAAATAGTGTTTTTGAGTTTAAAAATATTGGATTTACTATTTGTTTTGTTCCACCAGAACAAACATTTGGTCTATATCTTGGGTCTCCTCTGTAATGTTGTTTGTATGTTATTGGGTCATAAATTCTTTTTTTACTATAATCTGTCTCACCATCATTTCTATAATTACTACTTTGTGTTATATTTTCATTTTCATTATATTCATCTGATATTAAATCTCCATTTTCATCTCTTCTTTCATTTTGTGTATGTGATTTATTATTAATTAAAATACCATTTTCATCTCTATCTTGTGAATTTTCATTTATTATTGTTCTTCGTGTATTGTGATATATTCTATTAGTTGAACTAACTCTTCTATCTTCACCATTTGTTGTTATGTATGGAGTGCTTGTATTCAAATCGTTTTCATTTAACATTATATTAATGTTAAAAATATTATCACTATTTTTAACAATATCATTAATATGCTTTTCACTACCTAATTTGGTTTCTTCGCTATCAATTTTAGAGCCTGATATACTTGTACCATCTTCATTAGTTTGAAGAGATATTGGTATTTGCAAAGCTTTTCTTTTCAATAGATCACGACGTTTTAATTCGTTAGCAATTAGTCTAAGTTCGTGTAATATAAAATGTTCGTTAAATACTTCCAATAATTTTTCATCGGACATTATATATTCTCTCATTATCGCATTTTCAAACTTTGAATAATTATCGTGAATTATTAAAGCTTTGAATAAATAATCATTATATTGTAAATGTATATAAGTTTGTTTAAGTGGAATTATCATTTTATCAGGAATATTTTTATTTAAATTTTCGCTATACATATTTTTCAAAATATCTATTAATTGATCTTGTGATATAAATGATACTAATCCAGGCTCTATATCATTTGATTGCATCTTTGAAATCATTTTATATTCTACAGAATTGTATAATTGCATTTTTAATTTATTTTCATTAATATTTTTTTCATAAAAAAATTGAAGATTTCTTACCAATTCGTCTGAATTAGGTTGTCTATTTAAAATACTTTTAAATATATTTATTATAACAAACTCATTAATTTTATTATCAGAAACAGAGTTTATATCGTTATTATATTCTTTATC
>Ga0209491_10004369_pt1 | contig 21883 bp, 19 predicted proteins | sample BON02_FD_187213 | JGI IMG/M metagenome (GOLD analysis project Ga0209491, IMG submission 187213) | Freshwater microbial communities from Lake Bonney liftoff mats and glacier meltwater in Antarctica - BON-02 (SPAdes) (version 2) | ecosystem: Environmental > Aquatic > Freshwater > Ice > Glacier... | reverse complement strand
CTTTCCAACAGCAAAGCCGGGACCAATGCTCTATTCCACAACCAGAAACCAAACCGGCGCAACGCCGATGAGTTACGCTGCGCAAAATTTCCCGCCGACCGATCGCTCGAGATACACTTGATTAAGGACTAGAGGGAGTGTTGGTTGACGGAGCAGGCGGGAAACATGCGGCTGTGAACTTTTCCGCCCCCAAGACTGACCGCTTCATCCAGCGACCGACGTTGGCTCAATGCTGTGCTAACGCAGCGGTATCAGGGCTGGATTACGGAGTTCAGGTAAATCGTGGCGGAAATTTCATGAACTTTTCGGAGCCGTGCGGCAAACGGGTTTTGTTGACCTTCCGGTGGGGCTACATTCGCAGCTTTGCGGCCCGATTTTTCACGTCGCGTGAAGTCACTTCCCAGCTGACTGGCCCTCAGACCGAATCAATGTGGCTGTTGCCGAACTAGGAAAAAGGCGAACAGCCAAGGCTAAGCCCACGCTAATCGATTGGATGACCGCAGCCCTCGCGTTTTCGCAGTCGCCTGCAATCGATAGTGTTGGATACACTCTGACTGGCGATCCGTTTTCTTCTGACGTGGATGGTGTTCGCATTCGACTGTGAAATGCGAAGTCTAATCCGCTGACGTTCCACGGGAATTTCGCTTCCACTCTCCGCCAATGGACCAGCAACGGCTCTGGCGGCGTGTTTCGGAAAGTGTTCGCCAGGAAGACTGAAACTCAACTTGATTATGCTGAGGGTCATCGCCGTCAATAAACAAGCAAACTCCGCCTTCATGACCCGGCAATGGAACAATTGAAGGACGGAGTTGCTGATTTTTTAACAACTGATTGCGGTCAGGGTTCGCAACTAAAACATCGCAACAGGATGCTCGGAAACGACCATGCCTGCAATTTTATCGGCTACTTTTTTGCGGAAATACAATACACGGCACTCGCAGAGCGAATGAAAAGTTCACCGTCACTGATGGCTGGTGTTGCACTGTAGTCGGTGCGATCGGAAGCAAAACTGTTTGTGTTGATCTGCTTCATTTCATCCCCTACTTCAATGACAAAGACGTCTCCGTTACGTGATGTATAGAACATATGGCTGTCAGCGATTACAGGCGAAGAATAGTCCTGTCCGCCCATGCCGCCACCGCCATATCCACCGCGTCCATCGCGTCCACCGCCGCGCTGACCTTCGCCGCCCGGGGCTTGTTCCGGACCAGCTGTTTCTTCGGGTTTGTCTTCACCAGATAGACTAGTCAGACGAGCCTGAGTAATTCGTTTTCCCGTGGCCATGTCGACCGACGTCGCAACCTTATTGTTGATCACATACATCTTGCCGTCATAAATGACTGGAGAAGCAGTGCTGCTTACGTCGCGACCTATCCACACAACATGTGTATCCTTAACGTCGCCTTTTCCGCCGGCGCGGACAGCCATTGAAGTGCTTGCTCCGCGTCCACCGGCCATCACAATCACGAGTTCACCGTCAGCAACAACGCTTGCTCGAGCAGAATCACTGCCGGGCACTTCGCAGAACCACCGCAGCTTTCCGTTTTCCGGATTCATTCCCCAGAGTTCGCCAGGGACAGCGAGTACCAGATCCGTGCGACCTTCCGCTTCGACAAGAATCGGAGTGCTCCAGTTACTCGTATAGCCCGGCGATTCCTGCGTCCAGGCCACCTTGCCGGTTGCTCCATCGAAGGCGACCATTTTGTCGCCTTCAACAAATGCAGGAACGATCACAAGATTTTTATAGACAATGGGGCTCGACGCCGATCCCCAGCCACGGCGTTCAAGATTTTCACCGACAGTGTGTTGCCACAGCTCACGGCCGTCGCCCAGATCAAGTGCCAGAACACCTGTTTTCCCGAAGAATACATATACGCGTTCGCCGTCTGTAGCAGGCGTATGTGAGGCATAACCGTTCTGAGCAAACATGCCACGAAACTCATCCTCGGGAAGTACAGGCGCTTCTTCGTGTGACCACAGTACATGGCCGGTCGCTCGCTCAAGACAAAGTACGTTGCGCTTTAGATCGTTCAACGATCCAGGTGCCGCTTCATCCACGGCATATCCGCTCCAGCAGGTCACAATCACTCGGTCGCCAATGACAATCGGACATGACAGCCCTGGACCCGGCAACTTTGCTTTCCACTTCAGGTTTTCCGTGTCGCTCCAGGTAGTTGGTACCGGAGTGGCGTCCTGGCTGACTCCAGATCCATTTGGGCCGCGAAATCGAGCCCAATCAGACGCATCGACGACTGAAAGAACCATGCTGATGGCGACCAGAAAACCGGAAACTCGCAAGGACATAATTTAACTCCGATTAATTAGTAGATTGACAGGTGCTGCCGTGATGATGAAATGTGGCATAGTCACGGCGAAAGTTGATTTCGTTTTCAGCAATGTCACGCAACACAGATGGCAGTGTGACGCGAATTATGAACAAGGACGGTGGATTCGATGATGTCGCATTCGTATGTGCCGACTTACAAACATTGTGCCAGATGTGTTCTGAACGTAACAAACCGGCGACGTGATGTAATCCCGTGCCGGTCTGTCATTATTCGGTTAGCCAGCAGGTCCGCCGATTCTACTCCTCGATTGGTGGACGCTTGCGCTCGCCACCTTCGCCGCCCGGTCCACGGCCTTCGCCTTCACCACCCGGTCGGCCGCCGCCGAATCCGGCGCGACCACCAGCAGGCCCGCCTGGTCCACCACCTGGAAATCGGTTGGCCATCGCATCCAATTCCGCTTTGTCGATAGACTTGTCTTTGTTGGTGTCAACGGCTTCAAGGTTTTCTCGCATGCGTTCGGGGATTTCGTCACCGGACAGTTTGCCGTCTTTGTCAGCATCAAATCGCTGCAGCATGAATTCGCTCATGTTGCCGCCACCAAATCCTCCGCCGGGGCCACCACCCATGACTGGACCTCGTCCTTCGGGCCCTGGAGAAGCAAGTTCGCTGCTGTCTAGTTTTCCGTCTTTATTCTTGTCCAGCTTTTTCAACGAGACGACAGCAAGGTCGATTTCGCCGGCTGAAAGCTGTCCGTCACCATCTGCGTCGAGTATTGCCAGAACTGCAGAAGGTCCGCCGAAGCCACTTCGTCCGCCTGACTGAGCACCACCAAAGCCGCCACGACCAGCTTCTGGACGCATGCCTTCAGCCGAGCCACGACGACCGCCGCGTCCTCCTTCAGGGCCTTCACCGCGACCGGGTTCGCGTTGTCCCTGACGACCGCCGACTTCGGCGGTAATTTCGTCTTTTGTCAGGAAACCGTCTTCATTTTTGTCTGCTCGAGCGAACATACTTTGAAGTCGCTCAGGGGCTTCTTCCTTGCTGATCTTACCGTCTTCGTTCTTATCGAAGGTCATCATGCGTTCTACCATAGAACTTGCATCGCCACCGCCCTGACCCCGACCTCCTTCTTCGCCTCGACCACCGCCAGGAGGTTGTGCCATTGTCATAGACGCAGCTGTAAATGTGAGGGCGAATGCCGCCAGTGATATTCTCTTCACGGTAGAAACTCCTGGTTAGTTTGTGCAGACGTAAACCGCGTGCTTGAAAATTGACGCGTGTGTAGCTGCGGGGTGAAAATTCCAGCCGATAGATTGCGGCCGGTGATTGGATTGACTGGACGGACAAACATGTCCGTACGTCGCTTTTATTAACGCTTCCAACTTAAGGATGTAATCGGTGCGGTCCTGACTGTAACGCTGCAGTCTGCCGCATGGTCGCAGATCGCGAATTTCTGTCAGCGAACCGGGACAACGCCTTCCGCAGTCCCTGCATTTTAAGTCGCTTTTCCAGATACACGGCGTGATAGGCCAATACACGGACAGTTGTGATCACGATCGACTTAACGAACACTGGCAACCCCATAGCCATATCTGCTGTCAGCAGGGCAATGGCCAGAATGGCGAGTAAACAACTACACCACGCTCCAAGTGCCGACATTTACGCTTCCTTCTTTATGTCGTTGAAAACTTAGTCTGACACCCCGGTTTTCGCATTCCACCAGGGTTCTGTGTCCCAGTCGTTGGTGTAAACGCCGAATGTGCCGTCGATAGTCGGACAAATGCGTTTTTTTTGAGAATCCTCCGGCTTTCGAGAGACCCGACTTTGGTCTGCTGAATCTATGATTCTTCCATTGGAGGCGTGGATCGATACCGTGGCGGGCAGATTCATCCAGCGGGATTCGCCAGAATTCGAAAGTATGAAACGTCGCCGAAGCAGCCAATCTTTGGCACATTGGCCGCTCTGGAACGGCTTCGCCAGCTTCTTGAAGGATCAACCAGGAATAAACAACATGGCGCTGTACGAAATCGAAACCGAGTCACACATTATGGTGGGCTGGGCTTCCAGCAACGAACAGGCAGAACATATTGCTCAGTTGCACTACCCGGAAGAACGAATCATCCGCATCACAAAACGCCCTCGGGATTTGTGGGTGATTAGCAAACGCCTGCTGGGACTAAAAGGCAAAGGCGAGCCCTGCGATGTCGCTCGAGACTGCCTCAACCGCGCGTCGGGTGATAAACTGCACGCCATCCGATTATACATGCTCGATACCGGAGCTGACCTGTACGAAGCTCAACGAGTAATTGAAACCAACATGGCCATGGGCTGGTAAGTTCATACTAAAACAATTTCCTCTAATCGGCGGAATGTCGCAAATCTGCAGCTCGAACCTTGGACACCCATCAAAATGCGTCGATTCGATGTATTGGCCTGCGTTGGGAATTTCGGCGAATGGCTTTAAGCTTCTGGGGGGTGGTCCGACATAGATAGGCCTTCCAGGATGCTCTGCATCCGATCGGTATCATCCCGGTGCACTATCATGTTGCCCACCAGCGGGCGCGACGCGATCTTGTGGTTGCCGTCCTTGTCCGTCGTGGTTTCTACCGCACGGATGGATAAGAAATTCGCAGCGTCACAGTCCGGGCAAACTGCGGTATCAATGCCAATGTAGTCTCTGGCATCCGGAGCATTTCTAGTGAAGTCGCTAAGACCCCAAATTTGTCCGTCACGAAGCTGTTCAACAGCCAATGTATCACCTTCCGGCGGATCAACTTTGCCGACGCCTTCTTCACAGTTCGTCCGGCGTGAGCATGATTCACTATCTGGAAGTAAAGCTGTGCAGCCGTCTGCATACAGCCAGCGTAGTCCCAGCATAACCGCCGCTTCTGCCGCCCAGAAAGATCCCGGATACCGTCACGTTGCCGTGACCGAGTCTCCAAAATCCTTCGTTGTAAAATACTTAATGTAATCGGCCAGGATTGTGGGCGAAAAAATGGGCCCGGAGATTGCCTCGGCATCAAACCGCGCCATTCCGTTAAACGCCCAAGCGATATAGAGGCCAAGAACCGCCGCCAGCAGTCCGGAAATACCTGCGATAAATGGGTTCCGAACTTTTCCTGCTTTAGTGCTTGTTCAAATGACCATCCCGAGCATTGCACCGCAATCGCCGGTCAACAAAAAACTGACTTAGATAATGGGAATCCAAGCCAGCCCATACGCGCAAATAATGTCCAGAATGATCGCACTGATTCTTCTGCAAAGGCACATGAATGGAATGCCCAACGCGCTAATTCCACCCGACTGCCGATACGTTTCTGCTCACATCCTGTACCCCGACTGGCCCGTTCAGGAAATTCGCAACACCATTACGATTTCGAGAATCTACTATCCAGACGTGAGACGTCTTCAACCTTCAGATAAGCATAGCGACTGCCCCAATCGGCCCGGACGGTCACACCGTTCCGGGCGAATTGGCTGCGATAAAAACGAATCCATTTCTACTACATATTGATCTCGTAACCTTTACGATTTTCTCTGACAAGGAATGAGTTTGCCAATTCGTCGCCGACGATTTCTCGCGAGGCCGCGTCCCACTTGAGCTCTCGGTTTAGACGCATCGCGATATTGCTGAGGTGACAGATTTCCAGCATGCGGTTGTGCGACCAGACATCGGAAATCGGCTGCTTGCGAGAATGCATGGCTTCGATGAAGTTGGCAGTGTGGTTTTCACTAACCTTGCCGCCGTAAATATCTTCGATGGCACCTTCCGGCAATGGATTTTCCTTCAGATCCTCAACCGGCTTGCCGGTAATCTTGCCTCGGTTAACGAAGAATCGACCTTCGGTGCCTTCAAACAGAATGCCGTTATCGCCTTCGCTGGTGATGATCATTTCGACATCATTAGGCATATCGACCCTGATCTTGAAGGTGGTTGCCGCGTTGTACTGATCGTGAACCACAGGATTTCCGTCCTTGTATTTAACCGGCAGACTAAATTCGAGCGGCGTTATCTTGCTCGGGCCAGTATCCGTCGCACCCAGAGCCCAGCAGGCAATGTCGACGTGATGAGCGCCCCAGTCGGTCAGTTTGCCGCCCGAGTATTCGTGCCAGTTTCGGAAGGCGTAATGGCAATTGCTGAACAGCGGAACACCGCCGCCGTAACCAGTTCGCATTTGCGGGAGAGCGCGGTAATCAACCTTGGGAGCTGGGCCGAGCCAGAATTCCCAGTCCAGTTCCTGCGGAACGGGCGCCGCTGGAATCACGGGGGAAGCTTCCATACCGTTGATTCCGCAGGTTACTTTCTGAACGGTGCCGATGCGTCCATTCGTCACGAGGGCAACGGCCTGAAGAAAACGCTGATCTGATTCTGTTCGCTGCATCGTGCCCACCTGGAACACGCGACCGGTTTCTTTAACCACCTTCTCAATCAGCTTGCCTTCCGCAATCGTCAGTGTCAGCGGCTTTTCGCAGTAGACGTCTTTTCCGGCGTACATCGCTTCGACTGCAATCTTAGTATGCCAATGGTCGGGAGTAGCGATCATCACCGCGTCGATGTCTTTTCGATCCAGAATCTTTCGATAGTCTTTATAAGAGTCAGGCTTCTTCTTCTGTGCTTTCTCCGCCTGTTCTACGTTGGAACCGAGCACGTTTGCATCGACGTCAGCAAATGCCGCAAAATCCGCAAACTTGAATGACTTGCTTGTGATGCCCCAGCCTTGGTTTCGAAGTCCGATTGTGGCAAACACAGGACGGTCGTTCGGAGACTGGTAGCCAAAGGCTCTGCTTGCCGACGGGCAAAAAGCGGCCGCAGCCCCGGTGACCGCAATTCTCTGAAGGAATGAACGGCGTGTTGTTTGGCGAGATCTTGACATTGAGGGCAATCCTGTTGGGGAAATATGGTCAGAAGACCGGCAGGTAAATGTGCGTAACCGCAACGCCTACGAGCGGTCGCTTTACAACTACTCTTCGACGTTTCAAATTCGGTGAAGAAAGATACCCGAAATCGTAGGCTGATGACAATTGAACGCAAAACTTAGTAACTGCCGGCCAATTTTGGATCTTGTCGGCAGTCAATCGGTTGATCATCGCGAAATCGATGCGAAACCACGAATCAACTTATAGAATGCCGAGATACGGTATTCAACGCGACTTCATGTATGCGCTGCGATTGTGCAGGAGAGCTATTCGCTCGTCGATAAATGACGTTGTTCACAACATTGATTTGATGTACGCGATCGTGTTCGAATTCGGCCGACAGATTCACCATGAGTCGCCGTGTAATACGATTAGAGTATTTTACGTAATGACGTAGCGAAACTCGTGTAGAGTTTCGCTACGTCTATTTACAGGATCACGCCGAAAGTGTTGACGACTTTCGCTACCAGTGACCGGTCCTGTTTGTAAGTTGCTCCGGAAATTACCGAACGGCTCACGCAAAAAGGTTGTGTAAGTCATCATGCGCGTCCGGCGTAGGGCCAGAGATTCCCGCCGAGGTTGCTGTGGTGAAAACCGCTATAAAGTCGACAACTTCATAGAATCCGATTCAACCGGTAACACTGTGACGGTTTCAAGCAGATGCTGCAGTCGTGTCTTCGTTAAAATTTAGTGACAGCAGCATTCTCATTCGGGCGGCCTAAGCCACAGAGCCCACGAATCCTTCAGCAACAATATTTGGAGCGGGGCAGTGAAGTTCTGTGCTAAATTCTGAAAACCTAAATCATCTATACACTTTGACCTGTTGGTTCTGTTCCGGCCATCTTCATTACGTTCAATGACGAGATTCAAAATGAGTGTCAATTCCTCCATCAGCCCGCTTCTCATTGAATTCGATCTCCGTGGACTACACTTGCGCAATCGAATTGCGCTGGCTCCTATGACACGAGCTCGCGCTGGTGTAAATCGCGTGCCAAACAAACTGATGGTCGAATACTATGCACAGCGGGCATCCGCCGGGCTGATCATTTCTGAAGCGACGACGATTTCTGAACAGGGAAATGGCTGGAATGAATCACCGGGAATCTACACCGACGAAATGTCCGACCACTGGAAACCAATCGTCGACGCCGTTCATGTCAAAGGAGGCGTAATCTTTATGCAGCTATGGCATTGTGGTCGAGCGTCTCATAGTGACTTTCACGGTGGTGAATCAGCCGTTGCTGCGTCCGCGATTGCGATCAATGGCGACCATATCCACACTCCGCTTGGCAAGAAGCTTTATGAAGTTCCTCGATCGCTGGAAACTCATGAACTTCCTCAGCTGATCGACGATTACCGAACCGCCACAATTCGAGCCAAAGCCGCCGGGTTTGACGGGGTCGAAATTCATTCAGCTAATGGCTATTTTCTGAACACGTTTCTGGAATCAAAAACCAATCACCGCACCGATCAATACGGCGGAAGCATTGAAAATCGTTGCCGACTGTTACGCGAAGTGGTAGATGCAGTCAGTGCAGCCTGGTCGCCAGATCGAGTCGCCGTGCGGCTTTCTCCTAACGGCGTTTTTAACGATATGGGTTCGACCGATTATCGCGAACAGTATACGCACGCCGCTTCAGTGCTGAATGAATTCGGCTTGGCATACCTGCACGTGATGGATGGCCTGGCGTTCGGTTTCCACAAGCTTGGCGAACCGATGACGCTCACTGATTTTCGCAGTGTGTTTGATGGTCCTTTGATGGGCAACTGCGGCTACACTCAGAAAACGGCCGAACGGGCGATAGCCAATGGCGATGCCGATCTCATTTCGTTCGGCCGTCCGTTTATCAGCAATCCAGACCTGGCGGAACGGTTTGCGAATAGCTGGCCGCTCGCTGACGACGCGGAAATGGCGACGTGGTATTCGCCAACAGGTGCTGACGGATATACGGATTTTCCGGCCTATCAAACAGGTTCGTGACGGTGCCGCAAAAAAGAAAATAGGTTTGGCCGCTCACTTATTGCTGTCAGTGTCTGACGGTTTTGGGAATCAAACTGCATGTGGGGCTGTAGACACGAGCGGATGATATTAAATTCGCCCAGAGCCCGCAGCAGTCGGGAAGTCGAACGAACGGATGAGTTGAAAGTTACTTCTTGCTGGAAGAAGTTTTGCTTTTCCCAGCCTTGCCGTTCGATTTGCTGGCCGCCTTTGCAGCAATCTTTTTTGATGCCTTGTTTGAGGACTCTATCTTCTTTTTAGCTGACTTCGATGTGGCAGCGTCATCGATGAAAATACGATCCCAACCAGAAACAAACTTCTTGGACGCTCCGGTGTGAACTGTGTATCCGGTCATGAATCATTCCTGTGTAGAGTAATCTGAATTCAGTGAACATCGCTGTATTATGTTGGAAGCGTAATTGGATTGTGCGCAGACCGCAACAAATTTGAGCGGGATTGTGTCGAACCGATCGGGGATGCTCAACATCGACAATTGTCCTTGGTTAGAATGAAAGAATGGAAGAATCATCACGTTACCAGAAACAGATTTTGTTTTCGGGGATTGGCAAGCGCGGACAACAGGCACTACGTCAATCGAAAGTGTTGCTTGTTGGGTGCGGAGCGCTCGGTTGCGTGCTGGCTGACACGATGGCTCGTGCGGGCGTCGGGTACGTAAGGGTTGTAGATCGTGATTTTGTTGAATTCAGTAATTTGCAACGGCAGATGCTGTTCACCGAAGATGACGTTGAGTCGCATCTGCCAAAGGCCGTTGCGGCCGTTGATCGGCTGCGGCGAGTGAATTCTGAAATTATGCTGGACCCAGTTGTGGCTGATGTGGATTTCACGAACATCCGACAGTTTGCAGACGGAATGGACCTGATTCTTGACGGCACTGACAACTTTGAGATCCGCTATCTTATCAACGATGTTTCACTGGAAATGAACATCCCCTGGATCTTTACCGGCTGCACGGGAAGTCATGGCCAGATGATGCCCGTGATTCCCGGGGTATCCGCGTGCCTGCGATGTCTGATGCCGCATCCACCGCCACCGGGAACAACAGAAACCTGCGATACAGCAGGAGTTCTCGGTCCTGCCATCAACGTGATCGCGTCATTGCAGGCAGCGATGGCGTTGAAAATTCTTGCGGCGTCCACCGAGGTGAATGCGTTGCAGACAGTGCCGCTGAAGCTGAATATTGTGGATGTGTGGGATTTAACTTTCCGCCAGGTGGACGTCTCGGGACTCAGGGAATCAACAAACTGCCCAGCGTGCAAAGGGGGCGAGCGGCTTTGGCTGGACGGTAGTCAAGCCTCCGGATCGACTGTTCTGTGTGGCAGAAACGCAGTTCAGGTTTCACCGGCTGAGAAAACGCAGCTTTCGCTCGAAGATCTGGGTCTTCGACTGGCATCGGTGGGCAAAGTGACGTCCAATCCGTTCTTGGTGAGGATCGCAGTCGCCGATTCAGATCTGGAACTTACCGTATTTGCGGATGGTAGAGCTATTGTTAAGGGCACAGAAGACCCATCCGTCGCTCGAGCAGCGTATTCCCGTTATATCGGAAGCTGAATTGCGGATGGCCCTAAGTCGGCATGCAACGGTTGGTACAACTCTTAGTCTTTTGCCAAAGGAAACGTAGACAACACGTTTCGATGAATTGAATAACTGGCGGGTTGCAAAATGCAGTCGCCCCAAGCAACTTCAACGTGATACAAACACTCCGCCATTTTCTGGAACTAATTCGCTTTAGCCACACGGTGTTTGCTCTGCCGTTTGCGGTTTTGGCAGCCGTCCTGGCATGGTTCCAGCCGGGCACAGAGTTCAGAATTCGCGACGGGGTGGGGATTCTGCTGTGTATGGTTTTTGCTCGATCTGCTGCCATGGCTTTCAACCGCCTTGTCGATCGCGATGTTGATTCCGACAATCCTCGCACGGCAGTCAGGCATATTCCGGCAGGATTGCTTTCGATTCGGTCTGTCGCTGTCTTCACTGTGATCTGCAGTCTGGCGTTTATCGCTTCAACGTTGATCTTTCTGCCGAAGCAATTGCCTATTCTGCTGTCAGTGCCCGTGCTTCTGTTTCTGCTGGGCTACAGCTATGCCAAACGCTGGACAAGTTTATGTCATTACTGGCTGTCGGCAGCTTTGATGATATCGCCGTTGGCCGCCTGGATCGCTGTGCGCGACGAATTCGCACTGCCGCCAGTACTAATAGCTGGTGTGGTTTTTTTCTGGGTTGGCGGATTTGATATCATCTACGCGTGTCAGGACGCCGACTTCGACAGGCAGCATAAGCTCCACAGTATTCCGGCCAGATTTGGCGTTGCAAATGCATTACGATTTGCGTTCCTGAGTCATGTCACGACGGTGGTAATGCTGTTTTTGCTTTGGCACCAGACACAACTGGGCAATCTGTTTTTCTATGGAGTGTTCGCGATCGGTCTGCTGTTGATATACCAACACTGGCTGGTGCGCCCGAACGATCTTAAACGGGTTAACATCGCGTTCTTCAACGTGAATGCAATTGTGAGTTTCGGAATCCTGATTACAGCCTGCATCGATATCTGGATGCGAAGGAGTTAAGCCATGTTTCAAATACTCGACAAACCAATGCGGGTAATCGCGGACAAAGTTCATTCTGGCGAACGGCTTTCCTTCGACGAAGGTGTGTACCTGGACGAAGTCGCCGACTTGCACACCCTTGGTCATCTGGCGAATATCGTACGTGAACGCAAAAACGGAAACTTCGCTTACTACAACACCAACATCCATCTGAACCCCACAAATGTATGTGTTTACCGCTGCCGTTTCTGCGCATTTCGAGCTAATCTAAAGGACGAAAAGGCCTACACGTTTGACGAACCCCTGATTCGAGAACGCGTGCTGGAAGGACGCGCGGGTGGAGCTACTGAGATACACGTTGTGGGCGGTCTTCATCACCAGAAAAAATTCGACTGGTATCTGGACGTCGTACGCACGATTCGCGAAACGTGTCCGGAGATCCACATCAAGGCCTGGACGCCTGTAGAAATCAGCTGGTTCAGTTCCATCACCAAGAAACCGATTCGCTGGGTGCTGGAAGAAATGGTCGCCGCTGGACTCGGAAGTATGCCGGGTGGGGGTGCCGAAATTTTTGACCCGGAAGTTCGCAAACAGTTGTGCGAACACAAAGCAGATTCAGCTGTCTGGTTTGATGTTCACCAAACGGCTCATGAACTGGGCCTGAGATCCAATGCGACAATGCTGTACGGCCACATAGAACAGGCAAAGCATCGCATTGATCATTTGCTGAAGCTACGCGAACTGCAGGATAAAACCGGAGGATTTCAGACGTTCATTCCGCTTGCGTTTCATCCGGAAAACACTGAACTGGATAATATCGAAAAGCCTAACGGTATGTTCGATTTGCGCATGATGGCAGTTTCTCGCCTGATACTGGACAACTTCGACCACATCAAGGCGTACTGGATTATGCTGGGTGAACAAACGGCACAACTGGCTCTTAGCTATGGTGCAGATGACGTGGATGGCACGGTTATTCATGAACTGATTTACCACGATGCGGGTGCGGATACGCCGGAAGGTAAGACGGTAGGACAACTGCACCAGTTGATCCGCGAAGCCGGTCGCGAACCACTGGAACGTGATACGCTGTATCGTCGAGTCATTCGGGACGGAGCGGAATGGTCAGTCGGTCAGCCAGTGGAAGTTTCGTAGATCCACTGTTGAAACCGTTGAACGAAACTGAAATCCTAATAGGCCAAAGCACAATCCATTGTGGAACCATTCCAAGCCAGAATTGGTGACGTCGATCTGCAACTGACGTCACACCCGCAGCTGTTTTCTCCTCGAAAAGTCGACGTCGGAACATTGGCAATGTTGAAATGTGTTTCGTTCGAAACAGAAGACAAGGTACTTGATCTCGGCTGTGGGTGTGGCGTTGTTGGCATTTATGCCGCAAAACAGATTGGCGTCGACCGAGTGTTTCTAACCGACAGAGATCCTGTCGCTGTGGAAGTTGCCGCTGGCAACGCCAACGCTAATGGGGTTGCTGGATTGTCCGTTTGCGTTAGCGACGGGTTCAGGGAATTTTTCGAGACCGGATTTACGAAAATTCTCTGCAACCCGCCATATCACACGGATTTTTCGGTCGCAAAGCACTTCATTATGAAGGGGTTCAATCGCCTGCAAATTGGTGGCGAATTGTTCTTTGTCACCAAACGCGAAAAGTGGTATCGAAACAAACTGGCTGCTGTTTTTGGAGGCGCCCGAGCGATTCAGGTGGATGGGTATGTGGTTACTTCGGCGATCAAGAAGAGTGAGTCGTACGCTCGAAAACGTTAGTCACTCTTTGACGAACCGACTTTTCTTTCTCGGGCTCGCTTCATCGTTCTGAGGTGTAGATTGGTAGAGGCTTTCCCTTGTTAACTGTGGAACACAGCGTCAGTGAAATACACAGTGGCACGTTTGCATTCGTCGACATCGGGCGATGTGAATCGACAAGCGTTGGTTTTTCAGAGTTGCTCTAGTCGCTATAGTTTGCTGATTCATCTGAACTTCAGGGTACAGCGAACATACCATGCTCTATTCAAGCAATATCGACAACGACTTTCCCACCTTTGTTACGCATCTTGAATGCGGACTTCACGGAGACACCTACGAAGCAGACATTCTTCATGGTCTGTCCAAAGGGGGGCGGCCACTGCTGGTGAAGTACGACTTGGAAAAGCTGGCGGAATCTGTAACCAAAGAACAGCTTGCCACGCGGCCACCGGAAATGTGGCGTTATCGCGAATTTCTTCCGGTGCGTCGCAAGGATAGCATTGTCAGCCTTGGCGAATGTCACACTCCGCTGGTGCGACTCAGCAAACTGGAAGCGGGCTCGGGACAACTGATTGTCAAAGACGAAGGTCGGCTGCCGACTGGTTCGTTCAAGGCTCGCGGGCTGTGCATGGCTGTTTCAATGGCCAAAGAATTGGGGATTTCGAAAGTTGCTATGCCGACCAATGGAAACGCCGGTGCTGCTTTGGCCGCCTATGCAAGCCGGGCCGGTATCGAGGCCTACGTGTTTTGCCCAGAGGATACACCGGAAGTGAACGTGCGAGAAATCGCCGCTCAAGGCGCGAAAGTCTGGCGAGTAAACGGTTTGATCAACGACTGCGGAAGACTCGTCGGTGATGGCAAAGCCATCAAAGGCTGGTTTGACTTTTCGACATTGAAAGAGCCCTACCGAATTGAAGGCAAAAAGACGATGGGGCTGGAACTTGCCGACCAACTGGGATGGAACGTTCCCGACGTAATCTTCTATCCCACAGGTGGTGGCACCGGATTGATTGGCATGTGGAAGGCATTTAACGAGCTGAAAGAAATTGGCTGGTTGACTGGCAAACTTCCGCGCATGGTGGCGGTTCAGGCATCTGGGTGTGCTCCAATTGTCAAAGCCTATAACGAAGGAACTCAGCACGCCGAGTTATGGCAGAACGCTCATACTATTGCTTCAGGAATTCGCGTTCCAGTCGCCGTCGGTGACTTCCTGATTCTGAATGCAGTGCGTGAAAGCGGCGGATTCGCAACAGCGGTTGACGATTCTGCCATTGACTCGGCGTTGCATGAAGTGGCTCACAAGGAAGGTTTCCTGATGTGTCCGGAAGGCGCGGCGACCTATGCCGCGTGGAAACAGGAACTTGCGTCGGGGCGAATCAGCGCCAGCGAAACCTGCGTGCTTTTCAATTGCGCGTCCGGTCTGAAGTATCCTCTGGCCCCGGCCAACAATCAGCTGGATTGTCACCAGCCAATCGACTTCAGTATTCTGTAGAACCTCCGAAAGCTCTGAATGCTTCCTGGCAGCACATTTTGCCTTGTCACAGCTCGGCGGATATGATTGTCCACGACTGACTTGATTTACGGATGTATTAGACCATCTAGTTTTTAGCCTCAGGTCGTGTCACCCAGACTTATCGGATTGACGTAACCTGAAGTATTCAGACAACGATCAGCCGCGGTGATGGATCTGAGTTCTCCACATCTGACCGGCGCAAACGGAACCTCATCGGACCTAACTCGATTTACGATTCAAGGGAATCGTTAATGGTTGTAATCGACGTCTTTCGAGAAATGCGTTTCATCAGTCCCTTCAGGACTTTGCCTGGTCCAACTTCATAAAAGTCGGTACAGCCGTTGTCTAGCATTCGTCGAATTGAATCTTCCCATCGCACAGGCTGCAGCACCTGTTGAATGAGAATGCTTCTGATCTCTTCAGGATCTGTGTGAATATTGGCATCAACGTTAGAAACGACAGGAATTTCCGGGGTGCGAATATCGGTCGTTGACAGTATTTGAGCCAGTTGTTCGTCCGCTGGTTTCATGATCGGAGTATGAAATGCACCGGCGACGGCCAATGGAATCGCTCTACCTCCATATTGTTCTGCCAGTTCAGCCGCGCGAACGCAGGCAGCGTTTTCGCCGCTGACGACAATATTGCCCGGACATAGAAAGTTGGCGATCTGAATCGGCCCATGAGCAGATGCTTCATCGCAGATTTTTTGTACCTGTTCGCGATCCAGAAGCAGAATGCTAACCATGCCTGAAGGAGTAGCATCTGCAGCTGCCTGCATCGCCTGACCACGGCGTTGCACAACCTTTAGCCCGTCTTCAAATGACATTGCTCCGGCAAACACCAAAGCCGTGTATTCTCCGAGGCTAAGTCCCGCCGCCATTTCGCATCCGAGCACAATATCCGGAGCGTCAGCTCGTAGTTTTTCGAGCGCTGCGAGGCTGCAGACGAACAGAGCTGGCTGACTGTAGATGGTTGAATCAAGTTCAGCTGCCGGTCCATCAAAGCACAGGCTTGCCAGGTCGTAGCCTAAAACTTTTCCGGCTATATCAAATAGTTCTCTTGCCTTTGGATACTGCTGAACCAGCTGCTTCCCCATTCCCACGTGCTGAGCGCCCTGACCTGGAAACAAAAGTGCGATCTTTGACATGGCAGAATTTCCGAACAGAATCTGAGGTCGAGTGGCGACCAGGAACTCTCAATGCACGAAACAGACTGTCCGTGTCACGGCAGGATTGGATCTGGTTCGACGAACAAACTAATTTAAGAAAAAACGCCTGAGCTTACTCAGCCTTGGCGGTGCAGGCAGCCAGTTGTTCGACGATTTGCGAGTTGATGTGATGAGACTTCAGCTTCATCGCCATCTTGATAGCGTTCAGGATGGAATCACCATCGCTCGAGCCGTGACAGATGATGCAACTGCCATCTATCCCCAAAAGTGGAGCACCACCTGATTCCTGATAGCGATACTTCGCGGCCAACTGCTTAATGACGCCGCCCGCTTTTTCGCGTTCCTGATCGAGGGCTACCATTAAAGCGCCTGCCACCGTCTTCATCATGAACTCGGCCATTCCTTCGCTGACCTTCAGAATGACGTTACCGACAAATCCTTCGCAGATGACAACGTCAGCTTCGCCCTGGTACAGACCGCGGCCTTCGACATTGCCGATGTAAGAATCCTTCAGCGACGACTTTGCAAGTTGCTGGTGCGTTTCGCGGTAGAGTTCGTTGCCCTTGCCTTCTTCACTTCCGATGTTCATCAGGCCAATACGAGGCGATTCGATTCCCAGAATTTCCCGAGCGTAGATGTGCCCCATAACGGCGTACTGAACAAGATGTTCAGGCCGCGCAGCTGGGTTTGCGCCGACGTCAATCAGCACACTGCTGCCCTTTAAGTTGGGAAGCGTGACGGCGATACCCGGACGTTTCACACCTTTGAGGAACAGACGAGTACGCAAACCGGCGGCCACCACGGCTCCCGTGTTGCCAGCGCTCACAACAGCATCTGCCTCTTTGTTGGCCATGAGTTGCCAACAACGCGCAATTGAACAATCAGGTTTTTGGCGCAGCGCGACGGTTGGCTTTTCTTCCATGCCGACGACGCCGTACGATTCAACGATGGTCAGACGGTCGTGACCGCCGAGTTCACTGAGCCTTGATTCCAATAAAGCGCGATCACCAACCAGTAGGATATGAAGATCCTCGGAAGACGATAAGGCCGCAAGGGCACCTTCTATATTTGGATCCGGAGCGTGATCTCCACCCATCGCGTCTAGCGCGATTCGCATATCAACTAATCCTCATCATCCGCAATCATTGTCCGACCCTGGTAGTATCCACAGGTTGGGCAGATGACGTGAGTTGGCAAGGATGTACCACACTGAGAACAGCGAGCCAACTGTAAAGGCTTTACAGCGTTGTGACTGCGACGTTTGCGTGATCGCGTTTTAGATTGTCTTCTCTTGGGGACGGCCATGATTGCTAAGTCCGGAAATTCGAATGTCTTAAGGTTGTTAAACGCTGCTTCTTCGACAGAAGCTCAGCCTTCGGAATGCACTACAAAGAAAGTTTTCTGATCGGCTGTGCGACATCACAATTCCAGTGATCCTGTGCGAATTCAAGGGAAAAGTACCCAGCAAGCTGGATAAACCAATGTCTCACAACACATTGTCGCAACTCTGTACTGGCAGGTTACTTGTGCCTGAGATTCCGAAAGTCGCGGAATAGTTGCAAACAACGGCCTGAGTGTCAAGGAATCTGAGGCTCAGCTTAACAATGGAGTGGTTAAAACCGTCAACCAAGGTTGTGAAAAGCAAGGAATTTCGCAAACCTCGGACACTCAAAGCATCCGATTCATTACTTGTCGTCAAAATCAGAATCTTCGTTTCGGAACGTTTTTGAACGCAAAAGCCAAATCGACAGGGTCAGTCGCTAACGTCTTCGTCAGCTTAGGTAGCTTACTCTATGTCTGTCATTGAAAAACTAGGCCAATTTTATCTTGGACGCGTTTATGATCTCAAAACCGGTGAAACAACGACTCAGGAAGTCCACTATGACGCCAAAGACCTGACCACACACGCAGTTTGCGTGGGCATGACAGGCAGCGGGAAGACGGGGCTTTGCCTGTCTTTGCTGGAAGAGGCGGCTATTGATGGAATTCCCGCCATTTGCATCGACCCTAAGGGTGATTTGGGGAATTTAATGCTGGCCTTTCCGGGGCTTACTCCGGGAGAATTTCGTCCTTGGATTGATCCCGCCGAAGCTGCGCGGCAGGGATTCACGGTCGACGAATACGCCAAAAAAACTGCCGAAATATGGCGAAATGGCCTCGAGGAATGGGGACAGGGACCGGAACGTATTCAACGATTTCGCGATGCGGCCGACGTTGAGATTTATACGCCCGCCAGCAATGCGGGGCGTCCGATCACCGTCTTGAAGTCATTTGACGCCCCTCACCCTGCGACTCTGAACGACGGGGAAGCTTTTAGGGAATGCATTATGTCGGCCGTGTCCGGACTGCTGGGATTGCTCCAGATAGATACGGATCCAATCAGCAGTCGTGAGCACATTCTGTTGTCCACCATCCTTGAACTTTCATGGAAAGCGGGGAAAGACGTAGATGTGGGAACTCTGATTCGGTCGATTCAGGCCCCCCCATTCGACAAAGTAGGCTTTATGGATCTGGAGTCCTTCTACCCGGCTGATCAGCGTTTCAAGCTGGCGATGTCACTAAATAACCTGCTTGCGTCGCCCAGTTTTGCCGCCTGGCTCGAAGGCGAGGCGCTGGACATTCAGAAGTTGTTTTACACAGCTGAAGGAAAGCCTCGGCTGGCAATTATTTCAATCGCTCACCTGTCTGATCAGGAACGAATGTTCTTTGTCACGATCCTGCTGAACGAATTACTGGCGTGGATGAGAAGTCAACCGGGCACGTCCAGTTTGCGGGCGTTGCTGTATATGGACGAAGTTTTCGGATACTTTCCTCCGACAGCTAATCCACCGTCGAAGCAGCCGATGCTGACTCTCTTGAAGCAGGCTCGCGCATTTGGATTGGGTTGCGTTTTGGCAACCCAGAACCCCGTCGATCTTGATTACAAAGGTCTGTCTAACGCTGGCACCTGGTTTTTGGGACGGCTCCAGACCGAACGCGACAAGATGCGAGTTCTGGAAGGGCTGGAAGGAGCCGCAGTATCGGCCGGTTCGGATTTCGATCGACAGAAAATGGAACAGACGCTGGCCGGTCTGGGCAGCCGTGTCTTTTTGATGAACAATGTTCACGAAGACCAGCCAGTAATTTTCAAGACTCGATGGGCGCTATCATACCTGCGTGGCCCCGTTTCTCGCCAGCAGATCCAGCAACTGATGGATCCGATTAAGGCGCTGGACGAGGCACGTGGTTCTCGTGCCACGTTTGGCGCCACAGTCCAAAAGGAAGCAGAAGAGCAGTCGGCTCGTCCCGTTCTGCCGCCCGATGTGGAAGAGTATTTCCTGCCGGTTCGCGGCAATGATCACGGCCTGGTTTACCGTCCGGCCCTGCTGGGCGAAGCTAGAGTTCACTTTGTATCGTCTAAGCAGGATCTTGACCGCTGGGACGAAGTTACGTTGCTGAGGCAAACGCCTGATGAAATTTCTACAGGTATTTGGAACGATGCTGACGAATGGGATGAAGACGATCTTCCATCGCTGGAAACGCGACCGGAAAATGAGGCAACGTTTTGTCCCCTGTCGCCGCAATTGAGTCAGGCACGTTCGTACTCAAAGTGGGAGTCTGAGCTTAAAGATTACCTGTACCGCAATCGTCGTTTGGCAATATGGTGCTGTCCGGCATTGAACGAAACTTCAGAGCCAGGTGAATCAGAATCCGACTTTCGAATTCGTCTGAGGCATGCTGCACGCGAAGAACGCGATCTGCAGGTTGAAAAGCTGCGTTCGAAATATTCATCGAAGTTTCAGTCACTGACCAGTCAGATACAGCGGGCAGAACAGAAAGTTGAACGAGAAAAATCGCAGAAGTCACAGAAGCAGATGTCTGCTGGCATTTCCGTTCTTACAAGCCTTGCCGGCGTTTTGTTTGGGCGAAAACTGACGAGCGCTGCAAACGTAAGTCGCGCAGGCACTGCTATTCGTGCTGTCGGATCGGTGGCCAAAGAAGCAGAAGATATTCGACATGCCCGCGAACAGCTCGACGGGCTGCTGGAACGTCACCAGGATCTTGATGCAGAACTTCAAACTGAGGTTCAGGAAATTCAGGATTCATTTGATCCCGATCTGATGGAATTGGCTCCGGACGAAGTTAAACCTCGCAAATCGGACATCAATGTTCAACGCGTTGTTCTGGTGTGGCTGCCGTACTCAGTGGATCGGTCAGGTTCTCTGGAGCGTGCATTCTGATCAAGTTTTAGCTTGAAGCTCGAGCATGCGTAGTCGCAGGATGTCAACGATTCCGGCAATGTCGTCGACATCGGTAGTGTCCGCTGCAGGCCCGAGAGGTGGACCTATGCGTACGACAACCTTGCTTCGAAAATGCGGTAGTCTAGCGCCGGTAGGAAATGCGTCGTAAGCGCCTTCAACGAATACAGGAACAACAGGGACATGGCAATGCGACAGCAGAATTCCAATCCCTAGTTTGAACTTATGCAGCTGGCCATCGAGTGAACGCTTGCCTTCAGGAAACCAAACCAGATTATTGGCCTGTTGCAGTACAATTGCTCCAACCGCAAGCGCGCTGACGTCGTCACCAATTGGAATGACTCTGGTTAGCCAGCTCATCAGTCGCCGCGTCCGTGTTCGTAGCGCGGTGCTTTGTTTCGCCGCCCAGAATGTTTCCTGAAGCATGGTAAGAGGTCAACTGAAGTTCCGTAGATTTAGTGGGCGCGGGTTAAGGTTATTTGAGACAGGTATTTTGTCTCGGAAAAATGTTGTGTGAGGATTTGCCTTCGTCGGAGCCGGTCGTCGTTCACTCACTTGCTGCCGTGAATGATGGCCGGCGGAGACGAATGCAAATCCGGTTTCATGCCTTTGTGGGTGGGGTTCGAGTGAACTCTGTTTCCGTCATCCCTGCTGTTCGAACTGCTCCGGACTTATTCCGCCCAGAGCCGAATGACGCCGAACTCGATTATAAAACACTTCGATGTATTCGAAGAGGCTTGCACGAGCTTCGGCCTGATCCGCGTAGTCGCACTGATGCACAAGCTCCTTCTTCAGCGTCGCGAAAAAACTCTCCGCCACGGCGTTGTCCCAGCAGTTACCTTTGCGACTCATGCTGCAATCGATGCCGTTGCGACGCAGCGCCAACCGAAAGGCCTGACTGCAATACTGACTCCCACGATCCGAATGATGAAGCAGACCATCCACGTTGCCACGACGGCCCAACGCCATTTCCAGGGCCGACAAAAACACGTCCGTCGACATCGTCACATCCATCGACCAGCCCACGACTTTCCGCGAATAAAGATCGATGATGGCAACCAGATAAAGCCATCCTGTTTTCGTGGGAATGTACGTCAGGTCGGACACCCAGACTTCATTCGGCTGATCACGCTCAAACTCCCTGTTTAAAGTGTTTTCGGCCACGGCAAGGTCATGATTGGAGTCCGTTGTCGTCACGCGAAAACGACGATGAATCGACGACGAAACACCTTCTACCTGCATCAGTTTCGCAACCGTTGTTTCGCAACCGTCGTTTCGCAGATTTCGTGACCCCGAGCGACCAGTTCCAGATGCATGCGAGGACTTCCGTAAACATCTTTGTGAGTCTCGGAATGAATCTGTTTGATCTTCGAAACGACGTCCGCCTGCCGTATGGAACGAACACTCACCGGACGATTTCGCCACGCATAAAATCCAC
>Ga0209491_10004362_pt1 | contig 21906 bp, 17 predicted proteins | sample BON02_FD_187213 | JGI IMG/M metagenome (GOLD analysis project Ga0209491, IMG submission 187213) | Freshwater microbial communities from Lake Bonney liftoff mats and glacier meltwater in Antarctica - BON-02 (SPAdes) (version 2) | ecosystem: Environmental > Aquatic > Freshwater > Ice > Glacier... | reverse complement strand
GTGTTTCCGACCCTCGCTGTCGATCCCAACCGCGACGATCGCCGTTTGATCTTTGGACAACACCAGGCCGTCGAGCATCAACACCGTCCAGTCAATCTGCGAAAGATCGCGACCGCGAAGTTCTTCAATAAACTGATGCCCCACTTCCTGCCACAATCGCGACACATTCCAGCGACCGGTCCCATGTGTTTCACCAACGACATCTGCGGCCTGGCGAGTGCTGACACCAGCCTTGAGTGCGGCGAGAATCGAAGCATGAAGTTCGCTGGGATCACTGGCCGACTGGTAACTCCGCAGGATCACTTCTTCGCTGCCGCCATCCGATGTTCGCTGCCGGATGTTCGCTGCCTGAGGCGAGGGCGAATGAGTTCTTCGCGTTTGCCGTCAATCTGAATCCGCCCGGTGCTGCTACCCGAGCGGAAGTTGTCACCGCCGGTAGGCTGATGCTTTGGGCCGCAAAGAAGGCTAACCTCTTGGGCCATCACTTGGCAAATCAAGTCGCGAACATGTTCACGAATAAAGCTACGAAATACTTGACCAGCTTCGCTACCGGAAGCTTGATCCAATTGGCCAAGCAAACTAAAATCACTCATGGTGGTCTCCCCAACGGCTGCTAACCGTTGTCTAAAACTTGAAACTTTCCGACTGAGCAAGTTTGCTCAGTGGGAGACCACTTTTCAAGTTTTAACAATTTTGGGGACGCTTCCCATAATCGCCAAGGGTTCCCTTCCCCTTTGACCGAATTACAATTGCGTTTCAATCGTAGCCAATCTTCGCGGCTTGTTGAAATATCCTCTTATCAAAAGCGCCTAGACAACTGGTTAAACTAAGTTCGGGATAAGAAGGATATCTCTCAACTGCCAAGCGCGTTCCGCAAGAGTGCGCCTGAAGAACTTGTGCCAACTAAATCTGCGCCATGCGACCTTGCATTTGAGTGGACCCGACCAGGCTTCCTCGTAAGCTTGCTCAACGTTTCCTTGCAAGCTTGCTCAACTTGTAAGCTCAACACATCGGTGATACGTTTGAACCTTAAGTTTGCCTGCGTTGGCCAAAACGCAGGCAACAGGCACACAACCTTGACGCTGAGATCAATATAACGGCACGTTAAACCGGGCCGAACTGCGATTGCGGTACCACGTAAGTCACGCAATCCATGTTTTCCGCCAGATGTTGTATTTGATCACGTTTGATAGCGACTTGATGCGCATCGTTGATAATGCCCGAAACATTGACAAGGCATCGATGAGACTGGCCCGGCTGCAATTCAATTAAACGCTTGGCACCTTTTTCGAACTGATTTCCATTGGGAAAGCAAGTCCCTGGCTCAATTCCCAAAGCATATCCATCTTCAGTAGCAACCGGATTCTTCCAAACGGTCAAACACGGCATGCCCGCCACCTGCCAATCGACCGACACCGCATGATCACCGCTGGCGTTTTCCAGCATTGCGTGAGCGATCCCATCAGAATCTGCGATCGGATTGAAAAAGTAAACCGTTTCCTCGGCCCCTGCAGTTGGTGGATCCAAGACATTCCAATTTGCTACCGACGCGGCGGCATGACGATTCCTGGGTGCGACTTCATGAAACCCGACCGTCAACTTCGAATCACCTTCGGCAATGGGCGGACCAAAATTCCAATGCTGCAACATCATTGCACCGGCAGGTCGACCGCCAACATTTACGATTTCATCCTCAACGCAAACCATCGCCTTATCCCAAAAAAGAGAAAATCGGCTGCGAAGTTGTAGACTGTAGAAATGAAACAACGTCTCTTGAGCAACCGTTTCAATATGCAATGCTTTGTTACTGCGATCCAAAAATACCTTGGCAGAGACACACGGCTGGTAGGCGATCGCGCCGTGCAACGGCAAAACCAATTGATTCTTTTGATTGAACTCGGGTCCGCCCACGTTCAACATTCCACACCTGGCCATCACCTCGTCAAATCCGGCCAACCACCCTAGCCCATCAGGTCGATACAGCGGCACAAAACTAGGGTGCACAGGCCCCTGGATAGGTGAATTCCAACCGACACTGACATCCTTAAACTTCAATTCACAGAGGCCACCGCCCCGGCTAAGTACAATGGAAACTTCGGTTGGCCCCGCCTTTGCCTGGATGATCTGGACGCCTTCACAAAGCCCCCCACGAAGCGTTTTCGATTCTACAGAAATGTCAAAATCATGGCCCGGTTCCGAATGAGCCCAGCGCTGACTAACAAACGGATGGTTTTGATCAAATTGAAAAATCGCATCGACCATTTGAGTTGAACTCAAGTGAATTCTCCTTCGAATTAAGACCTAACGCTGCAGTTCAAAATACTGCACGGCAAACAAACGACAACGTTGCTGCGCTAACAGGTGTTGCCATATCCCAGGCCGCTAACGCAAGTGTATTGTATCAATTGCTATTCCAACTTTGACAACAAAGCAACTTTCTACTTTCACAACCCTATCCAACTGCGAAGCTTGTCTGTATTCGGGCCATCTGCGTTGCACGAAAGGCCCCTGCATCCGTCCAACCCCTTCTACATGGTCTATGCGCCCCGTTTGGCTAGTAGGGCAAACCTATCGCCTGGCATAATTGAGTCATAAAGTCAGTTGTCGCCTTGAAACGTTTAGCAAGCCGAACGGGAAAGTCATCGGCAATCAGGTCGTCCTGCGAAAATTGAGCGATCAAAATGTGATCCTTACGTTTCAAATATTCGATCGCGTCATGGTCCGCTGAAAACCCCTGCGGTGGACGCGACAACGATTCACCAGCCAATTCCCATTCCGCCGACAATGTCTTTGCTTCTAACGTTTTCCGCCAAACGGTTGGATTCAAATCAATCGCTGCACGAATCTTTTTAAGGGTCGCACTGTCAGGCCGCCAAACGCCAGCCCCAATGAAAAGATTGCCAGGTTCCAAGTGAACATAAAGACCCGGCGCATGAACGTCTTTGCCGACTCGGTGGCGAAACTGCATTCCCACATTCGTCTTCAACGGCGTCTTGTCACTACCGAATCTGGTATCGCGATAAGGCCGCATCAGGCTGCCGCCCACTTTTTTACTTTCGACCACCAAGCACTCCGACAATTTCGCCAGCAACGGTTTCATTTCGGTAATGAAATTCAAAGCCGGCGTACGTACACAATCTTCGTATCGCTGTTTGTTTTCATTGAACCACTGCCGCTGATTGTTCGCTGCCATTTCCTTCAGGAAGCTTAGCGTCTTCTTGCTGAAGCAAGGCACTAACTTTGAGTCGACAGCGACCGAAGACTTGACCGACTTTGATGGCTTGCCCGCATCTGCTTTAGTTGATCTTTTCTTCGCCATAACTAATCCTCGCTGAACCTTGCAATCAGAATCCAATTGACTTTCAAGTCCGCCTCTAAACGCCTCTAAACGACTCACCTACCAACCCTGTCTTTAAGATTCCAAACGACACCAAGAAACCCGCAATCGACTAAGCCGTCTCGGTGTGCAGCTTACCAACAGGAAGACGCTTGGCACCACTACAGTAACCCCAAACGATGTAGAGGGCTCCACAGGTGAACACACCAATCGAAACCCATTGGGAAATCGTTAAATGAGTTCCAAACTGCCCGCCTTCATCTTGCCGAATCTGTTCCAACAAGAAGCGGGCAACCGAATAGAAAATCATCATCAATGCAAACGCCTGCCCTTCAAACCGCCGTCTTGGATAGAACAACCAAATCACAATCGCCAGCAGAAATGCGTTCAAACTGCTGTACAACTGAGTCGCATGAATCGGCAACGAAGTTTTAGGCAATAGATTCCAATCGACAACTTCTTTCGTTCCATCGCTCTTGTTCAGAATTAAAGGCGCGGACAACTTCACTCCGGCTTTGCCCGCTCGCAGCACCTTATCGAAGGCAATGCGAGGGTCCGGAAAACTACGCGATTGCAGGAAAATTTCGTCTCCTTCTTTAATTCCCAGCAAACTAGCGGAAGAATTGTCTGCAACCGATTTGACCGTCCGCCAAACATTCAATTCCTGGCCTTCTGGCAATTGTGGGAACCACTGTTTGTTCAAAACAGCTTGCCTAGAACTTAGGGTTTCCAACGACGTCAAGCCTAGGATGCTACAGTCTTCGATCTGGCTGGTGTAAGGCGGAGAACCCGCTGGAAATCGGATCGCAACTTCAGGAACGTCGCACGGACCTCCAAAGCAACAACCGTTCAGCAAACAACCGATTCGTCCCAGCGATAGGCCGAAAACAAAACTTGGGGCAATGATATCCGCCAACTTCCCAGGGCTGATTTTGTTCAGCCGACTCCAGACCAGTGTCGCGATAATTGCACCGATAAAGCTACCAAAAACGACCAGTCCACCCTTGGTCATATTCACCATCGCGATAATATTGTTGGGGAAATCCAAGCCTTGAAAACTTTCCCAATACTGAATCACATAGAAAAGTCTGGCGCCAACAATTCCGAACAACGCCAGATTGATCGCAAGTGAAATGATTTTGTCTGCCGACAAATTCTCGCTGCGGCCTCGATAAATCGCCAACAGCACACCGGCGCTAATTCCCAGCAGCATCATCAATCCGTAACCGCGAACCGCAACCCCTAGCGGAACGACTGTAGATGGGTCACTTGGATCAATCCCAAAGTCGGTGACCTGCGGCAGCACGAACTGTGGAAAAACAAACAGTGCAACCAATGGGACACCCCAGGTCAGTGCTGCATCGGAAATACCCGATCGCCCGGTTTGCCAGACAGCAATGCCGATGATCAAGATCGCCCATAACCAAAGCCACGGCGTCTGAAACAACAACATCGGAACATAAAATAGCGTTTGTTGCATAACGTCGTTTTTCCCCGACAACTACCAATGAAATTACAATTTGGGCCACACCGCCAGAACACTCAAAAGCAACTCAAGTCCAACAACAATCGCTTAGCGGCTGACATCGGGAAACCATACATTGGCCAGCGGATTCGACCGCAACTTACGTCAGCAACGTCAGCAACGTCAGCAACGTCAGCAACGTCAGCAACGTCAGCAACGTCAATCTATCGCAAACCAAATTCGTCAAGAATATAAGCTACTTGGCTTATTCGCTGAGCAATAAATTATCGATCAACCGAGTCGACCCAACAAACGCTGCAACCAAAGCCACCGCAGGACGATCGACCACTTCTAAAATTTCCAGCGTTGCAGCGTCCGCAATCACCGCATAGTCCGCTGAATCAACGCCCCCGTCGATCAAGTTTTGCATCAGTTCCACAGCTAACTCTCGTGCATCGATATTGCCGGCTTCCACCGCAGACTTGGTCTGCTTTAGAGCCCTTGAAAGTGATAACGCGCGTTCCCGTTGGTCCGCATCCAAGTACCGATTTCTAGAACTAAGCGCCAGTCCATCGGATTGACGAGCCGTTGGGGCCGCGATCACTCTTGTCGCCATGTTCAAATCGGCGACCATCTGCCGTATGACAACCAGTTGTTGATAATCTTTCTGACCAAAAACGGCAACGTCAGCCCTTGTTGCATTCAACAGTTTCGCCACCACGGTGGTCACGCCTTGGAAATGATTCGGACGCAATTCGCCCTCCAACGAACCTGCAATTTTGGGTGGCTGAACTTTACATGAAAAACCGTGCGGGTACATCACCTCGTTGGTTGGAGCAAAAATTCCATGGACGCCGACGCTCTCTAGGAGGGCAACATCTTGCTCAAAATTCCGAGGATAATTATCGAAATCTTCATTCGGACCAAACTGACTTGGATTCACATAAACAGACGCCAGCGTGACATCGCAATGCTGTTGGCAAAGCGTTACCAGACTTAAGTGTCCCTTATGTAACGCCCCCATTGTCGGCACCAATCCAAGGGTTTTCCCGGCTTTCTGCTGTGACAAACAAAAACCCTGGACTTCATCCACGGTAGAAAAAACGGGCACGGGCATGTTCATTACTCGGAGGCAGTAGGTTCAACTTCGGAACTTGACAAAAGTTGTCATATTCCCCATCCAGCAAGACGGCAAACCAAAACCGCACCTGGAGTGGCTTCATCGTATTCCCCCAGCAAAACGTTCCACAGCCCCCGTTGCTTTCCCAGGTTTGGTTCTAACATCCTGAGAGTAATCCTTGAGTGTAATGAGCGATTTGAGTATGGAATTCCTAGCTACAAACGCGATAATCGTCACATTGCACCGACCCAACAAGGCGATTCCGAGCCGCAACCATGGTCGTTTATGCGATGAAAACGCAAGAAATTAGCGAGAAAGCCACGACAAAAGCGGTCACTTAAAGGGGCCAAAAAACGCTTCAATCCGTTTGCTTTTGCGACATAAGGACCTTAAACTAACAAGTTAGTCCTGCCTGCATCGTTCGAGATTCCTTGACCAGTGCTATTTCCTTGACCAGTGCTATTTCCTTGACCAGTGCTATTTCCTTGACCAGTGCTATTTCCTTGACCAGTGCTATTTCCTTGACCAGTGCTATTTCCTTGACCAGTGCCTTGGATGCCAGTGCCTTGGATGCCAGTGCCTTGGATGCCAGTGCCTTGGATGCCAAAGCTGAGGATGCCAAAGCCTTGGATGCCAGTGCTGAGGATGCCAAGGCTAAATCCCCTTGCCGTTGGTGCGGTGACGCTCACTTGAGTTAACTTCGCACTCGGAAGACTTTTCATCTTGTTTGATGACGATGACATTACCTAGCTTGAACATTACCTAGCTTGAACATTACCTAGCTTGAACATTACCTAGCTTGAACATTGCCGATCATGGCAGGGCATTTGCCGACCGCGCGGGAATAAAATTCTCTTGACGGGGCTCTTTTCACTGAAGGTCCACCATTATGACTCAATCAGACATGACACCGTCGGACAACAGTAGTCTAAATCCCCGCGAAAGTCGGACCCCACAGGGACAACCAATGCCCCCGCAAATCGCCGGTCAGCAACACGCCGCCAATGAACCCCAAGACAGTCCCGACCAGGAACAAGAGAATGACAAGATGGCGTTGCTAGACCGCTTCACCTTGTTGTTTGCATTGCCCAGTTTCCTGATCAGTCTGATCGTACACATCGTCTTGACTGCGGTAGCGGCGCTGATCGTTTTTGTTGCCCCGCAGATCGTGCCCGTTTCACTAGAAGCATCCAATTCCGAAAATGTCTCGATCAAAGACGATATCAATTTAGATGACCTTGAAATGGCGGACACAGATGTTCAGCAGACTGACATTAGTCAGTCCATGGAAAGCATGTTGGATGTTCCAACCGATATCCCAATGGATATTCCCAATCCAATGGATTCGCAGTTATTGACGACAATGCCATCGATCATGCCTTCGCTGGCAGGTATCTCGGCAAGTGCAATTAGCACCGGAAGTACCGATTCTTTTTCCGGTCGCTCGGGTCCGGCTCGCGAGGAGATGTTGAAAAACAATGGCGGTACTGCCGCCAGTGAAGCCGCAGTGGAGTTAGGCCTTAAATGGCTGGCGGCTCATCAACTGGGCGACGGGGGCTGGGATCTTAATCATCAAAACGGACCTGGTCGTTTTCGTCAATCACCAAACCCTGGCAAGGCAGGCGGGCGGTTTGGTGCAACGGGTTTGGCATTGCTTCCGTTTTTGGGAAAGGGATACACACATCAGGAGGGCAATTATCAGAAAACCGTTCGTGATGGGTTGGCATTTCTGATCCGAAACATTAAGCCAGAAGGTGCGAACGGTGGCTCCTACATGGATGAAACCGGTAACATGTATTCGCATGCGATTGCCACGATTTGCCTGTGTGAAGCCTACGGAATGACCAAGGATCCGAAGCTACTTCCGCCTGCCGTGGCCGCGTTGAAATATATCATATTCGCTCAAGACCCAATCGGCGGTGGCTGGCGCTATGGACCGCAAATGAGTGGTGATACCTCAGCGGTCGGCTGGCAATTAATGGCGCTCAAAAGTGGCGCAATGATGGGGCAGGACGCTCCTGCTATGGTTTTTCAACGGACCAAGAGGTTCTTGGATTTTGTTCAATCCGATGGTGGAACTCGATATGGGTACGATCGCCCGGCCGCGTATCCTGGTCGCGGAACCACCTCGGTAGGCGTACTAAGTCGCATGTACTTGGGTTGGAATAAAGAGAACCCTACGTTAGTCGAGGCAGTGGAGAGCTTAAGCAGCTTAGGGCCGGATACTCGGGTAATCGAAGCCGGTAAACCCAAGGCAGGTGATGCTGAAGCCAACATGTACTACAACTATTACACCACTCAAATCATGAGACACTACGGCGAACAACCTTGGGAAAAATGGAACGACAAGATGCGTGATTTCCTGGTGGAGTCACAATCTAGAGATGGCGTGGCTGAGGGATCTTGGTTTTTCACCAATGGACATTCTTCGGAAATTGGCGGACGATTGTACACCACATCGATGGCAGTCATGACGCTAGAAGTCTATTACCGACATCTTCCACTGTATCGTGGCGAGGCTCTTGAAGATGACTTCCCCCTAGACTAACTCGGCTTCATGCCAGATGTCCAAGCCACTGCATTTTGGCATCTCCACCCGCGACATGAATTTTAAAACCCTTGACAAAAAAGGCGAACCATCCTGGGTTCGCCTTTTTTTCTGATGCTCAGTTGCAAATTGACGGTCATGTCGCACCTGCTTCTACCAGCAAATATGCGTGTCGGTCTCAAACGCTAGACAATTGCACCAACCGCCCCAATTTATTCTTCAAATGCAGGATCAATCCGAAACAAGGATTGGGTTCGTAAAATTGCGTAGTCGTCTGGAAAGGTATGCATTGCCTGCACCCGTAAACTATGAACCCTAGTGTCCACGTAGATGTAGCTGATGGCACCCATTTTGACTCGACCACTGGATTCAAAATGATACAGTAGCCCATCCATTTCCTGGCGTAATTCAAACGCCTTTTGCACGCTGTGAAAAAATTCTGGCGTCGTGCGTTCTAATTGGAACTGATACTCAAAATGAATGCCGCCTTCGCATTCAATGCTATCCTCGAACTCACCGCTTAGTTTTTGAGCCAACAAACGCCGACGTTCAGGTAATTCATGGTGAGCACTGGTGGCAAGTTCCGTGAACACTCGACCACCGACCTTGAACATAATCAAATGCCCCGCCGACGTTATATCAACTTGCGCATTAAAATTATCGCGATCAAATCGACGGGTCGAATGGATTTGAAATAATTCAGGATGTAACGACCGACCGTAAAGTCCGAAAGTCAATTCCGAGATTTTTGGCCGAGCACTCAACAATGCCATGGTGGTTCTTTTCTGTGTTGTTGATCTTCGTCAAGCTTTATGTAGATTGGGTCAAGGTTGCTTCGATAGCCCAATTCTTCGCCGATCAACTTCGTTACTGAAATCAATACTTCTTCTTTTCAAACACACAACTATTTCGTAAAGCGTTGACTAAGGCTACGATTTTCGAAAGAAAAAGGAACTAGCAAGTTAGCCTGACGCTAAAAAACTAAGGTCCATCACTTTCCTGTGCAACCGCGTAATACGGCATGAATTAAATAACAATTTTGTTCCTGTGTCGCGACCCCAACACTTTCAGGTTTCTGACATTTCAATTATTTCCCGAACAAAATCTTCGAGCATTTTCTATCACTGTTTGTCAACTTTAGTTGAGAAAATTTGCCGTTCACGGGAATTTCATTCAAGCCTTATATTATAGACTCGACGCGCAACATGGCGAGTGAATTCAGTGGTGGAAAGCTGCAGAATGTGAATTAAGATTTCAGCCCTTATTGACGTTAAAACGCGATTTACGGCTTGACATCATGGCGAACAATTCGCCCGTAAACTCAGCAACTGAGAATCGAAAACCTGAGAACACGATCATCTTTTGGATCGCTTGATGTCGTCAATTAAGATTGACCCGATGGCTCGCCGCGATTAATCAATTAAGCCGACCGATTAGCCGACCGGATAGAGTGTCAACGGATAGAGTGTCAACGGATAGAGTGTCAACGGTTAGGTTCTCAGAACCATCTGAAGAATTCATTCATTATCAAGTGGAGTCGCCGTCCGCGATTTGATCGTCGCTGGTGTGTCATAACAGACGTAGTTCTGCGATGGCCGTTCACCTAGTGATACTTACTTAGCAAGATCAACATAACGCGGTTCAAAAAATGAAATCGAAGTCCACCTTCAATCAGGAGCAGGCAAATCCAACCCTCAGACCAAATCGTGAGACTCAACTTAGCAACCCAGAACTGCAAGATTCATTGACTTCGTTTGGTAAACAATCTTGCGTAACGCCGCTTACCGGAGAAGATTACCGGAGAAGATTACCCGGTCTTTTTAAAACTATCAATTCGTTGCATTTGTTCTGCACCGATGGCCACGATCGACATACCGTGACTATTGGCGAATTGAACCACTTCTTCTTGATTCAATACGATGGTTTTGTCCGCTTCAATCGCTAAGACTTTGCCGCCTGCGGCATGAATATTTTGAAGCGTCTTGATCCCAATAGTGGGAACATCGAAACGCATATCTTGTTGAGGCTTGGCCACTTTTACCACGGTAAAGCCACCAACCGGACACAATTCACCAGCACGCTGGATGCATTGATCTGTGCCTTCCAAGGCTTCAACAGCAACGATCGCCCGACCGCGAACCACGACCGTTTGGCCGATATCCAAACGTCCCATTTCTTTCGCGAGATGCCAACCGTAGGCGACATCCTGCCAAGTGTACTGGGTGACATCCTGTCGCGTCAAAACGCCTTCGCCGATCAACAGTTGAGGAGCAAAATCAGTCGCGGCGGCCATGTGCATTCCTACATCCTGAAATATTTTCACAACCGTCAACAACAATTCGTCGTCGGCACGTCCAGCTTTGTTCGTCATGAAATGGTGGTAAAAGTATTTGACAAATCGGAGGTCGGGAATGTGCCGCAACCAAGCAAATCGCTGGAACATAATCGTCTTGAACAACTTCCCCGCCATTGTGACATGCTGAACATTGTTCTGACGAAAGAAACGAATCTTGCAACTAAGCTTTGCCACACCCGACCATTGCACCTTGGTGCAATATTGTTCAAGTCGTTTATCTGCGTGACCGTGCAACATGGCACAGTAAACTTCAACCCCGGCTTCTTGCAGCGTCCTTGCCACTACAACGGGGAAATCACCCCAACCGGCAATCAAACCTACTCGCTTTACATTGGCAAGTGGATGAACATCAGCCAGCGAAGGTACGACTAGCGAATCACTAGTTTTCAGCGAGATCATGGACTGGTTCATCGATTGGATAATTCAACTATTTCAAAAGCGTAAAATTTCTTCGGCGTTTGCTGGAATCTTTGTCTTTGCTGGAATCTTTGTCTTTTCTAGCGTGACTTGACTTCAATCGTGAAGGGAATCTTCGCTGGAAAAATCGGGGTCGAAAGATAGCTTCTAGGCTGCCCGCTTCCCTTGGTGTCCGTTTCGCAAGTCATCATCAGAATCACTGGTCAACGAAGTCGAATCAATCGACTGAATCAAGGCTTCAATTCGCTCGATTCTTGTAAGCATATCCTTCCACTTTCCATACCATTGGGACAACTTATTCACGACGGCAAAGGTCTTCATTTGATCCTTGATCGGCGTGGCTGGAATCCCCATGTAGACACTCTTGGCCGGGATATGATTCATCACCCCAGACTTTGCCGCTAACGTTGCGCCGGTACCAATATCAACATGATCGCCGATTCCAACCTGCCCGGCCAGGACAACGTAATCACCAGTTCGGCAACTGCCCGCGATTCCGACTTGGCTGCAAATCAAATTATGCTTACCTAAACGACAGTTATGAGCAATCATGACTTGGTTGTCGATCTTTGTACCTTCTCCAATAACCGTCGCGTTATAAGTTCCGCGGTCGATCGTGGTGTTCGCTCCAATTTCTACGTCATCCTCGATAATCACGTTCCCCAACTGAGCCGACAAATAATGCTTCCCCTGCTTAGTTAAGTACCCAAAACCGAAGGCTCCAACAACAACACCCGCATGCAATACACATCGCTTGCCAATTTTTGTCTTTGAATAAAGAACGCAGCGGGGATACAGGCGGGTGTCCTCGTCGATACTGCAACCGGCCTCTATGACAACGCCCGCACCCACATGAACTCGGTCGGACAATTGAACATTGTCACCGATGACTGCGTACGGGTGGATGACACAGCCTTCACCAATTTTTGCCGACGGAGAAATGATCGCAGTTGGACTAATGCCGGCAAACGAGTCAACAACGGGCGGGTCCAAGTATTTGACGATCTTTGCGAAAGCAGTGTGCACATCGTCAACGACAACGCAGGTTTTTTCAGACTTGGGGAAGTCCGCAGGAATGATCACCGCCGAAGCTTGGCATGCCCGCAATTTGCTTTCAAATTTGGGATCATCTGCCAAAGTAATGTAGCCCACCTGAGCGTCGCGAATCGGTGCCGCCGCCAGTATTTCTAGACTAGCGTCACCGTGTACGACGCCGCCGACAAGTTTTGCAATTTCTGCGATCGTAATCATGGCTCTCGACCATCCTTTGTCGATTTCATGTAAGTTACGGCTTTGCCCAGGTTTTGATTGAAACACCTGGACACTTGCCACCACTTAATAGGGATTTCGCAACGCGAACCAGCATTTACCTGGTCCCACCACAGCGGTTGACAATGGTGGTGGCCGAAGCGACCTGGGTGAGTGAATGGTTCCACGAAACTGCCGCGATCTGGTTGCACAATCCATTTTCAATTTACCCAGAACCTAGCCAACCGAATCCTTCAATTGCTAGGTCTGAAGTGGATGTTAGCTTCACAGCAAGAATTTCCCAAGATGAATTTCTACTTAAAGCTGAACCCACTACAATCCGTATGCCAATTCAGATCTTGGGTTTTCTTTCTTGCACAAAACGTCATGAAGTCGGACAATTCGCCCTAAACTACCTAGATATCAAGAAACTTAAGATTTAAACGGGAATTTGTTGACTCGTAAATTCCGGGATTCTCTTTAAGAAGTCTCAACGCAAGCACTATTCTTATTCTAAAACGCAGGTAAAATTTTGGTACAGCCGCAGCAAAGTGCTGTCATCGGATCGGCAAAGAAATCTTTATTTATGGCACCAAGGGAAACACGAAATGCCAATGGATCAGTTCGAGGACAATTTCGAGAACTTTGATATCGAGGATTTCGACGAAGAGTTTGAAGAGGATTTCGAGCCCGAAGTTGCTGGAGAGTACGAACTTTCTAACAACGAGTATCGAGATTTTGACGACGTTAGCCAGATTCCCGTCATTGCTTTTTCAGGCGAAAAAGACTCTGACGACGATGATGAAAAAGAACCGACAGCCAAGGCTACTGGGGAAGAAAAGGAAGATCCCAAAGCCAAAGGCAAAGGCAAAAAGTAGCCTTTGAACGAAACAAACTGGCGGTACCGCGATGCATCGACTGAATTTTCAGCGACCGCTCACCCGGGTGAACCCTCAGACGCGGAAGGGTTTCCTGGCTCTTTTGAGTGAGACCTTTTGCCGGCCCAGCATTTTGTTGGCCCAGCATCCGGTGTGGATCGGAGATCTGTCCGCGAATCCGTTGTCGGTCGTCGAATCGGGAAATCCGGCAAACGCTTGGAAATTCAAGTGATTGGATGTTCTAAGGTCTTGCCTTAACGGAACCCAAATGAATTTCAATCTGATTCTCACACAACCGCACCGGGTTAAAACCAATGAACCTGGCGCGGTTTTTTTTGTTCTTTATCGCTATACTGTGCGACTTAGCAAGTAGAAGACCCTAGCGGAAACTGTTCAATCGGCATTTGCGACCGATGGAGGAAGTCGTCCTGAAATGTTTAGTAAAGTCTCAAATCAAGCATCGTTCCCTGAAATTGAAAAGCGAATTCTAAAATTCTGGAACGAAGAAAAAATCTACGATCGCACACTTGAAAAGCGAAAAGACGGTCCAAGATTCGTTTTCTTTGAAGGACCGCCGACCGCCAACGGCATGCCCCATCCCGGTCACTGCTTGACCCGCGCGATCAAAGATCTCTTCCCTCGCTATCGAACAATGCGCGGTGATTACTGCGAGCGGAAAGCGGGCTGGGACACACACGGTTTGCCTGTCGAAGTGGAAGTGTGCAAAGAATTGGGCATTCACTCCAAAGAGGAGATCGAACAATACGGCATCGAACCGTTTATCCAGAAATGCCAACAAAGTGTATGGCGTTACATGCGACGATGGGAAGAACTCACCGAACGCCTTGGCTTTTGGATTCACTTGGATGACGCCTACGTTACGTATCATCAGTCCTATGTAGAGAGTGTTTGGTGGTCGTTAAAAACGTTGTATAACCGTGGCGATTTGTATCAAGGCCACAAAATCGTTTGGTGGTGGGCCCAAGGCGGAACGGCGCTTTCAAGTGGCGAAGTTGGCGAAGGCTACAAACAAGTGGCCGATCCCAGCGTTTTTGTATTGTTCCCGTTGGTGGATCAACCTGATACCTCGCTATTGGTTTGGACCACAACACCTTGGACCTTACCTAGTAATCAATACGCGGCGGTCAATCCAGAGGTCGTGTACGCAACGGTCGTCGATGAAACCTCGGGACAGAAATTTATTGTCGCGCAAGACTTGGTCGATTCTTTGGGAGCCAAGAAAAAGACAACGCTCGTGGTCCAAGCGACCTACAAGGGCAGCGATCTGGTCGGTAAACGCTATCAGCCCCCCTTCGACTATTTCTACAAAGATCACGGCCAGGCCGTCGGTAACTTGAAAGATGGCGGCTCCGAAGCCCTGTATTGGAAGGTGGTCTCGGCCGATTTCGTCACCACGTCTAGCGGGACCGGCTTGGTGCACCAAGCGCCTGCGTTTGGTGAAGTGGATCACGAAGTCTTGGTCGAACAAAATCTGAAATATGAACCAGGCCAGGGCCCTATCTTCTTCTGCCCATTGAGTTCGGATGGAAAATTTACGGATGAAGTCCCGGACCTGAAAGGCGTTTGGGTAAAAGATGCCGACAAGACAATCATTCGCAACTTGAAAGAGAATGCTTCACTTTGGTTCCAAGAACAGTATCTTCACGACTACCCGTTTTGTTGGCGCGCCGACAAGGACCCTCTAATTCAGTACCCTCGGCGTAGTTGGTTCATTCGCACGACCAAGTATCGTGACCAAATGATGGCCAACAACCAGGCGATGAATTGGTTGCCCGACCATATTCAGAATGGTCGATTCGGTAACTTCTTGGAAGGAAACGTCGACTGGGCGCTGTCCCGTGAACGCTTCTGGGGAACTCCGTTGCCAATCTGGGTGTGTCAGGAAACGGGCGAAAAAGAGGCGATTGGAAACTACGATGAATTACTGGCTAAGCCTGGCGTGAGCGGTTGCGACGTTTGGGCAGATGCGAAAGCAGCGAACCCAGAGTTGCCCGATCACCTACGAGTCCACAAGCCGTATATCGATGCAGTGGAATATGATTCACCGTTTGCCACCGGGGCTCGGATGAAACGGGTGACCGAAGTGATCGACTGTTGGTACGATTCGGGTGCGATGCCGTTTGCGCAATGGGGCTACCCTCAAACGGGGGTCGAACAGTTTAAGGCTCAATTCCCGGCAAACTTCATCTCCGAAGCACTGGATCAGACTCGCGGTTGGTTCTATTCACTAACTGCGATCAGCACGATGCTATTTGGTGCATCTCCTGACGGTTCGGAGAAGACCAGTGAATGCCAAACTCAGAATTATCCGCATCCGTTCAAGAATTGTATCGTGCTAGGTTTGATGCTGAGTGAATGGTGGGAAAGTAAAGACGGTAAGCAGCTTTGCTTGAACGAAGACGATGCGCGTGCGACGCTAGGTGAGGGGTATAGTCACCAAATCGGCAAGATGTCCAAACAAAAGCGTAATTATCGCGAACCGTTTGAGATTTTTGACAACTTCGGTGCGGATGCTTTGCGTTGGTATTTCTTTTCTAACCAGGTGCCGTGGAAATCGATCAACTACAGCGAACAAGCGATCAAGAACAGTATTCCTGAATTCATGCTTCGCCTGTGGAATACCTATTCCTTCTTCACGGAATACGCAGTGATCGATGGATTCAATCCCGCCAATGGTTTGGTTGGCTTGGACCTTGCCGGTCCCGACGAACATATTTCGATCTCGCACCTGGATCATCATCAATTGCAAATGATTCCAGGTTGTTCGCCCGTAGCCCAACGCCCAGAAATTGATCGCTGGATCATCAGCGAACTGCATCAAATGCTGGAGCAGGTCGTATCGTCAATGGATCGCTTCGAAAACTATCCTGCATCGCAAGCGATCAATCAGTTTTTGGACTCGCTAAGCAATTGGTACGTTCGACGCAGTCGAGATCGGTTCTGGGCCGAAGACAAGACCGATTCACAAAAGCTAGACGCCTATTGGACGCTTTATGAATGTTTGACAACACTGGCGAAAGTTGTCGCACCGTTTGTACCGTTCATTTCAGAAAATATGTGGTCAAATTTGACTGGTGTGTTTGAGGGTGCAGCAGATGCCAGTGTTCACCTGGCCGATTATCCGGTAGCCGTCCCGTCACTAATTGATCGGGAACTTTCGCAGCGAATGTCGTTATTAAGAGAAATCGCGTCACTTGGACTTCGCGCCCGGACGGATGCGAAACTTCGTGTTCGCCAACCGCTTGCTAAAATGGAAGTCGTTTTAGGCAATCGTGATTTTTACGACTGGTTGGAAAGTCACAACCACATTTTGCAGGGCGAATTGCGAATCAAAGAAATTGAATTTACCACCGACGGGAAACAGTACGTCAACTATGAAATGATTCCCAATTTTCCAAAACTGGGGCCGCGCTACGGAAAACTACTTCCGCAAATCAAGGCTCACTTGGGGAAAAGTGATGGCGGTGCGTTGCTGGATGAAATGTCAGCCAACGGAAAAATTGTGTTTGCTGTTGGTGACCAAAGTGTTGAACTCACATCCGATGATATTCAGATCCGTTTGGCAGCCAAAGCAGGTTGGGCCGCAGCGCAAGGGAAACAGTGCGTGGTCGTCCTGTCCACCGAATTGACTGACGATCTGATTAGTGAAGGTCATGCCAACGATGTAGTCAGAATGATTCAGAATCGCCGCAAAGAATTAGGCTTGGAATACACCGACCGGATCCAAATTGGCTTGAAGACGGATGATGATTCCCTGGCTCAAGCGATCGGGCTTTGGAATGAACGAATCAAATCTGAAACATTGGCGACCGAATTATCGCTCGACGTTTTGCCTGGGGTTGAACCGCAACAGTGTCAAATCGAAAAGTCGGAAGTTACGGTTTATGTAACCAAAACTTAAGGTAGCAAAAATCTAAATAATGTCGGGACTCATTTTCGGCTGACTTTATGCTTGGTGGTTGCTGCTGTAGTTTAGTGCACCTTGGTTATCTTCTTGACTTGATGGAAATCGACTACACGTTGCAGAGAGTTCGATTTCGTGATGGCGAATGTGTTTCGTCACGGATGACCGATGGAATGGCAAGTGTTCCAGAGGTCTGCGTTTGTCGTCTTTTTAGTTGAATATGAATTTGATGTCCAAAACGTCTCTACGAATTGCGGTATTAATTTCAGGCGGTGGAACAACCCTGCATAACTTGTTGCAATTTCAAAGCCAGGTAGATTGCTGTTTTGAAACCACCTTGGTGATCTCCAGTTCACCCAACGCCGGCGGAATGGCCTTTGCCAAGGACGCCAACATCCCATGTCATATCGTTAAGAAAGAGAAGAACGATGCGGGTGAACTCTTTTCCGAAACGATCTTTTCGCTGTGCCGGCAACATGACATTCAACTAGTGGTCATGGGCGGTTTCCTGAAACACTTAATGATTCCCGATGACTTTGCGGATCGGGTGATCAACATTCACCCGTCGCTGATCCCCGCATTTTCTGGCCAGGGCTTTTATGGTGATCGCGTCCATCAGGCAGTCTTGGACTACGGATGCAAAGTAAGTGGATGCACCGTTCATTTTGTCGACAATCAATTTGACCATGGCCCGATTATCTCGCAACAAACGGTTGATGTCGTCGAAGGTGACGATGCCCAACAATTGCAGAAACGAATCTTTGCCCAGGAGTGCCACCTGTACCCCAGGGTGGTTCAGGCATTCGCACTGGGTGATGTCAAGCGTGAAGGTCGTTGGGTCTGGATCACGCTTCCAGATTCGAAATAATCGCGACAACCGTCTTAGTTGACAGGACTGCTAGAACTCAGGTTTCAGGCATCCAATTCTCCGCGTAGCCGTCCATGGCAATTTCAGGTTCGGTCCCGAGTTACGCATATACGTTCTGTCGCGATTAGAACAATTCTAACGACAAAGCGTCTTGAAAAACCCTACAACTTCTGTGAGTGGTGGTTTCTGATCCTTGCCGGCGATGTACGGTTATTAGCACTTTTCGATACACGGCTCGAAGGTATGCCGACCCCGAGAACACCCTTGTCAGGCAAACTAAAAACTGACCCGCTGAAGTAAGTTGCCACTGCTGCTGAAAAGCCCCCAGTTGAGCGCGGGCCGTTGCCGGGAACCAAGTTTTGCTCATTGGGATTCGATTCGTGCACTTGCTTTACCGACTTGTGTCATCCCTAACTTAAACCGTAACAGATTATCAGGTCGTTTAAATGATCGAAGTCAATCAAATCGGTAAACACTATCAAGATGGCGATTCGAATCCGTTTTGGGCGATTCGGGACGTATCTTTCAGAGTGAACCCGGGTGAAATCTTAGGACTTCTGGGGCCTAATGGCGCAGGAAAAACTACACTCCTACGCATTCTCAGTACGGTTCTGGCACCCACCACGGGCAACGCTTGGGTCAACGGTCACGAAGTCGTTCAAGCCCCTGAAATGGTACGAAGAAACATCGGCTTTGCCTCTGCAAATACTGCGGTTTATGATCGCATGACAGGCTGGGAATTCGTCGAGTACTTTGGAAAACTGTACGAAATCCCTGCCGAAGACCTTGAACAAAGAATGGTCACTTTGTTCACAGACTTTCAAATGGACAATTTGAAAGAAGTGTTCTGCGGAAAAATGTCGACCGGCATGAAACAGAAAATTTCGATTGCCAGGGCACTCATCCATAACCCCGATGTTCTGATCTTCGACGAGGCAACTTTAGGATTGGACATCTTGGCCGCACGCAGCGTAATTCAAACCGTTTCACGTCTTCGCGATCAGGGCAAGTGCATTGTGTTTTCATCACACATCATGCGCGAAGTAGAAAAGCTGTGCGATCGAGTGGCGATCCTTCATGGCGGAACCATCGTCGCTCAGGGCAGCAAAAAGGAATTGGCGACTCAGTTCGCTGAACCTGATCTGGAAGAGATCTTCTTTCGCATCATTTCGACACCGGCAGATGTCCAAACCAAACCTAATGTTGCAAGGCTTGGCGTCTAATGCAATGGTCCAACGTGTTCCACATTTACCGACGTGAAGTTCGCGATCAATGGCGAGATCGTCGAACGCTATTCTCCGTTATTTTCCTGCCGCTGCTGCTGTATCCAATCCTGGGTATGGCCATGCTGCAGATCACTCAATTCATGAGGGAAAAATCCACGACCGTTTTGGTTGTCGGGCATGACTGCCTGAAAACGGACCAGTCCTTATTCTCAGAAACTGGATTTCAACCTCAATACACCAATCTTCCCGAAGCAAAACTTACCAAATTAGTCTTCGCGGAATTCTCATCCGATAACGTCTGGGTTGCAGCGGAACAGTTGTCGATTCTGGGGCCCACCAAGTCTTCGAGTGCTTCGCGTTGGCGGCAATTGATCCAAGACGAAATGAATCGTCACCAGGTCGACGCATTGCTATTCATTGCTCCCGCCAGCGGCTACGTCGCGCAGGCGAATAACGCACTGCTGACTAGCCAGCAGGATTCAAGCGATCAAAAGGCCGAGGATTCGGCTCCAGAGGCAACTTCGCCCCAAGTCCAATTGTTTCTGAATTCTTCCAGTGACCAGTCACGAGTGGCTGGGGTTCGCGTCGAAGCCGTTCTAGGCGAGTGGCACCAAAGCCGGCTAAAACAAACCCTGGCTGAAAATGACATGCCAGAATCGATGCTTCGCCCCTTCGAGTACAACAGTAGCGATTTGGCCGGAAGCGAAGTTGTCAGCGCTCACATTTGGTCGAAAATATTGCCCTTCATTCTGTTCATCTGGACATTAACCGGTTCGTTCTATTGCGCCGTGGATCTGTGTGCGGGTGAAAAAGAACGCGGAACGCTTGAAACATTGCTATGCAGCCCAGCCAAACGTCGTGAAATTGTAATCGGCAAGCTTTTGACCACCATGAGCTTCAGTTCCATGTCGGGCCTTTTGAATCTGACATGTACCATTGTGACCGGCGTCATGTTAGCAAGACAAATGGGCGCAAGTGGTGCCAATGAAATGATGGCTTCGATCGGCGCTCCCCCCATTATTGCGATCTTCTGGCTGATTTTGGGTCTGATTCCGATTAGCGCCTTGTTCGGTGCGATTTCAATTGCAATCGCCGCCTTTGCGCGTAGTTCCAAAGAAGGTCAATACTATCTAATGCCGATCCTGATGGTCTGCCTTCCGCTGATCATCGTTCCCATCGTTCAGGGTATTGAATTCGATTTAGGTTTAAGCTTGATTCCAGTCACCGGACTGATGTTCCTGCTCCGTACATTGGTGGAAGGCGATTACCTACTGGCAGCAAAATTCGCAATTCCAGTGATTGTGGTAAACGGTTGGTGTGTTCACATGGCCATTGGTTGGGCAGTAAGACAATTCAACGATGAATCTGTTCTATTCCGGCCAAGCGAAAAATTTTCGTTTTGGAAATGGATATTTAATAAAATTCAACAGCGGGAAGCTCTTCCCACGATCGGACAAGTGATCGTCTGCGGCGCTTTGATTCTATCGCTCAGGTTTTTCTTGCAAATTGCCTGCGTACCTCCAGAAAGCTGGAATCAGTTTGCCTTCCAATCGACCTGCATGTTAGTCGTAGCGGTCGCATTTCCAGCAATGTTGATGGCCTTCTTCTTCACCAGTTCGCCTTACCAAACACTGCGTCTTCGAATCAATTCAATCCCCGCAATCGGCGCTGCTTTATTGTTAGCGATTTTCTTCCACCCGCTGATCATGGGATTCCAACGGATGGTTGTGTCTTTGTATCCAATTAGTGGAGACTTCGAAGGCGTACACCGTACCATGATGACACTGTTTGCCGATGCTCCCAACATGTGGTACATCTTCCTAGTCTTAGCGGTGTTGCCTGCGGTCTGCGAAGAACTGGCTTTCCGTGGCTTCATCCTGTCCGGACTGCAAAGAATTCAAAAACCTGGCACTGTAATTGTGCTATCAGCGGTTCTTTTCGGTATCACTCACGGGTTCCTGCAACAATCAATCGTAGCAACTTTCACCGGAGTAATCCTTGGGTTACTGGCATTGAAAACAGGTAGCCTGCTGCCTTGTATCGTGTTCCATGCGACACACAACATTATCACATTGCAGTTGCCGATGATGCACACCCAAACCGTCGAACGCTCAAGGTTGCTGAGTTTCATTTTCGAAATCCAAAAAGATGAAAACGGCGTCTTGACTGAAATCAGTTACAACATGGTCCCATCGATCATCATGATCGTTTTGGGGCTTTGGATTCTAATTAGCTTAGAAACTTGGGTCGAACAGGATGAAACGGCTGTGCTTGGTCCCAATTTGAAGCCTTCATTCCAAGGCAACGGTTAAGAATATCCCCCAAACGCCAGTAAGCGTCTCTGAGCACCGTTGACTGTTTGGGCTTGCTGGGGCGGGCTAATTGCGTTTTAGTTGGCCTTGCCGCTTTTGGTTGTCCCAGCGTTTGGCGCGGCGTTTGGCGCGGCGTTTGGCGCGGCGTTTGGCGCGGCGTTTGGCGCGGCGTTTGGCGCGGCGTTTGGCGCGGCGTTTGGCGCGGC
>Ga0209491_10004361_pt1 | contig 21906 bp, 15 predicted proteins | sample BON02_FD_187213 | JGI IMG/M metagenome (GOLD analysis project Ga0209491, IMG submission 187213) | Freshwater microbial communities from Lake Bonney liftoff mats and glacier meltwater in Antarctica - BON-02 (SPAdes) (version 2) | ecosystem: Environmental > Aquatic > Freshwater > Ice > Glacier... | reverse complement strand
GACCATCCTAGGGATCGGTGCCAAAGGTACTGAAGGTCCCGCATGTGCGCCCATGCCCTCTGGGTCCATGGCGACGGTGACTTTTGCAGTGACATCGGCTGTCACGTCGTTAACTACACGAACCCCAACGCGGTTGAGAAGTTTCAACATATCCGGTAGAAACATGAGGATCATAGATGCCCCCTGTTGAAATATTTTCAAAATTTCAATTTTTTTGTACCTGGATGCTGCTTCTCAGGTACATTTGAATTTTTTTAAATTTGTACCAATTAGTATATAGTAGTACAAAAAAATATTCACCTGTTCAGCCGATAACGTTCTGTCCTCTTCGACACTCGTAAGATCTGAGATCTTGTCGTCCTTCTTCGCTATAAATTTTTGAATGGCTCGATTTGCAATATTGTACGCATCATACCTCCCCACTCCCACCAGCATGTCAGCAACCACCACTTTGTGGTCACTCTTACGAAAGCGGATCACCGTGTTACTGTTTACCGAAAACCTTGCGATATGCACGTCACACATCTTCTTACCGTACATCGAATAATTGCTGGAAGAAACAATAAAAGTGTTATCAGGTAGAACTGCCAACGCAGCATGAGGTTTTTGCACTGCCAGCATATCCTGCCCCTCAACGGGGTTGATAGCAGGCTGCACAGCAGATGCAACTGAAACGACCGCAGTCGTGTGCTGATTTTTAATCACACTACTCAGATCAGCTGCTTTCACAACAGCAAGAGGAGTGCTATTGCCGCTGTCAACCCAACGAAGACTTGGGGCAATATCAACGCTGATTTTCATGGTCTTGATGCCCAGAACAACATTGACGACGTCCATTGGCACAAAAAAACCACTGACGTCGTTGCCTTTGGAGTCAAACCGCCCATGAAGAATCTGGCGAATCGTCTTCCCCTGCAGGAAAGAGTCATTGAGGTGGTCGAAGTCGGGAATCATCTTGAGGGTCATTGCGGGGAGTTTGAGCATCGAACTCGGGCCATTAACACGCTTCAGAGACATGACCAACGCCGTGTCCAGTGGCGTGGTACGTGGTGCACTCGTTAAGTTTTGAGAAACAATGCCAGCAGCGGTCGGGTCAAATGAACGTGCCCTCAGCGTGTGACAAAAATAGTCGTCGACCAGTGCACGTATGCAGCGGCGGGCACGACTCGCAACAACCAAACTTAGAATGTGGCTAGGGTAAGCGACCATACACACGACATTTTTAAAAATGACACGAAAACACAGGGAATGGTCTGCTTTAGTCGTTTATTACTCAATTTACACAAGTGAGTGTTTAACGCCAACTATCAAACTTTCAGCACAAAGTGCGCACACGCGAAAGAGAGAGCGAGACACATGCGACTCAATCCTCTGTGCACATATTAACACAAAAAATGTAATTCTGTTCGGCTCTATTATGCACAATAGTCGACTCGAGCTTACTGGCTTATGGCATAAAATTGCACACCTCCTCCGTAAAATAGTCTCACAATCTCAAGCTTCCAGACATTCTGTCCTTTTTTGATGCGTTCAATATGAGTCCTAATGTAATCCATCAGCACATGAAGCTTGTATTTGAAGTCTGTTTTTGCACGCGGATCTTCCATATTTGCATGTGGGTTAAATCTGATGAATACGAATTTATACGAAAATGTCCTCATAAAGTCTTGATATCGTTCGTTTTCTTGTTTGTAACGGACATGTGCATGTTCGTCCGTCTCAATTGCTAATATTGTATTGCCAATGCGGAGCCGGTGGTCAATCTTTTTTCGATGAGAAACATCACCACCTTTCAAAACTTTGTTGTGTATAAATCCACTGAAAAATGCGTCAATCTCATCACGCACAATGAATTCGATTCGTATGGTATGACGATCTGAAGGTTGTTTGATTTTTATTGTGTACATGGATTTGACTACATGTGTCTCTATGTCATCCCCAACGCCATCAACACTGCCATACACACTCTCCAATAAAAATAAGGCTGTCAGGGCATCATTGACAGCACGCACGCCAATTCTGTTGAAGAAATTGGTGAGGTCCTTGAAATTCATAAAGATGATATGTCTGCCCTGATATGCAAACATGGTTTCGTCTATTTCCATACTTCCGAGGTCTGTGACTTTGTCGTCTTTCTTCTTGATTAATTTTAAGAGGAAAGCCACAGCATCACTGCTTCTTGCATACATTCCAAACCCCACCAGCATATCTGCCACCGCCACTTTATCGTCGCTCGCGCGGAAACGAATCACAGCGTCACTGTCCATTGAAAAACTGGTAAAATGGACGTCGCGCAGATATTTCCCATACATGCACTTATCCTTCGATTCAACAATAAAAGCATTCTCTGGTTGCATTGCCAACTTGCTTGGACGTTTCTTCACGGCCAGCATGATATGGTCGTTGACGATACGCACGCTCATGCGATTGAATAGCTTGAGCACATCCTCGAAAAACATCATAACGAAAGATTTTACCTGTTCATATTATTATCAACATTGATTGTTTATTACAATAAAAATGAGTACTATTGTGGTAGTAAAATAATCAAAATTTACGCGACAAACCGGATCGTCTGTCAATTTGTTGTCGACTTCAAGGCTCTGGAGATCATGTACCTTTTCATCTCTGCGCCCGACCAACTTGAGGATGGCATCCTGTGCATCCCAAAACCTAGCATACCTCCCCACTGCCACAAGCAGGTCTCCAGTGAAAGGCTTGTGGTCGCTCGCGCGGAAACGAATCACAGCGTCGCTGTGCACAGAGAACCCAGCGATGTTGAGGTCTCGCATATATTTCCCATACATGCACTGATCCTTCGAGTCAACAATAAAAGCATTTTCGGGAAGCATTATGAACATACTGCCATGTCCAGTGGCGTGGTACGTGGTGCACTCGTTAAGTTTTGAGAAACAATGCCAGCAGCGGTCGGGTCAAATGAACATGCCCTCAGCGTGTGACAAAAATGGTCGTCGACCAGTGCACGTATGCAGCGGCGGGCACGACTCGCAACAACCAAACTTATAATGTGGCTGAAATGCGAGTTGAGGCACATATGTGCACACAAGACACTCTTCTGGTATCACAAAACCACAAAATGGGCATTTTCGCGGATAACTGCGACCATTCTCTGCCCCACATCCTTGCTGTTCGTCAAGTCGACTTTCAAATTCAAACGACTTCAATTTGAACCTATATAGGTGGACGTGGGACATTGCAACACAGACATCCGCAGAGATATGTCAATTTTCAGTGGCAACAACCGCACGTTTTTCGTCACCCAAGAAGGTCTTTTGTACGCGTGGGGGGACTCTGCACACGGTGCACTCGGGATCGGGGATTTTGGAATTGTCCACGGAACAGCGCCTCGGTACTTTCCCACGCCTGTATTGGTGGGAGGACCAGAGCAGTTTGATGGGTCTCCTGTCACGATGGTAGCATGTGGGGACTACCACACGGTTGCGGTGACAAAAAGTGGAGCCGTGTGGTCGTGGGGAGACGGAGCGTGTGGAAAGCTGGGTAACCAGTCAGAGGATGGGTCGTATGTGCCAGTGCGCATCGCAGTGGGTCGTGCGGGCAACGCCAGAGTGGTCATGGCAGTTTGTTCGAAAATAAGAACCATTCTGCTTGGGATTGATGGAAGCGTGTGGGTGTGCGGGAGAGGTGAAGGAGTGCTGAAGCCAGCAAACTGGACAAGCCCCCATCTGATGGATCCTTGCTATTTTTTTGGGGAGAAAATTGTAATGGTGTCAGTGGAAGTCAACGACGCCGAATTTTCTCTCGGCGGAGATCACTTCTTTGCAGTCGGCGAGCACGGCGGGTTGTTTCGCTGGGGAGGGTGGGATTATAAGATTCCAGGGCAACGCTTGCATCCCTATGCCAGGACGCTCCAGAAGCGACACACACAACTCAGGCCGATTAAAGTCGACACCAGCAAATATTTGCCCTATAAGATTGTCGGCATCAACTCATCCGTCGAATTCACTCATGTGATTTTGAACAACGGGTACGTCTGTGAACTCAATGAGCGATTGGTGTGGAGACTTGGGTTTGACATTATTTCCATGGCACACGGGCGCAACAATGCTATTGACTACGAACATCGACAGCGGCAGCGCATGTTGTCTAGTGGCAAAACACATGTTGTCTCGGTATGTGTTGAAGGCAACGTGTATGCATTCGGGAAGGCAGCTTCTGGGGCCATGGGGTGTGGCGATGTCGAGCTTTCGTCGTTGCCAGTGGCACTTGATATGGGATTTTTCGACGGGGCAAAAATTGCGGCTGTGAGCTGTGGTACGCATCATACGGTTGCTCTGACAGAAGAAGGTCGAATCTACACGTGGGGCACCATGAATTCGTCGAAATGCAGTGTACCAACTGCTTTGGATTTTCCATGCATCGGGCGCTTTGACGCCTGCGCGAGCCAAGATATTTTGCTTGCCTTCGCAATGTCCCAACACGTCCGTCTGGGCAGCCACAGCCAGTGCGCAATGCTTGCCCCGGAGCCTGGGATTTTCGGATCCGTTATCTCACAATTCCTGCTTGGAACAGCGACGTGTCCGCCATGGCTGACCATCGAGGACTACAGCGGTATTTGCAGACAGCTTGGCGTACACGTTGATTGTGTGAACTGATCTAAATACAAACGTGTATTGGTTGCCTTGAATTTCCGAGACTGTATTGAAAAAATAGCTCGATGCGACCTCCCGGGTATATAAGAAGACGACAAACACACGCCCATGTGTAAACAGAGATGAGTGAATTTAATCTATTACAGGACACTGATCTTTTGGGAATTATCGTAAACAGACAAGGAGCACACAACAATCACGAGAACTATGTGAATCTCTTCAAACTTGCGGGTATTAACAAAGAGTGGCGAAGAGTTGTTGCGGGTGCGGTGGCGGGTCCACTGACCGAAGACGCCGCAAAATTCATGAGTAATATTGCACTCTTGTATCAAAGTGGTGACTTTGCTGTGATTGTGCGAGGGTTGTGTTACTTCCAGTACATGAAGCAAAGCCCTCTACAACTGTACGGTATCACTGCGATCCACGTGGCATGCACCACAGGGCGGCATTTGCACGATACTCGTGTGTTGAAAGAATCCGCAAAGGCTGGTGGGGTAGTAGCCGTGGTGGGAGCCATGGTCATGAATCCGTCGTCTCTGTCTCTAAACATTGTATGCACTCGTATGCTGGCAATGTATGCTCTGTACAGACCGCCGAATTCGTCGTGGGGTGGGTGGACAAATCGTAGGGGCAAGACAGGCGTGAATGCAGTGTTGAACGCAATGAAACGGTTTCCAAACTCTCTTGACATGCAGCGTTGTGGAATGGCGTGTCTAGTGGGCATGTGCAAAACTATTCTCATAAGTGTTTCCGTTTTCCGCACTGCTCCCAGCACCACCTGCAAGCATTCCATTCTGTTGATGGGGGGTCTACAAGTGGCTCTCGAGGCGATGCGTGTGCACTTTGATGCAGACTTACACGTGGACATTTGCAAACTGTTCACGGAATTTCACCAAAACGCGTTGTCGTGGCAGCACATGGTGGGCGTGCAAAACGTGGGCAATGTCCACGTTATTGTAGAGGCGTTGCGGCACAACGTGGCGGGCATGAATCACAGAGCAACGCGTCGTATATGTAAGCTACTGCTTGGCCTCGCCAACGAAACATTATTCATGGAGCAACTTTTGACGATTGTCGAGATTCCTGGCGTGCTTGTCGATATATTGCGACAGGTGGTTGCAAATATACACACAGAAACACCACAGGAAGCCATCAAGAACCACCAAACCACTTTGTCGGTCACGTGTTTGCTCAAGAGGTTCTTCCTCCTGCAAAATCATCCCTTTATTCGGCGATTTGTTCTGGTTCCCCAGTCTATAGCTGCGTTTTTACAGATTCTGCAATATTATCATGACATTACTATTTCACCGCCATCTTCTCTCTTTACACGGAGCAAACACATTGATCACAAGCAGTGCTTACGTGTACAGGAAAACGTGTGTACTTGTCTGCTAGACCTCACTTTCGTCGACAACTTTGCAGAGAATGCGGTGCAAGCTGGTGCAGTTCCGCTGATGCTCAATGTCATCGTGGAGATGGAGAATCCTCGAGTGCGAAGAATAGCGTGCCGTGCACTTGCCAATGTCATTGCCAACGACAATGATGAAAGGAGTCTGTTCTTGTACGCCGGTGGTCTACAGAAATTTGCAACAATGATGCGGGCGTTGTCCAGTACAGATCGTGAATCTTTGTTTTCGGGGTGTGACCTTCTGTTGCAGCTTGTAGAATTCCCAAATTACAGAACAGCTATGCTGCAGGTAGGGTTTCTGGAAATAACAAACACACACGTCCAAGCTCTGGAAGCACAAAATCGCCACACAGTCGGGTGCGGGCGCCTGCATGATCGTCTACAAGCACATGCTGCTGCTGTATAGATTGTCTCGAACCCATGTGCTACGTATATACTATGCAATTTTGCTTACAAACTCGCGAAGATGAGTAGGGAAAAGTGCATGAAAACAAATATGCGTGCAAACCGTATCGAACTCGCGCTCACGATGCTAGAGTGCACCAAATTATGTTTATCGCGGTTTATTCGGGCATAATGTACAGGAATGGAGTTTTTGTATGTATATAAAATGCTGATGGTCGGCCGAATACACCACACATCTACTCGATGGCAGCGACTGTTTTCCGCACCATCTCGCTGTGCGTGTCGCTGGAGCTGTGGATTGCTTGCACAGTTTCGTCGGCGAAGCGCACTTTTTTGCGGTGTTTGTTGACAGCACCCGACCGAGTCTTCATACTTCCCCTGAAGCGAGCATGTACCATTGCGAGTACGGGTAATGTGGTGCGGGAGTCTGGGTATTTAGTTGTAGTAATCATGTTTTTTTTTGGGGATAATGTACAGGGAGAATGGATTCGCCACAGTGTTGGAGCATCCTGTGGGTTTTGGTCGGGCATTTTTGTATTGCAAAAGCAGTATCAAAATAGTCAGGTGTGTGGTTCGAAAAAGCCTCATCGCTGTGAGCGTGCTTGCATGATCTCGATGTAAGCAGAGACGGTGAGAACTGTGCTGCAGAGATGTGCCGGCAGACTGTGTTTTGAACAGACCGTCAATATGACCATGGCATTGTTGTGGATGTCGAGGAGCGTGTATTTGTTCTGGACGGCATTGATTCGACACAGGCAACAGATGTGCCTGGGCTGCTGAGATATACGAATCATGGCTGTGCTTCCGCCGATCCTCATTTGCATGTATTCACGCGACGCCGTGTCCCATCGCCGGAGTACTGGCTGTTCATGACGTGCTATGTGTTGCGAAATCGAAATACTGCCGAGAACCTGGCTGAAATTGAGTGTGGTGGTATGCTTGTCCCATGCGATGCAGGCACATGGGGAAACAGTTTTTGCCGCAGATTCGTTTGTCGGCGGGGACGACAGACGCAAGAAATGGCCCTGCTTCTCTTTTGATGCTGCAGCTGGCGTACTCAGCTCGGTGCCGCGTCCTGTGAGGATGACGATTTTCTGACAGCAGAGGGAAAAAACAAGAGGGACGTTGCAGACGACGACAATGCGGCCTATTAGGTCGATTTCAAAGACGCTGTTGGCGATATTGCAGCGGTTGCAGGTGTATTGGTTGTTGCGTACGTCGTGGCGGAAGGTGGGAAAGACGTTCTTCTGTGCACAGAGCATGCACACGAGCAGTGTGCTCTGGCGATGGATTTGGATTTTGTTGCAGTCCCAGTTGGCACGCAAGGCCCTACTTTGCTGTTGAATTAGTTCTACAGAGACCTCATACACCTGGATGAGCTGCATGCGGTCCCACAGCGTGTTGATATGACTGCTCACAATGTTGTTGCGCTGGCAGTACATCTCAAACACCGAGAAAAATCGAGTGTACGGGACATTCGAGAGAACCTCCAAGCACAAGGGTGCAAGTTCGTTGGCGGCTCTTTTTGCGCGGACGGCGGCATGGTTGGCAGATGCGCTGGTGTTGTACATCTCGTTGTAACCGCAGTGCAGACTGTTCTTGTTGTAGCGACAGCAGCGCTCGAACATGATGTGACATTTCGGTGCCAACTCGTCGAGCAAATGCAAAATGGCTTCCGTCGAGATGCTCTTGTCTGTCTTTGCGAACTCGAGATTCAATTCTACTCTAAATTGTTGTCCGATGTTGAATACATTTGTACCCATCACGTTGATGTTGATGCTTTTTATGTACTTGGTCTGTGGCAGCGCATTCACATTCTGAATGATGTAATAGATGTACTCCATGAGGCACATTTTCACGAGTGTCTTGTGCTTGAGGTAAAACTTGTTGCGGGCCTCGAATGAGCCCACCAGCAGCTCACGAAAGAGCCGCATGATGCCGACGCGCACTTCGAAGTTGACGTCTTTGACACAGACCTGTGGGTACAGCGACAACATCGATGGCATGCACCACTTTAACAGCATGCATAGGGTCTTGTCATTCTGCTCTGGCCATGCGTGGTCGTGCTTCACACGTCTTGGGTTCTGAAAGAAGGGGATGCACGAGCGAATGAGGATAATAAGATCGTCTTCGTACTGTTTGGTGGGCATCATGCACTGATGCAAGAGTATGGTAATTTCTGGCAACATGCCCAGGTGCACGCAGATTGCATTCTGGCCGGCCGAGTGTGTGTGGTGGTGGTGATGGTGATTCACACATGATTCAGGCAGCGGGATGTTGTTGATGCAGCTTGCGCCCAGGACGTTAAAAATGCGGGGGTAATTATTGACATAGCACTGCAGCGGAAGAACGCGCTGCATCTGCCAACGCGCGTCGCAGTCGCCCAAACGGATTTTGTTCTCCATGTTGCTCACAAACGTGTGCATTTTCTCCTTGTTTCGTGCATTGTTGTCGGGGCAGTGTCTTTTTGTGGTGGTGTTGGCGGTATGTTGTGGTTCGGGTTTGGTCGCGATGGATGATAGCCCCTCGTGGTCGGACTTTTTAGCGTGTGGGTGTGTGGATTCTGGTGTTGGTGTTCTTGGAAGCACTGCTCTGGTGTCCCCCGTCGCAACAGTGAAAAAGACATCGGCGTCAGCTTGGTCACCATCCGAGTGTCGGGTTGGATTGCAGTGTTGTACATCATTCACAATGCAAAACACGTGCTTGATCTTCTTCTTGGACTTGATCGACACTGACTCCCTTTTTACGACGCCCAGGATGGTGTTGTTAGAACACGCACTCGAATACACAGACGACGAGGGGCTCAGCAAAAATCCACCTCCAGTTGTTTCATGTAGAAAATGTTCTTGTCCTTGTACACTCGGTACGCGTTGCGCTGGTGGCGAACGATGGGCATGGGTAGATTCTGGATGGGACCGCCAGGAGGACACACTAGCATGGCGGAGAGACGATATTCTCCTGTCTTGGAGTGTTCGTTGTAGAAGCGCTGGATGAGGCCGTTAACATGCACTCCCGAGTGAACAATGTCGTAGAAGAGGACTTGTGTTGTGGCGCGTGAGCACGGCAGACACATGCCACGACGAGCCTCGTTGCGCGTTTCCCATGGCAGGATATACTCGACGCCGATGAAGGGTTGGGTCGTGTCGATCTGCATGCACTCGCAGTCCACGCCGCGGACACAAGGGCGTTCGTTTTCGGCCACGCACTGGCGCAGAAACGTGTCCTCGTACGATTTCGAAATACTGCGTATGTCGTTGGTGTACGTTATGCTGTGCGCGCATCCACCCCTGAGAGTTGAGCGGTAGCTGCTCTCGGTGACGATTTGTTCGAGATTCTTGGTCATGCCCAGCAGCATCTTGTCAAGTTTATCGGATTGCATGGGGAGCACCGGGAGAAACTGTCGAATGCAGTTTTTCAGCAGCCGGTTGCTGGGAATGTCGCTGGTGTTTGTGCTCACACTCTTTTGCACGGTCTCACGCTTGTCAGCGATGCCCGGCAACTGTATTTGGTCCAAAGCGGTGTATATATCCTGTTTTCGCGTGTCGAGGCTGGTCTTGTGGTGTTTGTGCTGTGTGGCGCCTTGTGCGGTGGTACTGGGGGCTTTGCTGCTATTGTTGCGTTTTCGCTTGCGCTTTTCCACGTCCATTTTGATGTCATCGGCAGGGGTGTTTTCGATCTTAACGTCTTTCCATGATGATGGAATGTGACTCTGCATTTTTCCACCAGTGCGTGCACAAACACACCCCTGATTCGTGGACCGCAGACTTTGTTGGTCATTTCCTTTTTTCAGACACCAGTGGTATATATGTGCCTGGTGCACCTCGTTGCACCCGTTATCCCGCGTGCTATTCGTCTATTCGTAGAGCGTGTTGATAATATTAAAGAGTCGATGATATATAGAGTTTTGCAAGAGCCTGTTCTAAGAACGTTTGCCAGGGTTTGGATCGCTGACACTTTTCTCACTGTGCAGCCGCCGATGCTGTCTGTGACAACGGACTGTTGGATGGCGACGAGGAATGCGACGATAACAACTTGGCAGTCCTTGATGGCTGCAGCCAATGCAAGCTCGATCCCTTCTTTATGTGTCAACAGGCGTGGCGACCGCTGCATGCTCCCGATCAACGGGGATACATGGTATGTGCCCGCGCGCGCATGTGCAGTGTGATTTTGAAATACAAAGACTCACGTGAAACGTGCACATGTACAGGTCAATATGAGCTCTTTCCAGGTCACAGACGAGTTGGAAGCGTGTGGCACCAGCAACAGCGACGCGCTATCAGAGGCATTTGTATGTCCAGTCTCATTTTATTGGGACCTGTCTCGATGGCTGAACTTGTTCGACCAAGACACGACCTCAGCGTCTGTGACACAGCTTCCAGTGGCCGGATATTACTGCGCTGGCGTTTGTGCGCAGTTCCCGACTCCAGCCGGTTATCGCATGGACAAGTGCCAGATTGTCGACATTGACGAATGCGAGGCTGCCCGAGTGGCACAGGAACCCATCTGTGCGCAGTATGCCACTTGCGTCAATAGCAAAACGAGAACAGCGTCCGACAGCGCCCCAATCGAACCAGCACACGGGACGTTAAACACAACGGGATACCTGTGTATTTGTCAGGCGGGATACTTTACTGTCCAGATGTTTCCAACGGCGTGTGAAGGAAGTGGTTTGGAGGTGGCCTATTTCATGTCAGAGCATGTGACCAGCCTCCATCCAGTGGGTCCGGTGGCATCAAGTAATCCCGACTCGAATCTCGACAACGGCAGCACCCACGCCGAAGCACCGGCCATATCTGCGTGGTATACACTGAAGATTGCGCGCATGCGCGTCATTGCCAAGATTAAGGAGCTGGTGCCCGGCGTCAATGACGTGGTGACTATTGGTGTATTTGCAGCGTCATCGATGTTTACTGACAACTCGATCACGTATGAAACCGCTGCAAACACCACGGTGTGGAAAGTGACCATACGCATCGCCTCGGCCTTTGTGCAAATGGATGACAGCACCCTAAAACAAATGGCCGCAGTGATCAGAGACACACTGGTGTCGGAAACGCCCCAGCAATTCCTGTTGCACACACAAAAAATCTGTACCGGGCCAACAGGCGACGGCATATCGTTGCGAGACATATGCGCAATTGATAACGAGTGCGTGCTCGCAGGCGGCGGACTGTGCCAGGTGCATGTGGCATATATTCAGGCAAATCTCGTGCAGACAAACTCGGACGCAATCAGCGTCGACTCGCAATCGGCGGGGTTTGTTCTGCGATCCGTAAAGTTTGACATGGCGTCTCGCGTGTGGATCCTCGAGTTGCAGTTTCTAGACCGTCAGGACGACACCAGACGGGTTCTCCTGTTGTCAAAGACGCGACAAATGCATGGTGTCAAGGTATTCTCCGAGCGACACGACAAGGTATGCGCAACACACGCGACTGGAGGTCAGATCACATCCGACATCCAAGGCCTGGATGGATGTTTCGCCGGTATAGCAGACACATTCCACGTGATGCAGTCCTTTGAAGACAGGTTTGTTACCAATACGGGCATGACACCCGAGCAGCAGCAAGAAATCGAAAACGGGTTTTTGGGGTACCAGGACTTCAGCACCGGCCAATTCAGCACACTTGCATCGGCAACAGCTCACGAAACTTCGTATGCGCAGTTTGAAGATGCAGAGGCAGCGTCAGAGGACTCGTTATTGTTAACCAAAACAAGACAGGTCTTTGTCACTCTGACATACGACGAAGTATTGAACCTGGTGGGCAGACACACCACACACACTGAGAGGGCAATGGAAGTGAATGTAGAGTTTTTCGTGGGAATGGCCACGATGCAAGTGCGCAATGGAAAAATGTCGACTGTTGTGGCCACGCGCGAAATTCTGACGAGAATCGGGATCAACCATGTCTTGTCGCACGATATCACCGACGAAAAACTAGACGACATAGTCGTTCCGTCGATCGCAGTATCTCTGTACAATGTTTACAGTCGCAGCGATACAGCCTCGTGGGGGTTCATTAGCTATCACATCAGCCTGCCGCGGGGTGCCGTCGCCGCTGGCATTACGTTTGACGTGCAAGATGTGATTCCAGTGGAATCTGTCATAGGATCCATCGCCTTTTTCCAAAACGACCCCGTCGAAACAAACGCATACCCTTGCATTTTTCAGCCTGCAGCTGACAGCTACCAGACATTTGCTGTCAAACACGGCTGCAGTGACAGCATCCGCAGTGTGAGTCTTCCCATTGTTCTCTGCTGCTATGTATTGCCATGGCGCGCGTGTCTCTGTCTGTGCTCGACTTTGAAATCCATCTTTTGCAATGCATGCGACACTCTTGACGACTCTGTGTCTCGCCGCAGATCTGCAAACCGGTGTATACAGAGGGAAATAGCAGGCTGGAGTATACATTTCCTCTCGGGCAGTACGTGCTGGACAGAGCGGTCGATACAGACAAGCAGTTGTTCATGAAATTTGTACTCCAGCTGCGCACAGCAACACAAGATCGCATGCAAAAATACATTAGCACGAGAACTTCCATGCGAGGAGACAGCGTCAAAGAAAAGTGCCCTGCACCTGTGCGGGTCGACAGCAGCTTGGCACAGATTCTCAAAATCGACATGCTTGATGGCCTGCTTGCGTCCGACACACAATTTGGCCAGACAGAGACATCGCTGGTGCAGGATGTCAAGGCCTCGGGAAGCGCAAACGCAAGCAGCTCTGTCAACGTGAATGCGGCCACACCCATGACTCTCATGTTGAGAATCGACGACGAGGTTCTGAACGAGAGCGGTATGGACAGCTACACAATCGAGGTGGTGACAATTTTTACAATGTATTTTATCAGCAACGTCAAGAAAGAAAGCATGGTGCGTCTGCTCAACACTGGGAGAGGCTTTACGCAGTTTGAGGATGGGAGCATCAACCCCGACGACGATCTGTTGCGGATCTGTCCATTAGACCGTATCCGCGGTGTATACGGCTGCATCGCGCGTTTTGAAGTGCTGAGTGGCCTACATGAGTTTGAGGGCACGTCGGTCTTGTCCATCGACCCGGATGAAGAGATTTGCAATCTGGCGTCAGAAACATGGGCACAGGCCCAGAGAACCGCCTCCATGTCGTCGGTACATGCGGTAAGTACACACGCCAACCGCGTGCGAGGCAACTACAGCATCGACGCGAAAACACGCCAGGCATTTCTCATCTCTCAGGATGTGCCTTGGAGCGAAGCAGAATTTATCAACGACGCGTCCCTATCGTACCTACAATACCCACAGCACTCCATCAGCATTTTTTCCGTGAATCTGCACATTGCAGACCACACCAGACCCGTCTCGGCACAGCGCATCACCTTGTCGATCTCGACTCGTTTGTCTGAGAACCTGGCGCTGTTTTCCAACTACGATGCCCAGGTGCGCATTGTTCGCATACAGCAAGTTCGTAGTGTCATTTCGACTGTCACGGGTGTCCACATCGACAATATTGAGCTCAGACCCGATATTACACACACCCTTCTTGCAATCGTTCTCAGTATCCCGCACCACAAGTCTCCGTATCAAGAGCAGCGTGCTCGTCGGCTCGGCGAATATCTTTCGCGACCCGGAACAAACGTGCGCGTCCGAGTCGAAGCCATGTTTGCGCAAGTCATAGAGACATGGCTGCCAGACTATCAAATTGGCAGTGAATTCGCAATCCTTGGAGCCACGGTACAGGTGCACGACACCCCCGCGGGCACACCGTCGCCATCGATGCACAGACGCCGGCTGCTCGAGGAGTCCCTGCCCACAACTGCGCCTGTCAGCGCATCAACTCGGCGCACGGAGAAACTGTCCTGGAACCACACCTCGACGTTTTTTGTACGCTCCTATGACCAGACACAAAATTCCGACACCATGCTCGATTTTTCGTCCACGGGGGGACTGTTCTCACGCATGTGCGTGATTTCTTTTCGATACAGTCTCGCGTCGTATTGTGTACAAGACGAAGCACAGAATCTACAGGCAATCGACACACGGCTCACCGGACCACTCAGGCTGGCTTCTTCGGGTCAGATTCTGCGTTCTAAAGCAGTAGCCCTTGCCCCACAAGACACATCGTCGTGTGCGTCATTTTCCCCTACTAAAAAGCCACTGGCAACACCGCGACCAGCCGCACTCCCAGACCCCTCTCCGCCCCCTGTGCGACGCAAAGCGTCGGTGGATACGCTGATGCTGCTTCGTGTTGAGATCATTGTATATTCCAACACGTCTGGCATCTTCACACTTCTGGGCACACAAGAACTAGTTGATGCTGGAGTGGAACAGATAAATGTCATTCCCACCAAAAAAACGACCAACAATCTTCGAGTGTCGTTGGACACAAACGGCTTCCTGCCTGATGGTTCTCTCCGACTGCATGTGACAACTGCTACCGCCACAACACATTCGCAAGACTCGCCTGCTTCCACTGTTACCATTGTCTCCATAGTGGTGGGGGTGCTGTTTGCGCTGGCATGTGTCGGCTTTGTCGGATTACGAGTGCGACACCAAAACCAATGTGTTGAAGTGCAACAAGACTCCGCCCCACGGTACACTGCTATGAACATAATAGGCGGTGGCTGTGTATGCCTGCCACATTTTGACGCAACGGCAACTGCCATGACAGGGGGAGCAACACGGGACTCGAGTTTTGTGCTTGGCAATTGCCATTATGGTTTTCCATTATGATTTTCGATGGAATGTCTGACGCAGGCACTGCGGTGTGTGTAAATTTTATTTGATTCAATAGATTCGATGCCAACAATACACCTAGTTTCAACACTGCTTCTGCCACACCATACAATGCACAAACAAGCACGCCGCTGTGGTGGACACTGTCTATTCGCTTATGATGTAGTCAGCCCCGTATTGGCTCGATTTTCAACATCAGCCATGTCGTGAGTCTATCTCTTTTTCAACATGCCGGCAAGGAGAGTGGTCTTCACGCGCAATATATGGCGTGGTATTTTATTTGATTCAATAAATTCGATGCCAACAATACACCTAGTTTCAAAACTGCTTCTGCCACACCATACAATGCACAAACAAGCACGCCGCTGTGGTGGACACTGTCTATTCGCTTATGATTTAGTCAGCCCCGTATGGGCTCGATTTTCAACATCAGCCATGTCGTGAGTCTATCTCTTTTTCAACATGCCGGCAAGGAGAGTGGTCTTCACTTTATACATGCGAGAATCAAAACACGAGCAAGGAATCTGCCCTCGACACACGACATCTCGGCAACTCTTTCATTATCGCCAAGCAGGCTCGGTGCAGCTTGCTTGACCACACAATGATGCTCGGTTGCATCACAGAGAACTCCCAAAACATCAACTGCCGCTGCTTGACCAGTGCCTTCTCGACGGCGTCTTTTTTCTGCATTGTCAGAATGCGTTGATGCCACATATCATCGTAATTCGGGCGATGGCATTGCAGCTCGAATTTCCAGAAATTCGACGGCGTAAACACCACATTCAGTTCATCTTCGAATGGATATGGAGCATTCTGACAAATCATGATCATTTTCGGGCTTGGATTCCTGCGCGTGATGGCGCACAATTTTCCCTTTGCGGTGCGAATGCAGTATTTATAGGCAGAATACGGGGTGTAAAACTCGAAGAGCCCAAAATAACTTTTGTATTTTAACGTGTATTTTTTCTACATTCTGTTACCCTCACAGTGACATGGTTGTTTCGTTGCCGACAAGGAGAGCGGTGCTCTTACGCAATATGGCGTGGCAGAAGGGTCTTAATTTAACAAACTACTGTAGGAAAGAAAAGTGATCATATAGATGTCATTGCAACTCACTCGACCAAATGCCAATATTTTGACGTCGGAATGTATTACAGTGATACTATATATAAATAACAGATGGCATATTATATAAGAACGCAAGGTTGACGTCTGGTGCACTCCTACAAAATGTCTCGTGCTAACTACGTAGATATCACCCGTCGGTTCGATAGTGGCACCGAAACATTGCAAGACATTCAACAGTCTTATCACCTCTACCGCTCTCTCTGTATACTCTTACATGACCAAACATTGTGCGAGACCGACATTCATACTCTTGTGCTCAAGTATGCCAACCTGCATTCATTTTGTGCAACGAAATTCCGTCGTCTCCAGATGGATTTGTACGAGTTGGGGTTGTCTCGGCATCTTGACGCGTGTATGGCCGTCAAGAATCATGTCGAAACTGCCGTAGTCATGTTACAGATTCGTCGCCCTCGACACACCGACACAGAGTTGCAGGCCGCACAATGGGAAGTCAGCATCCAAAAAAGCATGTCGAGGAACCGTGCACAACATGGCAACTTATTGCATAATCATCTTGCTAGTTGTTGAAACCCAAATTCTGACCCATACACTTAACCGATTTGTGTACACACAACCTCTCTCGGACCGAAGGAGGGGGGTGTTCGGTGTGTGGGATACCAAAACAGTGTCACAATCAGAAGATCCCTACGCAATATGGCGTGGCAGAAGGGTGTACTCGCAAAATGACGAAAAATAGTGATCCACGTAGTACAGGAGACAGAAAACACAAAATTGCATCACCAGAATGCTGATAAACATGAGCACCTGGTGTCCATGAAACATATTTTGATTCTCGCATGTTTGCAAAATTTCGCACATCACACGATGCCCGACTATGCATGTGCACATAAGTTAATATATATATACGTATGCAGTTTTCTGGGCTGACAGCAGATGTCGCGCGTGTGTACACATGTCGTAATGGCTGGCGTCCTCCTGATGGCATGGAGTGGACACAAAGAAGGAATGTTTGTTGACGGGGGCAACGTCACGTGTGTCTTTGCCGATGCCCCTATTGTCAGTCAAATATTCGGCATAAGCGTGTATGAGGACATCAGGCATCCCGTAATCCCAATTCAGCGCAAAGCCATGTGCATATCCGACATACCACATGTTGAAATTCGCATAGGAGAACACCCATTCAACCCGCTCAACGCCACAGTGTCTGTTGCAGCGTGTCGACATATGTACCATCAGCTCATCTGTGCAGACCTCAAGCCCAACATCGACAATGAGTGTCAGTACGCTAACCTCATCATATTTGCAGCCACAGAGGGCATGGCAGAGTGCAACTCCAACACAGACTGTATTGGTATTGGCAACCGCTATGACTTACCTGCGTTGTGGTGCGACTGGACGCTGGAGATGAGCAAACATGTGTGCAAGGCTCCGTTCAGCGAAAGACTGCTAAACACGTGTGAGGTGGATGCAAGCAGAGCAACACGCATCCGCGCAGCCTGCGTGTTTACAGACACCTTTTGCGCTTATGTGGTGAATAACATGTATTACTTGGCTCCGATGAGCGGTGTCACTATGTTTCTGACGTCCTTTTGCGTCATCTACTTTACGAACCACCCCAGTAAACGTAGATGAAAGCCGTCGAGGATTCGTATATTCTTTACAAAAAGTACCCATTCTCGGTCGAGGATTCGTGAATGGAGTGACTTCAGACACATCGTTATTCAAAAATCAGCATACGACTCTCTATTTTGGGCACATGTTTGATTTTGCTTTTTCAGCTGGCCACGTGCCGAGTGAAGCCCATCCAAACACAAGCAAACGATGGCACATGATGCCGTGGCCGCGTGTTTTGAACGCTTCCAGACAGAAGTCCGGGCCGAGATTCAGAAAAAAGCAGATGCAGACATGGCATCACTGGAGGAAGAAAACGTTCAAAAGCAGAAGCTGCAAGACGACCTGGTACAGCGCGAGCATGCGGCCACGACGAACGACTACCGCCGCAAAATCAGGCTCCACAAGCAGCAGACTGAGGACAGCGCGAGCAAGATTTCCGAGAGCTCCGACATCATACAGGCTAAGGAAACTGAATTGTTGTGCATGAAAACAACCGTCGCAGACCTCAAATCCAACATAAAAACCAACAAGATCGACCGAGAAAAGATGGTCAACGCCATTGACGAATATGACGTCAAGGTCAACTTGGTCGAGATGGAGATCCAAAACGTGTGCCAGCGAAACCGCCAGATACACGAGGAGAACAAGAAGCTCAAGGAGAAGATGGCAAGCCGCAAACGCGAGCAGGACAAGCGGAAGGCAGAAATGGCTGAAATGGCCACATTCAGGCCCAAGATGCTCGACATGGCAGACAGAATGGTGGTCCATTTCAACAAAATCACACTGCAAATCGTCAAGATCGACGAGAAGCAGAGGCGCATCATTGCGGAGAAAACCGCCATCATTACACAAATGCAGACTGAAAAGCTCGCAAACGCAGCGAAAAAAAGGAAGGTTGCGGGCGACAACGCGAGCGCTGATGTCGCTGCAGGCAGCGTGTCCTAAGCATGTGTCCGAAGTCCGCGCAGGGGCCCAATACTTCCAGCCCTCTCCCTACGTCTCTCTCTGTACTTTCTACAGGGGGATGCCGACGCAGATGCTTCTCATCAGCACACAGTCTTGGATTTGTAACCCACACAACAACACACATACAGACAATAGAAATTGTGTTTGACTGGGAGGGCTGTCATTGTTTAATAAAAGTACCACTTCGGTGGAGTAATGTTGACTTTGACTGCAACTTATATCCGCATTTGAGTTGATGAGTTTCGATACTTGTGAGAGAGAGAATACACCCATGTATCAACAGTATGGAAGCGGACATTTGAAACAGGATAGAACTTGTGTTTTTGTCAGTGGAAATACATGTAGGTATGTTTCTCATTGATCGTGGAACTTGACGTACTGTTCAAGGTATTCATGAGACACAGTGGGGCGGAACGCCTTCACCTTGTCGCAGATGCTACTGAATTCGACCGGCGGCATGTTGATGCAGCCCTCGCCATACTCGGCCACGAGCTCCGACAACGAACGTTGTAGCACCCAGCTGTCGCAGTTGCTGCTCTCGTGCTCGGCGTGTTTTGAGTTGAAGGCCTGCACCTCTGCGGCGGAGGCGACCGTGATCTGCTGTCGTATGTTATTCTCGCCGACTTGCATTGCATCAGGAGTGGAATTCTGGGCACTCAGCGCGCTTGCAGCATCCGGCGCACACTCTTTGGTCGTCACTGTGACTAGGAAGTGCGTCGTCCGACACAGGATGCGGATGGGCTCAAAGAGGATACTGTTGACAACGTTGGCGATGTCAGACCCCGACATGTGCTCCGAGTGTGACGCGAGCTGCACTATGTTGTCGTCCGAACAGACGTCGGAAGCAAAGAAGGAGCGAAACATGCGCTTGCGGCTGTCGTGGTCTGGTAGGGCAATGTAGACGGTGTGTGGAAAGCGACGCATCACCGCCAGGTCGATTTGCCACGGCAGATTTGTGGCTGCAATCACAAAGACCTCGCTCTGCGCCAAGAAAATCTTGTCCAGTTCGATGAGAAGCTGGTTGGTGAGACGCTGGTCGGCGATGGAACCGTCTCCCTCACGTTTGCATGCAATGGAGTCGACCTCGTCGAAAAATACAATACACGGACTGTTGCGCACGGCGGCCGCAAAAAGTGATTGTAGTTTTTTTTCACTGCCACCCACCCACCGCGAAGTGAGCTCGGCACACGATGCGTTGAAGAAACATGCATTTACCTCGGACGCCGTCGCTCTTGCAATCATGGATTTGCCGGTGCCTGGCGGTCCGTACAGCATGATGCCATTACTACGCTTTACATTAAGACGCTTGAACAGCGCCGGAAACTGCATTGGAATCACTACCGATTCGCGTATCGCGTCAATCGCGCTCGCGCATCCTACCACATCCTGAAAATTCACGCTCGTCTCACGCGATGCCTCCCACTCAATATCGCCGATTTCCTCGTTACTGGCGCCGCCCCCGCTCACGAGTCCACCCATTTTTTCGACGCCAACATTGTTGGACAAACCGGACTGGCTTGCGTCGTTTTGCAAACCCACGCTGCTACTGGCGTTGCACTTTTCTCTGAGCGTTTTTGCTGCCAGCGCTGCATCTTGTGCCTCCTGTAGATGTTCAGACGTCTGCAGTAGAGAATTGACAATCGAATCCAGCTTCGGCCATAAAGCCTGAGCCGTGCTCTTACGACTATTGATAAGACTGTGTGAAAAAACCACCAGATCCCTTATCTGCTCATCTATCGTGAGCTGATTTGTCTGCGTATGCACCGCTTGCAGGTACAATTCCGCTTCCAACACGGACGGGTGTGGCTGTGCCATCCCTGGACACCAGTGTGTGTACAAGACTCCAGCTATACCATGACATATACAAAGATGCGGAACACTCGACAGGACCACGCCACGCGTTTTTGCATGCAACAGATAGCTGAGAACACAGGCGCATTTTGTTCACGCATTTACGCGTATTTGGTTTATTATCTTCCACATTTTAAGCAGAACAAAAACGCTGGTACACAGCTGAGCTAATATGTCCTGTGCTTGCTGTACGCATTACTGCTATATCCATAGGGAGAAGCTCCGCCGCTGCCAGGATAGTACGGCGACGGCACGCCACCATACGACGGCGGCACGCCACCATACGACGACGGCGCAACACCGTATCCCGCCGGGGCGACACCGTATCCCGCCGGCGTAGGAACGAATCCAGATGGCCAGACGCCGGAGCTGTTAACATATCCCGGTGGTGGTGGTGGAGCTGTACCATATCCTGGGCACTGTCCGACGCAGGCTGGTGTGTGATGCTTGCCATGAACATGACACGGAAACTGTGGCTGAGGCCCTGGTTGTGCCACATTGAAAACATTTGCACCTGCTTTCTCACGCGCATTAGCCATAAATGACATGGTTTTCCATTTACACTGCACACTTCTTATATAGTGTTTGTGCGCGAAACTGCTCAACTCACGGTCTGGTCGAAGTTCGGGCATTTGCAATCCAGTAATGGCGATGTGTGAGCCAGTACGATTCGACGACAGCGTTGGCGAGGATTTGAACCTCGGGTACAGTGGGGGCAGATCGGACCCACAAATCCATAGGTGGGCCGTACCGACACCATGTCCCATAGCATTTAGTTTTTTACAGCATTTCGGCTGCCCCCGCCCTCGGACCCGGACCCGGAGGGTTGGAGACTTGAATAGTTGGTCTAATATGACACCAAATGGATGGGGTTTTATGTCTGCATGTCTGAAGTGCATAAAAGCTGGCAGAAAAACGTTCAAAATAGGTGTATTCATGGGGGGGGGGGGGGGGGGGGTATGTGACACAGCGGGCACAGCAGAAATCTCGGAAAAGCAAATTATTGGACACGGCAAGTGGTACCCACCTTGGATGGATAGGAGTTAATTTTTCTGCTGTCGTACTTGGACTCTGGGCCCCTTATATCGACCTCATCGCTGCTCTGCTTAATATATTCCATCGGGGCGATTTTCAACACATCGTGGATGATGGACAGAAACTTGACACAGTTCCGCAGGAGTTTCTGACTGATGCGCTTACCTGTTGTCGTCACAGAATCAGTCGGGCTGGGAGAGG
>Ga0209491_10004360_pt1:0-20000 | contig 21914 bp, 21 predicted proteins | sample BON02_FD_187213 | JGI IMG/M metagenome (GOLD analysis project Ga0209491, IMG submission 187213) | Freshwater microbial communities from Lake Bonney liftoff mats and glacier meltwater in Antarctica - BON-02 (SPAdes) (version 2) | ecosystem: Environmental > Aquatic > Freshwater > Ice >... | reverse complement strand
GCTACCAGACACAGCACATGTGCCGCCGCTTGGCCAACCCACATCACACATCGTGCCGCACACAGACCACTCCACACACATCTGAGCGTGGCAGTGGCATCAGCTGCACGCGACCGACTCCTGCGCGCAGCACGCAGCATCAGCCTCACGACTCGCCACTTTCTTCTGCTCGTCAAGTGCGGCCGCCGCGTCGTCTGTAGGCTCGGCAGTGGCACACACAGACTACTTCACACACATTTGAGCGTGTGGCAGTGGCATCAGCTGCACGCGAGCCCGACGCCTGCGCGCAGCATCAGCCTCGTGACGCGCCACCTTGTTCTAATCGAGACGAGCGGCCGCCACGTCGTCTGCGGGCGCGGCAGCGGGCTGCACGCGACCGACGCTTGCGCGCAGCATTGTGAAATACGTCATGAGCTGGCATCAAGCTCGTCTCGTGCGTGTAGGTGTTAGGGCACGGCGTGGCCGTCGTGCAAACAGCAGCAAGGGCAGGCTCAGGTCGAGCCGCTCCGCCAGGTGAAGGGCCAGCGCAGCTCACAGCAGCGCGCGCCACGTCAGTCAGGTCCAGGTCAATCATCAAGAGCTCCGGCAAGCCCACCTCCATGCACGGGGCAGGCGGCCGGGCCAAATCTACTCCAGGGCCCATGCAATCCGCGCTACACAGCGGCCTCCCCGTCGGCGGGAAGTAATCCCGCGCTCACTAACACAGCGGGCCTAAATAGGCCTAAACAGCGCGCAACACCTAAGATAACTATATCAGGTTGCAGCGACGACACGAACTATCAAGGAAACTACAGGGGTACAGGCGTCTACGTCGCTACTAGCCGCCGTCGGAGTGCCGTGGGCGCGGCCGTACGCAGACTGTCGGCGCGGCCGTACGCTGAAGGGCCTCCGGTATCTATGTACTAGCCCCCTAAGCCCCTAGCCACGCTGTCCAGCCTCAAGACCTGTCGTAGTAGGTCTTGTCGAGGTTCGAGCCGTAGGTCACGTAGTAGAGCTCGTCGTAGCACCTCGAGGCGGCGTGTCGATAGGTAGTGTCCTGGATAAGTCAAGCTATATCGTGGATGCGACACCCCCCCACTAAGATCGAGACTCCGTCGAGAGAGTACACTAGTGTACCACCTTGGGTGTAGGCTTAGATCGGCCTGTTTTCTTTTTTCTGGTTAGGTTGGTTTCTATGTTATATACTCCGTTAGATTGATATTATAAAGTAATATAATAAGAGGTAAATCTCTGCACTAGTTATCGTCTTCGATACCGAGTTGGAAATATGCCACAATCATATAACAATACAATATCTAAAATCCCATCTATATATTTTTTGTGTTCAGATTACTACTACAAAATAATACATTCGTCTTGTCACCATTCTGGTATTAAAATGTTTTTTACCATCGAGCCGCAGCATAGTATGAACTATATTAATTGCAATATCCTAGTCACCAAGCGTCATCATAATCACGGAATATCTACTCCGTTAGATTACTACTATAAGGTATATATCTAATACGTGCGTCTTACACCCTTGAGTGCTCGAAAATAAATAATAAATACATAACAACATAATATCTAAGTTGCTACTACTAACACTACAAGCTATTATGTTTGTCTGATCATATTCTGCATGCCACTAGCGGCGTTCGACGCCATTAGCAGCATATAATGAGGCAAGAAATACTAAGTCATAATTTTCTACTATCAGTATGAGTGGCATGATTATATTCTGCACGCCACTAGCGGCGTTCGACGCCATTGGTAGGATATAATCTGGCACAAAATACCAATTCATAATATACTACTGGCAGTATGTGTGGCATGATTATATTCTGCACGCTACTAGCGGCGTTCGACGTCATTAGTAGCATATAATCCGGCACAAAATACCACTTCGTAATATACTACTACCAGTGTTCGGATCACTACTACGAAAAATTGTACGAGTTCCGATTCTATTCTGCGTGCTACAAAAATGGTTAATTACTCCAATTTAGCAGCATAAAATACGGCACCAAGTATAGTAAGTCATAATATCCTGCACTGGTAACATCATACTGCCGAGATTCCAATTATAATAAAAATAATAACTTGAACATATTGTTGTATCAACCAATTGGAATATTGATCAGTAACTAAATAGTCATAAAAATATACTATCATAATACTCTAAGTCATTTCCTGTCTATTAACCAGCGCTCCGCACTCGTCTTGACAGGCGCGAAACGTGGGCGTTCTACTAGGATTCCACATTTTCCGTGATTTTTCGTAGGGCTAGCTCTGCAGAGCTGTGTGGTACCCATTCCCTTCTGCAAGTAAGCTTGTTACCGGATCAATTTTAACGAGCTCCCTGGGTTAGGATTCCACTGGTGAGTCGGTTCAGCCTCGCGTCCGAGGCTGAATATATTAGGCGTGTCTTTTATTGTTGCCTAATATTTGGTAGTATACTTCCGCAGCAGGCGGTTGCATGTACCAGGCGTCTAGATTTTCGCCGTTCTCAATGTATTAGGCGTGTCTTTCATTTTTGCCTAATATCTCAACACATTAGGCGTGTCTTTTATGTTTGCCTAATATTTGGTAGCATACTTCCGCAGCAGGCGGTTGCATGTACCAGGCGTCTATCTTTTCGCCATTCTCAATGTATGAGGCGTGCCTTTTATTTTTGCCTAATATCTTAATACATTTCTCGCCAACTGCGAGATTTGTATGGGCGCATGTTATTGTCGCCCGTCATCTCATATCAGTATACGTCGCGCAGGATGCGAGACTATACGATTCAAACTTATATCTGTATACGTTCTGTAGCATGCGGAACCATACGATAGCAATAGGCTCGTGTATTATCGCCATTCTAAACGTATATAAGAATACGTCTCAAAGAATGCTTGATAATACTCTACCACTAGGCTCTTGTTGTTTTCGCCTATTCAATCTAATGGGCCCGTGTTCTTTTTGCCCTTCTCAATCTCTGGGTTCGCCTCCCAAATATATCTGTAACCACCTCGCAGCATGCGGGGCCATACAATATAAATAGGCTCGTGTTCTTTTGGCCTATTCCACTCATATCAGCATACATCTAATGAGATTCGGAAATTTATTAGCTCAATAGTCAAATACAATTATCACATATCAAGTGTATAGCTTCGTGCACGAGGCCATATACGTATAAGCGTGATACAATGCCTGTCATAATTCAAAGCAATATCAGTTATGGGACAAACTCCGGATCCGGATGAGTCCTTAACTGGCATCCAGCGCGTGTTGGGTGCAGGGTAATACGCTAAGGCGCATCCACTTGCTACTTTGTAATCGTAGTGTAACTCGGATGTTGGGGTTAAGAGGTTCGTGCTCCCCCGGCCTCAAAGCGCCTATAACAAATATTGATGCGTACAGACGCCAAATGATAAATAGTTAACCCTAATCAGGCATTAGCTAAATAATGTAGCGGACATTACTGGTTATATCAAAATGCTGGAGGCTGTCCTCCAAGCCATACAGAGATCAGTAATTGTGAGTCCCCCCAGCTGGACCTAGAATAGGGTCGAGACTAAGGAGCAAGGCAGCTACCTCATAAAGAGTGGCGTCAGGACCGGCCGTAGACAGCGTCTTGGCGCGGGCTTCGGAGAAAGGCGGCGAGTCGAGCTCGTCTGCCGAAAACGTGCGGGCAGGCCAGCTTGACCCCATACGGTTGGCGGCATCGCGGTAATACCACTCTCCTCTAGCAAAATTAGCGGATAACGGCGCGTAGACGGTAGTCTCCTGGTCTTCGGCTTCTGCTAACGGGTGGTATATCGCGTTAACCACCGCTCGTTTCTCCAAGTAATCTACCTGGGCACGCTTTCTCAGCGAGAAACGTCCGACATCCCGGGTAGCGTCTGGCAGCTCCACCACGGTAGGTTCTGCTCGCTTAGCGTGCTTAGCAACTTGCTTCGCCGTGCGAGCTGCTACCGGTTTGGCGTCGTAAGCGTAAACAAAGTCTGCGCAGCGCCGCAACAACTCCGTGCGAGAGTCCCATGTGGACTCGTCCAAACGGTACCTCCGCCATTTGACACGATATTCACGTTTGACACCAAGATCGCGTCTATCTATGAGCGAGTCCACAATGTATTCGTTCGGTTGTAGTGGCACCAGGTCGGTAACCGTGTAGTAACGTTTCAAATTAGACACGTGAACCTCATGCCGAACAATTCGGTTTTCGAGATCGGTAAGCCCGTACTTCCCGGCAGGCAGCACTTCGGTCACCCTGTAAGGCCCCAAGTAAAAGTACTCAAGCTTATTTGCGTGTCCTGGTAGGAGGCGGCACACGCGATCACCGACCTTAAAAGAAACACGAGTATCTTTCGTGCGAGTCGTTTCTCCCACAGTATCACTCTGCGCAGCAAGAGTCGCTTCGCGTGCTGCGGTCCATGCGGCCTTCATACGGTTTTGTAGCTTCGACGCATACTCGCGTACAGACGACGGTAGCGAGACGTCCGCTGCTGTCTCGGCGGTAGTGCGAGGGTCGCTAAGCTGCGCTGGAAATCGTAGCTCCCGACCATAAAGAATGGCGGAGGGCGACAAGTGCGTCACACGATTGTGAGAGCTGCGTATCGTCAACAAGTAGAATGGAAGATGGCTGGCCCAGTAGCCGCCTCCTTCGTCCGTGGCTCTCGCCAGTCCCACGAGTGTCTGTTGTGCATGCTCTACCAATCCAACTCCTTCGTGGTGATGCGCCTCGGTAGGCCGCAAATCGGTACCCGTGATCCTCAGAATCGTTGATGTGAGGTCGCTGACGAAGTTGGAGCCTGCGTCGCTGCGTAGTTGGCGCGGGGCGCCGTGGCGGCAAATGACCGACGACATAAAACGTGCAACACCTGCTCTGAATTCGGATCCCCGTTGAACGGCTCCGCTTCGATCCAACGGCTCAAAGAGTCAATAAAAACGAGCAGTTTGTCATAGCCGGCTCCTCCTTTAACGTAGTCTATAGTTTGAGCCTCGAACAGCACGTCACAGAAGACGACGTCAAAAGGATAAGATCCAACGGTCGGCCCCTTAGGAGCTGCGGGCCGTCGAAATGGTGGCTTGTCAAGCGTGCACTCGTGGCAACTATGCACATGCTCTGCTACATCGCGGGACTGACCCGGCCAGAAATACCGAGCCCGTAGGACCTGAGCCATGCGGCTAGTGCCCAGATGGCAGAGGTGTTCGTGGAACGCAACAAGGTATGCCTCGCGCAGAGACAATGGCACGTAGAGGCGCAGCGCTGTAGGAATATTGCCTTGTGGGTACGCCTGGGAGGGCACTCGGCGATAAAGTAAGCCGTCGACCATCTCGAAGCGGGACACCTGCTTGGATAGCCAGTGGTGCCGTTTGAGGTCCTCGGACGACATCGCATCGTCGTGAAGACCTGTCATCAAAAATGTGATCAATTCATGACAAACAGAGTCAGCTGGCTGCGCCTCCGCGATAACCTCCGTCGTAGGTGCGTTGGCCGACATATACTCCTTGTTGATAGACGATTGAGTGGTACCCGTCTGATAATTCGCTCGCTCAGCGGACTGTAAGGAGCGCGCCGTGGTGACTCGGGCGCGCGAAGAGCGGCTAGATTTCAAGTCTGCTGGGGAGGGGTTCACGGCGTGAACCGCCTCCAAGTACTCTGGGCGCCCGGCGGTCTCCAGATGTGCCACTAGACGTGAAATACCGTCCGCGTCCTTATGCATAGCTCCTGGTTTGTGCTCTACAGTGAAATTGTACTCTGCCAGTTTGAGAGCCCACCGCATAAGGCGCGAGGAAGGACCGCCTTCAACTGTGTCTTTCATCGTGTGTAACCACCGCAGGGCTGCATGATCGACTACCAGACGGAACCGTCTACCCCAAAAGTATGGGCGCCAAGCACGAATGGACTCTAACGCAGCCAGAAGCTCTATCTCGGTGACCGAGTCGTTGTGTTCGGCGCTGTTGAGTCGCCTACCGTAATAAGCAACGACACGTTCGTGTCCGTCGTCGTCCAGCTGGCTGAGAACGCCGCCGAGGCCTTTTTTGCTAGCCGCGTCGGTTTTGACAATAAACATGCGGGCCCCTCGGGGCGCCGTAAGAACCGGTGCAGAAGTAATAGCCAGAATAAGCGTACGCAACGCGTGTTGGCATGGCTCCGTGGCCAGTGCTGCCTCGACATTCACGTCTTTCTTGGTCAGATCCGTAAGCGGGGTAGCGATCACCAAAAAGCCTTTGATAAAACGCCTGTAGTAAGAGCACAGACCGAGAAACGACCTCAGCTTCTCTAGCGAATTGATCGATTTCGGGTCAGTGTCACGCACTGCAGAGATTTTGCCGGGGGCCATCTCGAGGCCAAGACGCGAGATGATATGGCCAAGGTGCTCCACGGAGATAGCAAACAACTTGCATTTGGTGGCTTTGCAGGTTAGGCCAGCCCAGATGAGGCGCTCCAGAATAAGATCTAAGCGATGGAGCATCTGCTCAAACGATTTCTCTAAACGCTCGTCTAGGGTGTCTCCTACCCCGTTTGACCAAATACCAATGTCGTCCAGATAAGGCATGCAAATCTCCCATGCCAGGCCTTGAAGGACAGCGTCCATCAAGCGGCAAATGTACGATGGTCCAGATAGGACGCCAAAAGGTAGGTAGTTAAACTCGTACTTCTGTTGGTGAGTGACAAAAGCGGCTTTATGCTTATCTTCCTCTTTTACCGGCATGCACCAAAAGCTGGAAGCAAGGTCCAGTGTACATAGAAGAAACGAGTCGCGAGATCCGTTGCCCGATGACAGGCGATCAATAGCCTCCGCTGTCAGGGGTAAGGGGCTGTCGCTCAGTCGAAGCTTAGCATTGAGATCACGGTAATCAACGCAAAAATGAACCGCTCCATCTCTCTTTGACACGAGCACAACGCGCGAGCCCCAGGCAGAATTGGATTTGCGTATGATCCCACGTGCCTCCATCTCTGCCACCATTTGGTCGACGATAGCTTGGCCTTTGTCTCCTAGGCATTTAGGCGCGTGCCGATGCGTCGATGCGCCCGGTAGCAGAGGTAACTCGACCTCCATAAGGTGCGTGTGCCCCGGCTCCTTAGGGTCCAATGCGAACGCCGTGATCCATCTAGCTAGTAATTGCCGTACTCGGACCAGCTGGTCTGGGCGTAGCTGCTTGTCCGGATCAATAACCACTGAATCATGCAGCTCTCGCTGCTCGGGAGTGAGAGCGGAGACTGCGTCATTAGGGTCGCCGCCAGGGACTTTTGCTTCGTGTAATTTAAACTCAATATACGCGGAAGCAACAGCCGAAAAGGCTGGCAGTGTGATGGCGCGGCGAGAGGTGTTCCAAACGGTGACATACACCTTACCGTCAACCGTTAACGTCTCGAGATGCATCTCGACCAGCGGTGGGTTTTCAACGCCCGCTCGACTAGGCAGTCGGTCTACCAAAATAGCCGCGTCTAGACGGCCACTCAATGAAATAGGCAATTTCACCAAAAACGTCGCCTGGTGCCAGGATGGTATACGAACAGGGTCTCCTGAAAACAGGAGGCACTCCTCGTGATGTAGCGATTTGACCTCGCCCTCCATCAGCGGTGCAGACGGTCCCGGCGGTTCCGGCAGTGCCTTGAGCACGGCCTCTTGACTATTGAGCACCCTGATAGGTTCTCTCGGGTCAGAATCGAAGTCGAGGGGAGGCAGCGGCGGCATGAGAGGTTTCTCTAAAGGAGGCAACGGCTCGTCCGCCTCGGAATCCGAGACGATTCCTTCCGGCTGAATGGTCAGAGCTGTAGGCCTCTCGCCCTCCGATGCAATGGTCGTAACAGGCACATGGTGACCCGCGCCGCCGTTCAACTGAGAACGCAGAGTGATAAAACAAGGGCCAATCGCCGAAAGCTGTATGTTAGCATCTCGGCTTTGGGAGAAGTCGTTGCCGAGCAGCAGCATAGACGCGCCTTCCGTAACTAGGAAACGATGCCGGCATGCTAACCCAGCTAGCGAGAAGGTGACCGTCGCGTGTCCGTGCGTGCGCAGCGTGCGCCCGTCGGGCCCGCACACCTGTGGGTCTTTGTCCAGCTGGTCGCGCACCACGCAGGCGTCCCTTGGACATTTCGACAGGAGGCCTGTAGTAATAACCGACGGACCGGTTCCTGTATCCGCCAACGCTTTTTGCACTGTGAGGTCAGTATCTAGCAGTAGCGTGGAGCTGCCCTTCGCTCGAAATATCACCACATCAGGGATATATAGACAATGTCGCTTCCGTCCGCCCGACGGTGTGTCGGTGACGGCTTCATGTGGCACTGCCGAGAACACCGCTGCTATTGTCTCCATCGGCGCGCTCGCCGGTGACGACTTTTGGAAACGACCATGAGAGGCACGGTACATTTCCGCGAGTTGGTGTGCGGTTGCGTGGGCAGACGGACCTAGCCATTGGGGCGTGCTCGCTGTGGCTCCTGTGCCGAGCCTTGGCGTCTTCCGAGATGGGGGGGCGTGGTGGGTTCCACCAAAGCTTCTGCAGAGACACGTGCAGGGGTACATCATTGAAAAATGACCCGACGAGGCTGACCGGCTCCGTCAACACCGCCACGTTCGCTACAAGAGAAAGACGTAACGCCGGCAAGGGCTCATCAGTCGCACCTTGAAAAACTGGGGCCCGCAGACAAATTTCCTTGATGGCTTGGAACTTAGGCAGGAATTGCTTACGGCGACGGACTCCAGAGCTGGGCAACGGGTCGTCGTACCCGCCAAACAATGCTAACACCGACGCGTATTCGGTTTTGGCATTCAGCACTATGTTGAGCGAATCCAAAAGTGCTACCCAGCCGTACAGGCGCGCCTCGCCATCGTCTGTCACCCGCCACACTTGCCAATGGTTGCGGAGACGGCGTACGTGGCGCGGCGGGTTGAGCGGTAGCCTAGCATCCACGGTTTGTGATAGCCACGGGCGGTAGCCTATCGTGGGTCCCATGTGAGGCTGTGTCGGGAACAACTGGGGCCAAATTCGGAGATGACCCGAATCTGCGGCGACAAGTGTCAGCGGCGGCAGCGGCTCGTCAACGACTGCTACGTGGAGTGTAGCAGCCGGTGAAAGCCGTAACGGCGGCAGCGGGCCTTCAGCGACTGCTACGTGGAGTGCAACAGCCGGTGAAAGCCGTAACGGCGGCAGTGGGTCATCAGCTGGCTCTTTAACGACTGCTACATGGAGTGAAGCAGCCGGCGGAAACCGTAACGGCGGCAGCGGATAATCAGCTGGGCGCAGTGAAGGCAACGGCTCTTCTACAACTGCTACGTGGAGTGCAGCGATTGATCGAAGAAGAGAAAGTGGCTCATCAGTGAGTCGTAGCAAAGGCAACGGCTCCTCTATAACCTCTACGTGGAGTGCAGCGATCGAGGGGATCTGCAACGGCGGCAGTGGCAACTGCCCGGCATTAGCCCAAAGTCTATCTGGTTTACCGGTTGCCCGGTTAATCAATGCTGTCGACGTGACTGTAGGGTGGTTCGTTGCGTTCTTGCACCACTCCAGCAGGACCGGCATCCATTGTGTCGCTATAGCCCCCGCTATACCTTGGCAAATCCTGCCGCGCATGGCACTCATATCAGGGCCCGGCGCGGCATATACCCCTGGATGCCCTTGACGTGGCATGACGCAGCTGGGGTTCGAGTTGGGGCAGGCTGTCGCTGAGGTACATCCCTACTGGTTTGGGGAAGCACAAACCATGTTCACATGGCCAAACGTGCTGAGTGACCTGTATACCTCCAACCAGCTTCCGAGCTATCCTGCTCATCGCCGGATTCTCAACAGCTACAAATGGGGCCTTGGCTTGAAGTCGCTGAACAAACCGCACCGCCGCGGCTTGGAACAAGTGACGTTTCGAAGGTTCGTTCGGGAGCCCGATCGAGCCCAAATTCGATAGGAATGTGCACGGCGGGTGTGATATCACCATATCAAAACCCGCATCATGCACGTCCGCTCCGTCGCCCTCGTAGTGAGGTATGTGTGAAACCTGCGAGGGCTTGAAGTCACAGCTGACAACGTCGGCGCCCGCTAGGTAAAACATAGATCTCAAAACTCCACTAGTATCCCCGATAACCAAAATGCGCGGGTTTGCAATACCTTCCGCTCTCTGAGCATCGCAATCGAGCTTGATCGCCGCGAGAGTCTCGCAGATTGCGCAGTAGTGGAAGGGCAGCACTGACGCCAGGGGCTGTGGTGCTGGACTAGACTGCATCGCCCAAGCGGCCTCGGCAAGGTGCCTAGGGGAGATCTTGTACGCCCCCTGTGTTTGAGCCCTCAGAGTAGCTGCCGTGATCAAACGCTCTACCAAATGAGAATAGGCCATACTATCAGCACCTGTCGTGGTGAAACCGAGTGCGACCGCTAGCGGCCGACTGAGGTCCTCTGAGAGGACAGGCCATCTGTCTGCACTTAGCGGTCTGGCCTCTGGTGTCACAGAGGCGACGCAGTCACGACTTGCTTCGCCGACCGAGGCTACGATAAGAGACGGTGACACGATAGATTGCTTAAGGAAGCCCGTCGGGAGGAGTCCCCCCACAGCTGACAAGTGACCTGAGCCATCGCCTTCGTTGTTGCTACAGCAGCTCTTGCCGAGCTGTTGTTCGCCCAGCTCTAAAGGCCGTCGAGCGAGGTGTAACTTACGCTTATGACGATAAGACATGTAGCACCACCAGTGGCGCCAAGAATCTACTATGGCGGCTGTAAACGGTGGGAAAACTGTTCCGCCGCCAAAGTAGGAAGTGCTCTGAAATTCGCTGGACTTACGCTCCAGGCGCAAAATGCGCCAAGGTGCCGCCCACGGCTCCCTGTAAAAGGAGTTAAACGCTTGTCAAAACGATGGCGTTATGGGCCTCTTAAAGACCCGGCCAGTGGTGTCTCGAAGAGGTGCCCCGCCGACTCCCTATTTCCTGGGAGGGGTATACGGAATGAGGACTGCTCGGAAGTACTGTTTATGTTCTTCTTCGACGTCGGGCCCGCCACCTTCGGCGAAGAAGCACATAGCGCATGGACAGCGATACGGCGTATGGCAACCATCTCCCGAACCGTAAAACCACTGTTCAGACTCCGGGGTGTCAGCAGGCGCTTTCAGGCGGTACCTACAATATAAACACCCATTTTCGTTCGTCCAAACGCCCTGGTTCGACTTACCTCGACCCGTCTTGGGTTGGCTCATGTTTGAGTCACCCGGTCGGCCCGCCGTGAGTACAGGGCGGAGCTTTGGGTGAAGAAGAAAGCGGTCGAGCGTATCAAAGCAAATTGTCACACCATTTTTTCAGGAGAAATCCGTCTAATCCTCCCCTTTCGGGTGTCCCATAGATCCGTTAGGTGGTGAGCACTTGCGACCGTTGTCGAAGTTGCCATACGAGCGTGGAGGAGCAAGGAGCGACGGGAGGGGGTCCGCAGCGCCGGATGGCGCTCCTCGCCCGCCATGACCGCGTCTCGCGGCACCTTTGCCGCCGCCTCGCTCTCCTTTGCCTCGCCCAGCTGGCTGGGCTTGGGGCGTAGCCATTGCGACTGTCTGTGGGCGTGCTCGCTTCATTTCCGACTGTAAGCTAGCAATCTGTTGTTGCAGCTTTTCAATCCTTGGGTCCTCATTCGTCGTACCCGCCGGTTGAACTGCTGCGACGCGATCTTTGTGCTGAGCCGCCGGTTTGACAGACGGCCGCCTGGTTAGGTAGGCGAAAGTCTCTAGCCGCTGCTTCTGCCTGTTCTTTGGTGGCAATGTAGTGGCTAGCGAGGTACGTGATGGAGAGCTTCATGCAATTTGCCCCGTCTTTACGTACTTCGTGTAGCGCGACGGCGGCTCATTTACGGAAACGAATCATGTTATGTAGACCGCGTGCTGAATCAGAGAGGTCATTGCCTAATCAGTTAGCCATTTTCTCCGTGATCTCGTGCACACAGGTCATGCTACCCTAAACTGTACGTTGATTCAGCGACGGGTCACCCTGCTTTTTGAGGAAAGCGGCTATGATCCGCGTCCCTAGGGTCTCTGCATCCTCCCCCTGGAGCCTGCTGATGCAAGCGTCCCACGCGGCGGACGGTGTCTCACGGGAGAACATGGGCACGCCCTCCGCGAATGACGCATCCAGTTTTCCAATCAAGACGTTGGCGTGCAAGACAGGATTGCGCTGCAAACATTTGTCCCCTATTGCCGCCCCTATGAACGCCTGTATGCGTGACTGGCCATATTTTTTATCACGAGATGCTTGAAGAAGGCGGTTTAAGATGTCAAGCCATTCACAAACACCAACCAGGGCTTCTTCCACGGTTCGGAGAACCGTAAGGCGGAAGCCATCCCAGGCCGTGGCCATCTCTACTGGGTTGTCCCCTGCTCGGAGGCCCGCTGGAAATCGTAGCTTAGCAACCATATCTAGTGACACCCCATGGCTCCGGCCGCGGCCCCCCTTGTGGCATCTCATGCGCGCATCGCACCAGTTTGCTATCGTCCGCTCGAGGTACATACCGCGACGGTGCCATATCTCTTCTGACTCGTTACCTTGTGCCATAAGCATGTGGCGCGCATGGTCACGGTCCGGGGAGTCTTCATAATGGGCCATCTGCTCGCTGGGTGGCAGCATACAGAAGGAGACCCACCACTGGCAGAAGCCGTCGTATGCTGACCAATCGTCACTGTTTGTATGCGCACGAAGCCATGTACGGTGGTCTGGGGGGTGGATTGCGCGTCCGTCTAATGACCTCGGACACTCTTCCTCACGCGACGTGTAATCTTCATTACCCAATGCGTACGCCGAGGGGACTGCGGTCGCGCTGTTCGAGACGCCGACATAGGGCTCTGGGGCGGGGCCACCGTTAGGAGTAGGCCGCGACGAGCCCTGCGCGAGTTGTGAACGGTTGCGAAGGAACGTATCGAATAATGCGCGATCGGTCGTGTCGTTTCCCGTCCAGACGGGCTGTTGGCGACCGACCCCGTGAGAAGAGGGGGGTAGGTAAGCGGCCGGCAGTGTCGACTCCGGGGAATACGCCGGGGCGTTCCTTGCTGGGACCTTGCTGCCAGGCGACAAGTCTCTGCACCAGCGTACATGATCGCCAGTGTCCTCCTGCGCGCCTATATCTACGGACCGGGGACCTTGTTGGAGGTTACGGGGACCTTGTTGGAGGTTACGCTCGTGCGCATCTCGCTCGGCCTGTTGAGCGTGGAGCTCGGCCTGTTGAGCGTGAATCGAGGCCACCGCCCTCTGTAATTCTTCTATACGGTGGTCGGGGTCTGACTCCGATGACACGCTCTCAGCCTGTTGCACCGGGATCGGAGGGACCGTAGATGTCGAAGAAGGGGGAGTCGAGACGTCAACACAAGGGTGTCTGACCGACACGTTGGCTTGTAACTGCGGCAGCGGCTGCGACCAAGCCTCCTCCTCCTGTTCGAGCACTGTCATCTCTGCAACCGAGGATCTTCGGATCTCGGGTGCTTCATATACAGTATGTGTCGCCGCAATTGCCGTGGTCTGCCCTAGTAGGCTCCCAAAATGGTCACCTGCGACGGCGGTGCTGGCCGGCTCACTGGAGACAAAAGGACTATACGCACGAGGAGTGCTGGCCGGCACGCCGCATCCTCCCGCAACGCCGGTGGCGGCCTGCCTGCTCACTGGGCACAAAAGGATTATACGCACGAGGAGTGCTGGCTGGCACGCCGTATCCTTCTGAAGTTGAAGCCATCTGGAGGGATGGGTTCGACCAGTAGACTTCCTCTACGGCAGTCGCCTTATCATAATTAAATGGTTCTGCAGCACGGGGTTGAGTGTCCACCCCAAATTCCGACTCGGCCAACGGCGAAGAATTCGAGCCAATCTCGGTGTTCTGCTCTTGCTCGACCACCGGGCCGTCACCTTAGCTGTTACTGCCGAATTCCTTACTGAGCCCCTGCTCTGAAGAGGATAGATGGCGTTGAGTGACTTTGTCCTCGACCGGGCCGTCACCTTCGGTGTTGCTGCCAAATTTCTTACTAAGGCCCAGTTCTGAAGAGGATAGATGGCGTTGAGCGACTTCGTCCTCGACCTCTCCGTTCTCTAAAGAGCCGTACCAGGGGACGTCACCTTCGGTGTTGCCGCAGAATCTCTTGCCTGGGGCCTTCCCCCCTGGCGAGTGGTATCTTTTGTTCAAGGCAATCTCATCCGGTGAGAGACGACGATAGTGGAAGTTATCTGTGGTCTTCTCACTTCCACACAAATAGCCAAAGGGAGGGACGAGTCGCACCCCCAGGCTGTTCTGTAGTTTCCTATCGGCTATCATCTCTGCCGCTCGAGGAGTAAGGCCTGGTTGTCCCTCTGGAATGTGATCGTATTCTCCCGGTGGCATGCCCCACAGTACGATCGCCCTCTGCTCGGCATTCTTTTTGGCATTTAGAAGCTTGACAGCAGCCCTAGGTCTACCGACGACTCCACCGTCGTGTGTAGGGCTGAAATGCTGAGTACGCGACAAGAGAAGACGCTGGACGGCTGGGTCAAACAGATCGGGAGGCCCACTGCCGTTCTCTGAGCAGTAGGTTGTCTCTTCGGTCCGTTCCTCGTACAAGTATGTGTCATTATTCGCCCCTTGGGCTCGACGTATCCAGGCCGCTTCTGCTTGAGGTGTGCCTGCTGACAGTTCAACCAATATGTCTTCAGACCGATTGTTGATTCCGCCAACTATCATCCATGCTTGCCCCTTAAAGATGAAGGGTACATTCCTCGCATCTGGCACCTCCTGCTGTATACCGTCGAGGTAGACATCCCAAGCAGCGGCGCCGGCCCCGTCCGGGGGACAATCTTGTGTCCACCCGCATGATGGGCCGGGGAGCTCCGTGTCTAGTCGCATCCCAAGATCGCCTTCCGGCTGATACCAGTTTGGCCGCCGCTCCTCCTCCGCTGGCGAGGCAGGTGGCGAAGGTGGCGGCTCAGACCGAGCTTTCTTTCTGCTGTAAGACAGTAAGTCGTCAGTATACCGTTCCCATTGATCTACCTCCCTTTCCTCATCAGGCGGTGAAAGGAGTTTATGGTAGGTAGCCCTCTCCTTTACATGCCGAATAGCCGTTGCTTCCTCAGCTGGAGTAAGACTACGCTAACGCGTCTCGAGGCTTCGCTTGCGGGCGACGTTCTGTTTATGGTCGCCTGCGGCGGTCGGGGTCTCATCGACCAAACTCTTATCCGATGGCTCTTCTTCAACAACGACCAACGAGCCTCCTTGACCGGCGTTGTTTGAAAGGGGTTCCTTCACATGCTGAAGAGTCGCTGCTTCCTCAGCCGGCGTAAGACTACGCCAACGCTGCTTGCGGGCGACGCCTTGCTGAAGGTCGCTTGCGACGGACGGGGTCTCTTCGATCATACTTGTATCCAATGGCTCTTCTTCAGCAGGTGAAGCGAGCGGCGAAGGAGGGGGCTCAGAACCGGCATGTGTATAATAACTGGTTGAGCAGGTCCTCCCGCAGAAAACCCATGGATTGCCGTGCGGGTCTGGACCGGGTCTGCAAACGCGCTCGCAGTTTCTGCAACTTTTCTTCCCGTCTGCCGCCTGGGGTAAGCTGAGATACGACTGGTACTCCGCGGAGGACCTAGCGTGCTCAATACTGCAATAGTCGTACGCTTGCTGATGTTCCACATCAAAGTTTACTGGCAGCACACAGTCATGGCGTGCGCATTTAACTTTTCCTTGAAGCGCCTGCCAATATTGATGGTGAGATCTTCCACAACATTCTTGGATGTAGCCATCCGCTTCCTGATGCGGTCGACGGGAGCAGCTGTCCACCGGGCAGACGCCCGCTTGGTTGACTAGAGAATTCGTACCAGGCGCACCGCGGGGCGGGCCATCGCCATCGCTGTTGCAGCTAAACGGTTTACCGCGCTGTTGCTCGCTTGGCGCTAGGAGACATCGGAATAAACAGGCGAGACGACGGCGCTGAGTTGTCGACGGCGTCCCTGAGGGAGCTACCGAACAGACCCGACGATGGTGGCGCTGGGCCTGGCCGGCGAGGTGGCGCTTGAGAAAGACGTTGTACACCGCTCCGATCGAACCCGTAGCGGCTGACCAGATCCTTTTGATCTTGGCTACATGTGACCAACTTGGCGAGCACGCAGCGCCCTGCGCCACTCGAGCCTTCTTGCGGCGTCCCGCCACGGTAGGGGCCCGCATGGCCGTGCGTGGCGACTTGACGTTCGATGGAACGAAGTTTTTAAAACTCTCTGCGAAGGCCTTCATCGCGGCGATGCCCCGCGCCCAAATTGTCTTCCATACGCGGCATGTCTTCTTAGCAGCGTTAACGCGTTGGCTCCAGTGGAGCGCCTCGCGAATTTCAATCTGCTTGTCGACTATGCGCATCTCCTTTAAAATCGACCCCGTCGTGGCAGTGATCTCCGCAGGGGTAGGCGTAGTCGTCGCCGCGGTAGTAGCCGCAGGCGTCGTCGCCGCTGTGCGCTTAGCGGCAGGCGTCGTCGCCGCCGTGCGCTTAGCCGCAAGCGTAGTCGTAGCCGCGATAGTAGCCGCCGGCGTGATCGTCGCCGCGCTTGTAGCCGCAGGCGTAGTCGTCGCCGCGCTAGTAGCCGCAGGCGTCGTAAGGATCGAGGCCCCGCTAGCCCGTGTCACACGTTGGGCTGCATGCTTCCGGCTTTTAGCAGCAGGCGTCGGGGCCGGTATGTCCTCGCCCACGGCCGGCGCAAGAACCTGCAGTTGCGCTAGAGCCTCCACGAGTTTCTGGCTCGCTAAGATCCTCCGGCTTTTTTGAGGGATGCTGGCGGAAGGAGAGGCACGCCTGGCGTCTTCTTTAGCTGCGAGGGCAGCGCGAATCGAAGCCTCGCCCGCATGCCGCTTCTTGTCATCAGCCGCCGTTCGGCGGACGGCCGCCGCTCGGCGTGCCGCCGCACGCCTCCGATTGACGCAATCTGTCGCAAGGCAAGACGCTTCGTGCTCGAGTATCTGCTCGCCCGACGGGGTCAGATCCTCTCTGCCGCCCACGACGGTCCACCCCTCCGAGGCGTAACGCCCGGCGGTGTCGGCCGTACAGGGAAAATTGTCCACTACGGGGCCATCCCCAGCTTCATCAACGCGGTCGCCGTCTGGGCGCTCCTCTACAACTACATCCTCGTAATCTACGTCGGCCATGCTACCAGGCTGGGTCGTGCCTTTTTGCGGACCTTTTCTTGACCTTTTTTGCTGCTCTGTGATGGGGCGGGGGTAGCTGTGGGGAACCTCAGCAGACGCTGCGCCAGCCGCAGGGCCAGGTGACGGTGGGGCAGACGGGACACGAACAGCACGGGGCACTGGGGTCGCGGGAATGCGTGCGCGGGCGCGGGCAAGCGAGCGCGCGCTAGGGGCATTGGGCGGCTTAGGGGCCTGATGGGACACTGGGATGCTAGGGTCCGAGGGCGGGCCCCTATGGTCCTTTCCCTTTTTAGGAATCGGTGAAAATTTTGCCGATCCCATCGGGAGCGTAGCTCCGAGGGGGGGGGACGGGAGTTTTGTTTGCAGAGACAGAATCACCACACTCACCATCTCCTGCGCTAGAGGAGATAGGAATGGGTGGACATTTTGTCGAGCCCTTCGGGAGTGTAGCTCCAAGGGGGGGCACAGGGGTTCCGTTTGCAAAGAAAATTCGCCACACTCACCATCTCTTGCGCTAGAGGAGATAGGAATGGGTGTAATATTTGCCGAGCCCTTCGGGCGTGTAGCTCCGAGGGGGGGCACAGGGGTTTCGTTTGCAAAGAAGAATTCGCCACACTCACCATCTCCTGCGCTAGAGGAGACAGGAATGGGTGTAATATTTGCCGAGCCCTTCGGGCGTGTAGCTCCGAGGGGGGGGCACAGGGGGTTCGTTTGCAAAGAAAAAATTGCCAAACTCACCATCTCTTGCGCTAGAGGAGATAGGAATGGGTGAAATATTTGCCGAGCCCTTCGGGCGTGTAGCTCCGAGGGGGGGCACAGGGTTTCTATTTGCAAAGAAAAAATCGCCACACTCACCATCTCCTGCGCTAGAGGAGATAGGAATGGGGTGAGCCGGGTCAAATCCTGAGAGACCTGCCTCGCTGAGTCCTGCGGAAGTGATAGGGGCAGCATCCCTTGCAGTAGCCTCCTGTAAATCACAAATAGAGGTGTCTGGGATGGCGGTATTGGTCGCACCTCGCATGGCGGCGTCGGCAGCGGCGGCGACGACATCGGCGGCGGGCGGAATGGCGGCGGGCGAGACGGTGGCGGCGGCGACGACGGCGGCGACGGCGGCGGGCGAGACGGCGGCGGCGGGCGGGATGGCTGCGGCGGGCTGGGTGGCGACGGCGGGGATGGCGGCGGCGTGGGCGGCGGCGGGCGGGGCGGCGGCGGCGGCCGAGACGGCGACGGGCAAGACGGGCTCAATCGTGTCGCCCTGCCCCGTGCGCATGCCGTCGGCGCCGCTCGAGGTAAGCGTGCCGTCGGCGCCGCTCTGCTTGGGCTCGATGTAGGCGTGGCCGAGCGAGTGGGCCGCGCCGGCGATGGTCTGGTCGAACTCGCCCCAAAAAAACGAATTCTTGACCGTCTCGTCCACATTGTCGAGCTTGGTGAGCGCGCCGACGGCGCCGGCGCCCGCCTGGATCGACTGGTTGTTGGCCTCGAGAGGCCCATGGGTGCGGCCGGGCGAGGAGGCGCCCGTCGCGGCTGCGGGCAGCCCAATGTTGGCCGCGCACGGTTCTGCAATGCGGTTGATGGCGGCGTCGCGCCCATCGCCGCCCACCTCGGCGTCGGCGCCTGAAGTTAAGGACTTGTAGAACACGTCATGAGCTGGCATCAAGCTTGTCTCGTGCGTGTAGGCGTCAGGGCACGGCGTGGCCGTCGTGCAAACAGCAGCAAGGGCAGGCTCAGGTCGAGCCGCTCCGCCAGGTGAAGCGCCAGCGCAGCTCACAGCAGCGTGCGCCACGTCAGTCAGGTCCAGGTCAATCATCATGAGCTCCGGCCCGCCCACCCCCATGCACGGGGCAGGCGGCCGGACCAAATCTACTCCAGGGCCCATGCAATCCGCGCTACACAGCGGCCTCCCCGTCGGCGGGAAGTAATCCCGCGCTCACTAACACAGCGGGCCTAAATAGGCCTAAACAGCGCGCAACACCTAAGATAACTATATCAGGTTGCAGCGACGACACGAACTATCAAGGAAACTACAGGGGTACAGGCGTCTACGTCGCTACTAGCCGCCGTCGGAGTGCCGTGGGCGCGGCCGTACGCAGACTGTCGGCGCGGCCGTACGCTGAAGGGCCTCCGGTATCTATGTACTAGCCCCCTAAGCCCCTAGCCACGCTGTCCAGCCTCAAGACCTGTCGTAGTAGGTCTTGTCGAGGTTCGAGCCGTAGGTCACGTAGTAGAGCTCGTCGTAGCACCTCGAGGCGGCGTGTCGATAGGTAGTGTCCTGGATAAGTCAAGCTATATCGCGGATGCGACAAGCATAAGCCTCGCGACTCACCACCTGCTTCTGCTCGTGAAGTGCGTCGGCCGCCGCCGCGTTGTCTGCAGCCGCGGCAGCGGCATCAACTGCACGCCCGACGCGTGCGTGCTGTTGTTTGATTGCGCCTCGCCGCCTCCTTCGTCTGCGCGAGAAGAGCGGCCGCCTCATGTTAACCCAGCGGGCCCGTCTTCGTCGTAGGTTTAACCCGTTCGTGCCCATGACCGCCTGATAGCCGCGGCTACCGGCGAGCGTGGCCAGTGCATGAAGGAGACTTGAAAGCAGTTGAAAAAAAATTGCATTGCTAATTAATAAAAAACTATTGCGTAAATAGCACTTGTATTTGTTCGAGTAACTGAACGAGATTTATCCGTCGCAGGCGACCTGGCCCCGAACGGCATTGTGACAGGAAGGACACGACACTTAATCGGGGGTATAGAGAGCTTTCTCACGCCCCTTACTAGAGAACCGGGTCCCCCGGACCAGTGTTCACCACACTGGCAGACACTGGTCGTATACCGGGGGACCTATAATATATATATATATATATATATAATATATATATATATATATATATATATATATATATAAATATATATATATAAATATATATATATATATATATATATAT
>Ga0209491_10004359_pt1 | contig 21915 bp, 22 predicted proteins | sample BON02_FD_187213 | JGI IMG/M metagenome (GOLD analysis project Ga0209491, IMG submission 187213) | Freshwater microbial communities from Lake Bonney liftoff mats and glacier meltwater in Antarctica - BON-02 (SPAdes) (version 2) | ecosystem: Environmental > Aquatic > Freshwater > Ice > Glacier... | reverse complement strand
CTCCGCGGGTACCTTTGAGTGTTTTGCGTTCATCTTCGTTCCTTACAGTCACTGCGATGAACCCAAAACACTCTCCTATTTTATGCAGCCAATCTGTCTATTGAACGCTGACGGGGGACACTGTCTTGCCATCATCCCACGTATAATAATTACTCTGATGATATGGATAGGGTCCGCTATCAGGAAAGCGACAAAAAAGCCGGCTGCGATGCTCATCAACCTTTTCATTGGCAGCATTGAAATAGCTATATGTACCATCCCAGACGCCTTCATGGCGCGCAAGCAATGGCATATCATCACGAATTCCCATCAATTATCTCCTTTGTTTTGTAGCGCATGTGCGTATGCGCGGGCAGCAGATGCACGGATGAGTGCACGATGTTCAATGGCCAAACTTTCTGGTGTGAGCTTAGCCTGATCTATTGGTATGATGTTGTCCGCTGAGGCTTCATACCAGGGCGCAAATATATGTTGGGCGCGTACGATGCTCCAAGCGCGCGTCAGATAGCTTCCGAAACGATCCGGAGTGAGATCGGGGAACAAGCGTTCGACATCGCCGACCGGTGCAGGCTCTATGCATGTTTCGCTAGTACCAAAATGAACGGCTATTGCTTCTATCACCTCCTGCCAGGAACTCCAGTCGGTCGGAGCTTCGCCAGGCCAAGGACTAGAGAGACCGTGTCCGGGCAAATCGACGCGAATTGCCTTGTTGTCTTCGAGCAAAGCTCCTTCACGGCCTGGTGCGTGGACCGCAATTCCTGCAGTACCCAGCCGACCTTGCCAATGGATTAGGCCGTGGTATGCGCGGGTAGAGATTTCAGCAAAGCCGCAATCTTCATCTTCAATCGTATTGCTATCTGCTATGCCAGAATGCTTCAACAGGAATTCCAAACTGGCTTTATGATGATCCTCTGGCGTCTCAACGGCGTAAGCCTCCCATCCTTGTGGCATATCACCTAGCCGCTCGAGATGCTCTTTTAGTGGGTCTCCTGAATAAGCAGTGATTCGCACTGGAGGTGTAATTTCATCGGCAGGCGGGATATCGCGAGGTCCTCGCAGTACAGCGCCATAGCCCAAACGGTAAACGTCTCCGCTGTCGAGCATTTCACGTATAATCAAGTCTATCCGCGCTGGATCATCGTGCGCATTTACCATCCGGTTTGCGTCAATCGGTTCAAACCAAGGAAAATACCAGCTTTGCTCTAGGATTCTGTTCCAAAGCCACGTCAGATGCTCCCCAAAAGCTTTGGGCGGGTTTGGCGGAATATAAGGTGGCCCCAATTTGACGCGCTCTGCTTCGTTCCAGATCGCATAGCCACCTATAGCAAGGCCACGAAACATTTCTTTATAACGCTTCATGGCGGTCACCAGGATGATGCCACCAGAATGAAAGCCATAACCAAGAATCGAATCAATGCCGGCTGCCTCTGCAAATTCGACAATTGCATCAGCAAAATCATCTATTTCCGGATTCGGCAATGGCAGTGGATCGGACTGCCCAAACCCCGGAGTATCGGGTGCGATACAAGTGAAATGCTTGCCCCACATCATCATTAAGTCTTCATATTCCGCTGAAGAGCGTGGGCTTTGGTGAACCATTAGCAAAACAGGTCCGTTGCCGGCCTTGCGGTAATGGACGCGCCTTTGACTTTTTGGTCCTTTGATCGTCAGATAATGTCGTGATATTTTCATAGAAAAAGTTGTCCGGACAAATTATGCTCGACAAGTCGATATCCTCTAGCCATTGTGGACGCAAGCACAGGAGATGCAATAAATGACAATATTCGGAACAAAAATGGTTTCGGATGGCATGACCGCCAGACAGATATTCGATAAAGTCATGTCCAATCCGGCCCGTAAGAAATTTGGTTTTGGTAATAAACTGGCAATTATCAATGTAGATTTTCAGCAGGCTTATACGAGGTTGGACATGTTTCCGACTGCCTATGAAACCGATCCACGACAGATTGAATATACTAATATTATATCACGGCTAGCCCGCGAAAAAGAGATGCCTGTCATCTGGTCGCGTGTGGGATATATGGATAATTCTGGAGATGCAGGAATATGGGGCACGCGAACCGATACACCTGATTCGCTTCAGAACATCAAATATGAAAGCGAGCGCCACGCTTATGATCCGAGGTGCGAAATCGAGATCAATGATCTACAATATACCAAACGTATGCCAAGCGCCTTTTTTGAAACGCCGTTAGCCAGCTATCTAACCTGGCACAAGGTTGATACGGTGGTTGTAACCGGCGGCAGTACGTCGGGCTGCGTTCGCGCAACAGCTGTCGAAGCATTGTCGCATGGCTATCGCACTATTGTCCCGATCGAGACCTGCGCCGACAAACATGAAAGCTATCATTTCTCCAATCTGACGGACTTGCAGCTGAAATATGCCGATGTCGAACCAGTGCAAACTGTGATTGACTGGCTGGAGGCGCGGTAATGCAGGAAGGAGCAGCTGATCCCGGACTTTATGACTTCTCACGCTATCGCGACCGGCCAAAAATTTCTTGGCCACAGGGAAAGACTTGTGCGGTATGGGTCGCGCCAAATCTGGAATATTATGAGATCGATCCGCCCACTCACCCCAAACGCAAGGCCTGGGCTAAGCCACATCCCGATGTAGTCGGCTACAGTCACCGCGAACATGCAAATCGTGTGTCCCACTGGCGCATGGCCGATGTGATGAGCAAGCACGGCTTTCCAGGTTCTGTCAGCCTGTCAGTAGCCTTGTGCCAGCATCACCCCGCAATAGTTGCCGACGGAGCTGCACGGGGCTGGGAGTTTTTCAGCCACGGTATTTATAACACTCGTTATGCTTATGAGATGGACGAGCAACAAGAACGTAACATTATCGAGGATTCAATCAGAACCGTCCAAGAGGCCACAGGGCAAAGTATTCGTGGATGGCTGGCACCTGCCTTGACACACACACCGCGCACTTTGGATCTGATTGCCGAATATGGCCTCGATTATACTTGTGATCTCTATCATGATGATCAGGTGCAGAAGGTCAAAACCAAGACGGGCGATCTGGTTTCAATCCCTTACAGTCTTGAGGTGAACGACCATTATGGCTTCTTTATCTACAACATGTCCCCGCGCGAATATGCCGATACTCTTATTCGCCAGTATGAAAGGCTTGCTGCTGAGGGCGAACATAGCGGAACGGTTATGTGCATTCCATTGCATGCCTATCTGATCGGGCAACCACACCGCATAGGCCCTTTTGAAGAAGCGCTACGCTATATTTCCAATGATGGCAGAGCTTGGCAGGCAAGAGCAGGCGACATTGTTGATTGTTGGAAAGGACAACAGTCATGACGCTTGATGCATCCTATCTTGAATATACCAAACGAAGATATGGCTATGATCACGACCTGTATCCCTGGTCAGCGCTGCACGAGCGTAAGCCAATTACTTGGCCGGACGCGAAATCGGTCGCGGTCTGGCTTTGTGTAAGCCTTGAATGGTTTCCGATTGTGCCCAAAGACATGCCTTTTCGTGCACCTGGACATATGCAGACAGCCTATCCCGATTATCGCCATTATACCGCACGTGAATATGGCACACGGATCGGTTTATACCGCTTGCTCGACGCCTTTGCCAAAGCCGGGATCAAGGTTTCAGTAGCAACCAACTGCGCGATTGCACTGCGCTATCCGCAGATTATCGAGGACATTATCGAAGGCGGGCATGAAATCATTGCTCACTCGACAGATATGAACGGCACAATTGCTTCCGGCCTGTCAGAGGAGGATGAGCGCGCGTTGATTTTACAGTCGCTAGATACGCTGGAAAATGTGACAGGAAAACGACCAGATGGTTGGCTGTCAATTGCACGGTCGCAAAGTTTCAGTACAACTGATTTACTGAAGGAGGTAGGTGTTACTTACTGTGTGGACTGGGTAAATGACGAGTTGCCTTACCGGTTTAATAACGGACTTATCAATCTGCCACTGAACCACGAGTTGGCTGACCGTCAGATTATCACCGTTCAGCAGCAGTCAGTCGATAGCTATGCACAATCTATGATCGACGCTTATGACTGGTTAGCGAGTGAGGCCAAACAATATGGTGGCAGGATGCTACCCATGCACGTCACGCCCTATATTACTGGATTACCCTATCGCATCAATGCGTTTGAAAAACTACTCGCGGATTTGGCGGCGCGCGATGGTGTCTGGTTTGCGACTGGCGGCGAGATAGTGAGTTCGTGGGAGACGCAGGAATGAAAATCATCAACCCCCGGACTGGACAAGCCGACTATGAGATTGCTCCGCTTACCGCCGATTCGCTTAAAGCCCGGATAGCCACGGTGCGGAAAGCGCAAGAGACATGGGTCGCCAGATCAGCGGCCGAACGCAGCGCAATTTTGATCGAATTGGGTGATGCTATCACTCGACACAAAAAAGCAATTAGCGATGCCTTGATCCTTGATACCGGACGGGTAAAAATCTCCAGAATTGAAGTTGATGGTATACCGCTCATGCTGAAACGCTGGGCTGATAGAGCTCAATCTATTATTGAACGGGCATCACCACAAGGGCAGCCAACCGGCATTCCTTCCATCACTACGGCAACCCGACAGGTGCCTTATCAGGTGGTAGGTGTTATAAGCCCGTGGAATTTCCCGATAACTCTGGCGTTGATTGATGCCATTCCCGCACTCATGGCAGGCTGCGCCGTGATTATTAAACCATCCGAGGTGACACCGCGTTTTATCCGACCGTTGATGTCTGCTATCAACGATGTGGCTGGGCTGAAGGATGTCTTAACTCTTGTCGAAGGTGACGGCACCACTGGTGAGGCAATGGTTCCGCTGGTCGATTATATCGCGTTTACAGGCTCGGTTCCCACAGGACGAAAAGTCGGTATGGCTGCCGCATCTGCATTTATCCCTGCCAGTCTTGAACTGGGTGGCAAGGATCCGATGCTGATACTGGCGAGTGCTGATCCAGAGTCAGCCGCAGACATTGCTTTGCGTTCCTCCATCGTCAATACCGGCCAAGCCTGCCAGTCAATCGAACGTGTTTATGTCGCACGCCAAATTTCCGATCGCTTTTTGTTAGAACTCACTCAAAAAGCAAAGGCCGTTGAGTTAAATTATCCGAATATAAATCAGGGACATATCGGTCCGTTTATTTTCTCCAAGCAAGCACAAATTGTTACTGCACAGATCAAAGATGCTCTCGCCAAAGGTGCAAAGCTGCATAGTGGCGGCAGGGTTGAGGAACTTGGCGGCGGATTTTATCTACGGCCTACAGTGCTCTCTGGCGTAACACCGAACATGACCGTAATGACAGAGGAAACTTTTGGCCCAGTCATTCCAGTCACAGTATTTGATGATGTCGACGTTGCAGTCGCAATGGCCAATGACAGCATATACGGACTTTCGGGTGCTGTTATTGCCGCAACATTGAATGAGGCGGAAGCGGTTGGCATAAGGCTAAATGTTGGTGGTGTCTCACTTAATGACGGCTCGCTCACCTCGATGATATGGGAGGCTGAAAAATCCAGCTTTGGCCTGTCTGGTCTTGGCGCGTCGCGCATGGGCGAAAGTGGACTGCTACGCTTTTTTCGACGGCAAGCAATCCTTAGACAATCTGGCACGGCCGCAACAATTAGTAACTTTGAAGAAGGAAAAGAATAATGAAAGCCTATCAAATTGGCAAACAAGATGGCTTGTCATCGCTCAAGTTTGTCGAGTGTGAGCCGCCAGTGGTAGGACGAGGTGAAATTCTTGTCCAGCCGCGCTTCACCTGTCTAAATCACCGTGATCTACTAATGCTGCGCGGAAACTATGGGCCTCGCAAGGACGAAACGCGTATCCCGCTCTCAGACGGGGTGGGAGAAGTAATCTCGCTGGGCGAAGGCGTGGATGGATTCGCAGTCGGCGACCGTGTGATCGCGCCGCACTTTATCAATTGGCTTGATGGCGATTATAGTCCTGCGATCTTTGCCGCCGACGTTGGAATTACTGTTGATGGCTGGTTGGCGGAACGGATAAAACTGCCTGCATCAGTTGCAATCAAACTACCAGACGAAGTGACTGACTTACAAGCTGCAGCATTGGCCGCCGCCGGTACAACGGTGTGGCACGCACTCGTTACCTTTGGTAAAATTAAACCCGGGGATCTTGTGTTAACACTTGGTACAGGTGGTGTTTCGATCCTCGCATTGCAGATTGCCAAAGCTTTAGGAGCAGACGTAGCGATTACTTCATCGAGCGACGATAAGCTGGAAATTGCGCGCAAATTGGGTGCAGACCATATTGTCAATTATTGCACTGCAGTCGATTGGCCGTCGGCACTGAGCGAGCTGACTGGTGGGCGTGGAGCGGACATCATTGTCGAGACTGCCGGCTTTGCAACACTTGGACAGTCAATTGCTGCTGCTGCACCCAATGGCCGGATCGCCTTGATCGGCGGGCTAGCCGGGCAAGCAGGCGAAACCCCGCCCAATTTCTTCGGCATTATCGGCAAAAATCTGCTGCTTAAGGGGATCACATCGGGTAGCCGGGCAATGCTGTCGGACTTGTTGGATCTTGTTGCCAAGACAGGCATAATTCCAGTGATCGATCATGTATTCACTTTCGACGAAGCGCCCGAAGCATATGCCTATCTTGATCGAGGAGGACATCTAGGAAAAATTATGATCAGCGTTTGAGTTCGACCAACTCATACCAAGTCATCATATAGCCGCCGACTCCGCCCTGAACAAAAATTGCGTCCTCATCATCTGTGATCCAAAGGTCATAAGGCGGATGTTCGCCTGCCATCCCGGCGGATCCATCATCTATAAACTGGAAATGGCGGGTCTGAAAGGTGCCTGCAGTAACTGTGACTTCTTCCTTACCTAGATAAATCGCATCAATCTTGACTTGCGCGATCATTGGTGGCGTTGCGCCGCGATGGTCAGGTGAAGGTAGATAGCAATTGAATTTCTGCTTTTGTCCTTTTGACCATTTTTTGGTCGATAACATATATCCGTCCGACACAATGGGATGGGTTCCAAAGCCGTCGAGAGGAAGTTCTGCTGCAACCCGCTGCGATAGCCGTCCAATTGACGGGCCGTATGATTCGCATTCGATCGTTTCGCCGTCAAAGCGTAGCCAGCCAGAACCCATGAAAGCATCGCCAACATTTAAACGGACATGAAGGTCCATTGGCTGATTATTCTCGTCGAGCGCATAGATAATATCACGCATCACAGTTGGTTCAGGTTCGTAAATTTCACAATGCGCTCGCATAGTCAACTTGCCATCACCATGACGAGTAAACATGAAAGTTTCGAAGCCACGGACCATGCCTTCCATATCGGGTTTGCGCGAAGTGTAAGATAAACGGCCTTCGATAATGCGATGTTTCATTGCAAATTCTCCTTGAAATTACCATGCCAGTTCATTTTTCGCTTGCCAAGAAGAATTTGTCCGGACAAATTATAGTCTGCCGTTTTTAATGAGGGGATAGCAAATGGACTTTCTGACAGTAAACGAGCTCAGCATATTGCGCTGGGTCCATATTTTGGCAATGGTTTATTGGCTCGGTGGTGAGTGGGGAGTGTTCCAGACGAGTTACCATGTCGTTAATCGCAACCTGTCGCTCGATGAAAGAAAGCGGCATATGGAAACCGCTTACCGGATCGACATTCTTGCCCGCACCGGTATTGTATTATTGCTTCCACTTGGGTTGCATATGGGTAAGCTTTATGGATTTGTTCCCATGCTTGAAGGCGCAGGTATTTGGTGGATGTGGTTGTTTTTCACTATCTGGCTGGCGATGACATGGACTGCATTTATACAGCGCGAATCTAATCTAGGGATCCTGGTGACGAAGATAGAAGAAATGCTGCGCTATCCATTGATCGCCACACTCTTTATCGTCTCATTCATGGCATTTAACGGCTCTGGACCGATTGAGAGCGGTGATGGAAATAACTGGTATCCTGCGAAAATGGGACTTTATGCCTTTGCTCTTTGTATCGGACTGTTCTTGCGCGTCGTGATGCGTCGCTGGACAACAAGGTTCAGGAAACTTGCTGAAGGCCCGAATGCGGAAGAAGAGGCAGCGCTGGAACGCGAAATCGCACAGGCACGTATTGCAGCTTATGTCTATTGGATTACAATTTCGGGTGTTTGCTTCCTTGGTGCAGTCAAGCCGTTCTGACCTAAAGACTCACATATCGCGCAGCGTGTGGCTCAGCTCTTCAAGGCTGGGTTCACCTGCTTGTGCAAGTGCCTCCATATCCTGCTGCACGCCGCGCATGACGCGCGCGATATATTCTTTGGTTAGCATACCGCGTTCTCTTCCTGCTTTGGTATCGGGTTCATAATTTTCAATGTCGGCGCGGCTGATTGTGTCTTTGTCCTCCAACAAGCGCTCAATAGTATCCAATCTTTCACGCATGACCGACACTTCGCCGATCAAGGCCATCAAGATCGACAGAGTCCTGTCGATAGCGGGATCCTCAAAATATTGAGGTCGTTTACCCTTTGCTTTGGTTCCGGCACGAGCGATCCAATCTATCTCCTCGCTCATGAAACGGGCTTCCAAGCACCATAAGCATGCCAGGATGCGGCGCGACCATGGTCTTCGCCTTCACCCTGTTTTTGTTTCGGAAATATAGTTTCATCAACCACAGCGGTTACTCCAGTTACAAATTGTTGGTCCTTGGGCAACCCGGCTTCGACCATGATTTCTGGAATGTCGAGCGCATGCATCGACGACCAGAAAGGTTCATTGTTGTTGAAGGCATCCCAGTCCCGGATAAATTGTTCAAACAGTGGCATTTCTTCGGAATACTGGGGCTGCTCAAGATGCAGCATTAGACCGCCGGGCGCGAGCACTCGGGCGCCTTCTTTGATAATTTTGGGTAACGCAGAGCCGGATAGCTCATGTAAAAACATGGTTGTTTGCACCCAATCAAAACTGTCGTCGGCAAATTCTGCCATGTCTTCAGCATTCATTTGCACAAATTTCAGATTGTTTGCTCCCAATGACTGGGCACGGGCATGGGCATAGCGCAATGATGGCGCAGCAGTATCAATCGCGATGATCTCGGTTTCGGGAAAGGCGAGGGCGAGCGGTACAATATTGTGACCGATGGTGCAGCCCAGATCAAGGATGCGCTTGGGCATCCAGCCGGGCCGTTCTTTTTTGATCCATTCGACCAGCGCCTGACCACCACCATCGGATAGTGCACCCAAACCCCCGGCAGTTGTTGCAAACAGACCGCTGTCATAATTAGCGCCCGCCGACACATCACCAGGACGTTCTTCTCCGTGATGACTGCCAGGCATGCAGTGAATGTCGACTGCAGATTGATAGCGTGGAACCAAGACTTTGGGATCAAGTCGCAACGTATCACGGCCTTCATTATATTGTCGGGCCTTTGCATCCAGCTCATCAAGTTGGCGCAGCACCATGGACCGACCATTTTGCTGTCGCATCTCCATCGAATTGCGCTTGAGTGCTGACCAGAAGCGATGCCACGGGTCTTTGTTCATTACGCGGCGAATCTCGAACCTATCCTTGGGTTCACGGCCATGTTCTTTTACGAAGGCTGGCAATATGCGCTTGTCGTAAGCGAGTTTGTTGCCTGCACCCAATGCCGCCGCCATATATTTGTTGAAATTGGCGAGAAAATTGAACCTTGCGGCTTCATCATGCCCAGGTTTAGGAAATACTGGATGCTGGGTCACCGCAGTATAGGGTGGGGGAATATCCATCAAACTCATATCAATCCATCCTTTGCAAGCCGTTCGATAGTTTCTTCGCTGACACGGCGGAAATAATCTCTGTTCGGTGTGACAATGTCATTGACCTCGATCAACCCGTTGGCACGCTGATGCGTTTCTCCGGCATAATTTAAAGCGAAAAGAGCTGTACGCTGGCGAGAGAGGCTGTTGATCATGCCCGGCTTTCGCCGCGCAGCACGCAATGCGGCCAGATCGATATCGGCAAAGGCGGTGAAGGTTTCTCCGCTATTTGATTCAGCGACGACATTTCCCTTAAAATCAACCACCATCGAATTGCCGTCTGCGGACGCGCGCGGTAGCACAGGATCTTGTATCCCGGCGGTATTCGCGGAAATTACATAAGCCATATTCTCAAACGCACGTGCCTGCTTAGCAATCATTTTAGGTGTCTTTAGTGGTGATCCAATTTCGGAGCTGCTATGGACAAATATCTCTGCCCCGCGAAGTGCATGTGCACGAGCGATTTCGGGGTAGAGAATTTCCTCCGAAGCAATGGCTGCGATATTCCCAATATCGGTTTTTGCTACGGGGAAGACTCCATCAATGCCATATATGTCGAGATACTTGTCCCACACATCATGGGGTGATGGCGCGAACATGGAATTCAAACGCCGGTATCGTAGGACATTATTCCCAGACGGATCAATGACAAAGCTAGCCTGAAAGTACAGACTGGGGAAATGTGTATCGCGTTCATAGGCATTGCCAGCAATAAATATACCAAGCGACTGTGCCATTTTGCCAAGCGCCTCATATTCTGGACCGTCCTCGTCAAAGGCCACTTTAGCGGCGAAATCAGGAACTGAAATCCGCCCTGGATAGCTGGTAAATAGATACTCCGGAAGAACAGCGATCTTGACCGGACTCCCGCCATATTGCTGAATAAAGACGCCCGAAGCGCGTACTGCTTCAGTTACGCTAGCGATTTGCGCGCAAACCTGATCGGTAACTTCGGCTCTGTCTACACATCCCTCAACGGATTGAGCACTCAGTTGCATTGCGACGGCAGCATATGTTTTGGTCATCAAAATGTAGTCTCACTTATATGTCCGGGATCCGTTTCTAACACTGAATCCCGATCCTTCCCAACATTGCCAAATAATAACTTATAATAATTTTCGCTTGCAAGTTGTCCGGACAAATTCCATTCTTTGACTCCGTTGTCAAGCTGCACTGATTTGACAGAACATGATTCTGGTTATTTGCTCGAAAAGTGATTTCGTGCTTGACTTAAAAGTTGTCCGGACAAATTAAGGACTGGAAAGGGTAAAATTCTACGTGTTTAGTTCGCAAATGATTCAATCCATGTTGTTTGTTCCAGGTTCAAAACCAGAGCGCTTCGCCAAGGCTTTGGCGAGCGGAGCGGATTGTGTGTGTATTGATCTGGAAGACGCGGTACCGCGCGACAACAAAGCTGATGCCCGAAAGGCTGCGATCGCTGCCATGGGAGAGCCCCGATTGGCAATCCGCATCAATGGAGTAAAAACGGTAGATGGTTTGCTTGATCTTCTTGCCATCGAATCTGCCGCCATGCGTCCTCATATACTCTTTGTTCCGATGGTCGAATCGGCAGTCGAAATCGAACTGATACGTAGCATCCTTGGTAAAATCATGATTGTACCTCTGATTGAGACTGTCCTTGGCTTGCGAAATGCACATGAAATCGCAAGCTCTCAAGGTACTGGCATGATAATGTTCGGTGGCGGGGATTTTTCTTCCGAACTGGGCGTTGATCTTGCTTGGTCACCGTTACTGGCCGCACGCAGTGCTTTCGTAATGGCTGCTGCTGGCGCAGGCATTCCGGCGATGGATGTCCCATTCATCTCGCTTGATGATCCTGACGGGCTGGCAGACGAATGTAAAAAGGCAAAAGCTCTGGGCTTTTCAGCCAAGGCGGCGATCCATCCCGACCAAATCGAAACGATCCATGCGGTATTCCGACCAACGATAGAACAGATTTTGGAAGCAGAAGCTGCAGAAGCCGCATTTAGCGAAGCTAGTGGTGCCGCCGTTCGATTTAAAGGCAAAATACTCGAGGCACCACTAATGCGGCGTTACCGGCAAATATTATCATTGAAGGGAAAAATTAATGCGTGATGGAGTGATTGAAGTTTCGCCAGGCAGGTTCCGGGAAACATTCGGACGTTATTTCGAGGATTTCGAAAAAGGACACATCTACGAACATCGTCCTGGACGGACGATTACTGATACCGACAATGTGCATTTCACGCTACTAACTATGAATACGCATCCAGCCCATTTCGATTACGAATTTGCTAAGAAGACCGAATTCAAAAAACCCTTGATTTGTTCACCATTGACAGTCGCTTTGATGGTGGGAATGTCCGTTTCGGACACCAGCCAGAAAGCTGTTGCCAATCTGGGATGGGACAAAATACGTATGACCAACCCTATGTTCCCAGGAGATACACTCTACGCCGAAAGTGAGGTTCTCGATAAACGCGAATCTTCCTCACGACCCGAACAGGGGATTGTGACCATTAAGACAATCGGAAAGAACCAGCATGATGATATCGTCTGTACATTTGAGCGCACCATGTTGATCTGGAAACGTGGCTTTGGAAATACCGACGATTAATCACGCGGCTGCAGTGAAGCAAAACTGTCCGGGAGGAATATAAATATGGCAACAGCACACAATACAGCGCGACCACAACTCGATGCGGATGAAGAAACCGCTTTTCTTGATGCTATCCAGAAATGGATAGACAAGGAACTGAAGCCTGTAGTGCTGCATCATGATCATAACGACATTTGGCCAGCCGAAATTGTGGATCAGATGCGCGAGATGGGGCTGTTTGGAGCTACTATCAGTCAAGAATATGGAGGACTCGGGCTGCCAGCGACGACTTATGCGAAGATTGTTTCTTTAATCGCTTCATACTGGATGGCACCAACTGGAATTTTCAATTCCCACCTGATCATGTCCTGCGCGGTGGAGCGCTTTGGAACAGCGGCTCAAAAGTCTAAATGGCTTCCAAAATTTGCCAGCGGTGAAATTCGCGGTGGCCTCGCTCTCACCGAACCAAATGCCGGTACTGATCTACAGGCCATCCGGACTACCGCCGAAAGAGATGGCGATGATTATATAATCAACGGAACCAAGACATGGATATCAAACGGCATAAATGGCAGCTGCTTTGCTCTGCTTGTTAAAACCGATCCTAAAGCAGATCCACGCTATAAAGGAATGAGTCTGTTTATTGCACCCAAGCAAGAGGGCTTCACTACAGGAAAGAAGTTCGAGAAACTTGGATATAAATGCATCGATTCTGTGGAATTGATATTCGATAATTACCGCTTGCCTGCGGAAAATCTTATCGGTGAAGTTGAGGGACAGGGATTCTTCCAGGCTACGGGTGGACTTGAGCTTGGCAGGATCAATGTTGCCGCACGCGGAGTTGGTCTAGCTGAGGGAGCACTGCGTCTAGCAACCGAATATGCACAGCAGCGTCAAACTATGGGCAAACCGATTTGCGAGCATCAGGCTATCCAGTTAAAACTTGGTGAGATGGTTACGCGCGCGCGCGCAGCAGGACTACTGACCTTTGACGCTGCGAAAGCCTATGATCGCGGCGAACGCTGTGACCTTGAAGCAGGCATGGCCAAATATTTCGCATCGGAGGCAGCAGTTGCCAATAGCCAAGAGGCAATGCGCATTTATGGTGGTTACAGCTATTCTAAGGAATATGACATTGAACGTTTCTACCGCGATTCTATGCTGATGTGTATTGGCGAGGGTACTAATGAAATGCAGAGAATGATCATTTCGAAACAATGGGTTAAGCGGAACCCTGCGTGAGCGAGCGCAAACTTCCTTTGGCAGGCTATCGTGTCCTTTCAGCCGAACAATATGGTGCGGGGCCCTATGGCACTATGTTTCTCGCTCAACTGGGTGCCGATGTAATCAAGATCGAGCCCCCTAAAGGTGGAGATACCGCTAGACATGTGGGTCCACATTGGTTGCGAGAAGATGAAAGCCTTTATTTCCAGAGCTTCAATCTTAACAAGCGTTCACTTACTCTGGATTTGCGCAGCGACGAAGGTCAGGAAATTCTTCACCGTCTCGTAAAAGATGCTCATGTCGTCGCCAATAATCTGCGCGGTGACGTGCCGGCAAAAATCGGTTTAGATTATGAAACCCTGAAAACATCTAACCCAGCCATTATCTGCGCGCATTGCTCAGCTTATGGGCGGGACAATGAACGAGCCAAATGGCCTGGATATGATTATCTAATGCAAGCTGAAGCTGGTTTCTGCGCGCTAACTGGTGAACCTGACGGCCCACCTGTACGATTTGGCCTTTCGATGGTCGATTTCATGTCAGGCACAACGATGACGATCGGTTTGCTGGCAGCTTTGCTTGATGCAGGGCGCACAGGCATTGGATGTGATGTTGATGTTGACCTGTTTTCTGCTGCTGTTCACCAGACCAGCTACCCTGCACTTTGGTATATGAATGAGGGCGACGTTACACAGCGCATTACTCGTGGTGCGCATCCCTCTGCGACACCGAGCCAGATGTTCAAGGCGGCAGATGGATGGATGTTTGTTATGGCGCAAATTCCTAAATTCTGGCCAATATTGGTTCAAGAAATTGGTCATTCCGAGTTAAGTGAAGACCCCCGATTTAAAACACCGGCCGATCGCCTCAAAAACCGCACTGAACTGTCGGGGCTGTTAGACGAAATATTCGGCCAACATCCGGCCAGCCACTGGAAAAGTTTACTGGAAGGAAAAGTGCCTGTTGCTACCGTTAACACGCTAGAACAGGCTCTGGATAATCCTTGGCTAGACACTATCGGTATGCGCGATACCGTATCCCATCCAGACAACCCTGAAATGCATATATTGTCCAATCCGATAAAGCTGAATGGCAATCGTCTGCCCAACAGGGCAGGCCCTTTGCTGGGGGCCGATACGGATACTATTTTAGGCGAGATCGGATATGATCAGGAAGCGATAGCCAAACTTAAAGCATCCGGAACGGTCTGAAATAATGGCCAAGCTTTCCGGAATAACAGTTGTCGATCTGTCGCTATTTCTACCCGGTCCAATGCTGACAATGATGTTGGCCGATCAGGGTGCAGAGGTATGGAAGATCGAACCGATGACTGGCGATCCGGCTCGCCATCAATTGCCTGACGAAGCAGGACAATCAGTATGGTTCCGCAATCTTAATCGCGGTAAGAAAAGTGTAACACTCGATCTGAAATCTTTATCTGGTAAGGCTAGGCTATGGGAGTTGATCGCTAATGCCGATGTTGTCGTAGAGGGGTTTCGCCCCGGCGTAATCAAACGTCTGGGTTTTGATTATAAAGAAGTCGCCGCCCGATATCCGCAAATAGTCTATTGTTCGATTTCTGCCTTTGGGCAAGAGGGTCCACTCGCACATCATCCGGCGCATGATATGGCGGTGCAGGCTATGGCTGGATTTCTGTCGGTCAATGACGGAAGTGATGGAACACCCGTTGTTCCTGGAACGCCTTCGGCCGATATGGCGGCCGGTCTAACTGCGCTATCGGCCATTCTAATGGCACTGATTGGGCGCGAAAAAAATGGTGTTGGTGACTATATTGACTGCGCAATGTTTGATAGCCTTCTTCCTTGGTGTGCTCATATTGCCGGCAGCGCTATCATGGGAGATTCAGCGCCTCGATCCTCTCATCAACGGTCGCTCGGTGGCGCAGCATTTTATAATGTCTATGCGACCAGCGATGGCCGCCATGTTGTATTAGGTGGCCGTGAGATGAAATTTGTTGACAACCTGTTGACTGCCCTTGAGCGAACAGATCTAATACCGGTCGCGGAGGCATTGCCAGGCGAGCAAGGTGAGCTAATCACGTTTCTACGTTCTATGTTTATCACGAAAACACGCGATGAGTGGGAGGCATGGTTTGCGGACAAGGACGTGGCTTTTTCTCCAGTTTTCGATTTTCGGGAGGCGCTGGATCAACCTCATCTTGTTGATCGCGGTCTAATAGTTGAACATTGTGGCGCGCACCAAATCGCTCCAGCCATTCGATTCAAGCTTGAAAAATGGATGCCTTCCGAAGCGCCCGATTTGAACACCGATGAGTAAGTTAATTGTCCACATCGATATGCATCGAATAGGCAAAGCGTTCCCCAGGATGGAAGTTAGACGAAATCTCAAAGATGCGGCCAGTCTGATCAAACCAGCAACGCAAGATACGCATAACTGGATCCCCTTTTTCTATACCAAGATCGCGGGCAATATCCTTGTCAGCAGCAATCGCTTGAATATCCTGCGTTATTTGTGTAATTTCAACGCCCCCTCGTTCCTGCAACTGGGCAAAGATGGTCGCACTTTGTGGATCAAAATCGGCGAGGGCTTCGCTCATTTCGGGATGGACCCATGCTTCGGTCACAGCAATCGGACGGCGACGCCCTTCTTTCAGACGCAAGCCCCGATAATGATGCCATTTTCCTTGAGGGTCGATACCAATTTGCTCAGCCACGTCTTGAGGAATATTTGCTGGTGCCTGCGCTTCAAAGACAATCGACGTATCACGGGCATATTGCAAAATCTCGCCAACATTGGAAAGCGGTTGATGCAGTGCTCCAGCACGAGCCGAGGCAGGGTGGATAATCGTGCCCGAACCGCGCTTGCGCGAAATCAGTCCTTCATTAGCCAGCTTGCGGAGTGCTTCACGAATCGTGAAACGGCTAACGTCATATTGTTTGCACAAAGTCGCTTCGGTAGGGAAATTGCCCTTGCCACCAAATTCACCAAGCAGGACAGCAGACCGCAGTTTGTCCGCAAGTTCGAGATAACGCGGCTTTTTGATTATCCTCGATTTTGCAGTCTTATTCGCTATTTTAGACAAATATTTTCTCCGTTTATTGGCGCCAACCTAGAGGCGAGAGCGTCATGACACAAGAGAGCCTGACCGAGAAACTCGCAGCGCATTTAATGCGGCCCGTTGATGAACCAACCCGGCAGCGCGCACGGCTACATTTGCTTGATTGGTTAGGTTGTGTCGCGGGTGCTCTCAAAACAGATTCAGAAGAAAGAACTGCTCTTACCTATAATAGAACAGCGGGCTGGATGGGAAATTTGTTGGAAATGGACGATGTGCACAGGGAAGCGATACTCCATCCCGGACCGGTTATATGGCCTTCGGTAACGAAAGAAGGTAAATTTGCGATGGATGAGGCTCTGGACAAAGCGGTCCGCGGCTATGAAGCGATGATTTCGATCGGTGCGACATTTGATCGTTACCATTATGAACATTGGCACCCTACATCTACAGCGGGAATATTTGGAGCTACAGTCTCAGAAGCATTTGAATTACAGACTATTTCCTACGAACATTTAGTTAATGCACTGGGATTAGCAGGTAGTGTATCGGGTGGATTTTGGCGGACACGGCATGAAGGAGATGATGCAAAACAATTCCATATAGTGAATGCAATTCATACGGGTTACATCGCTGCGACTGCAGCCAAGGCAGGAGCTAAGGGACCCCGCTTTATTTTGGAAGGTGAGCAGGGACTCTATGCCGCAACTTGCAAAAACCCGAGACCGATGGCTCTACCTGAACATTGGCGCATTCATGAAGTTAGCTTCAAACCATGGGGCGCATGCCGTCATGCGCATCCGGCGATTGATGCCGCTATGGAATTGAAAGCAAGGTTGGGCGCGCTTAATGGGGACATAATTGTCGAAACTTATTCCGATGCGATCAACTTTTGTGACCGACCTGATCCACAAAATAAGCTGGATGCCAAGTTTTCTATCCAGCATGCGATTGCAATTGTAGCACAAAGTGGCGCGCCAGAACTGGCCGATTTTGAGCCGGAAGCAATAGCAGGCTTATCTAATGTCCGTGCCAATGTAAAAGTGCAGGAAGCTGTAGACATCTCTGCGCGTTATCCCAAGCATTATGGTGCACGAATTACCTGTGGAGGTGAAACGGTTGAGCTTATCGACACACTCGGCGACCCAGAACGTCCGATGAGCATGGAACAGATTATTGGCAAGGCACGTGCATTGATTTACTGGGGGGGGCTGCCAGATCAAGAAGCAGATCGTGCGATTGATATCGCTTTGTATGGAGATGAAACATATCAGATCAATGCAATGCTGGGTGACTGGCTATCATGAATAGAGCACCATACTTAGCAACAACTGCCATTCTGGATTTTGCCTTTGCCGGCCATGTTCTTCCCGTATCTGTCCGTGCCGATGCACTGCATTTTCTCTCCGACACGCTCGCAGTTGGCGCGGCAGGCGCGGTATCGTCTGAAGCGAAGCAACTTCTCTGTACAATTCGAGGCTGGGGAGCCGCGAAAGAGGCGCGGATAATCGGATGCGAGGAACGGCTACCCGCTTCTTCGGCTGCTTTTATTAATGGCTTTGCAATTCATTGCCTTGAATGGGATGCGGTACATGAGCCAGCAGTCGTTCACGCACTATCGGTCGTGAGCGCTGCCTTACTCGCTGCTTCAGACCGGATGGGCGGCAGTGATCAAGATGCGTTTCTGAACGCGCTGGCGGTTGGCGTTGACATTGCCAGCGGTATCGGCCTTTCCGCGACAGGTCCGATGCGATTCTTTCGTCCGGCGACAGCAGGCATCATTGGTGCAGCGCTTGCGGTTGCGCGGTTGCAGGGTCTGGAAAGATCGAAATATGGCGATGTACTTGGCCTTGCTTATAGCTTTACCAGTGGCACCATGCAGGCCCATGTTGAAGCTTCGATTGCGTTGCCGCTGCAGATTGCGAACGCAGCACGTTCAGCACTTAATGCTGTCGATTTGGCAATAGTCGGAATGGATGGTCCCCATGATGCTCTGGAAGGCCCATTTGGTTATTCGGCATTGATCGAGCCTCTGGATCTGACACGTTATACAGGGAAGATCGGGCAAGTATGGCAGATCGGTAGGGTCAGCATCAAGCCTTTCCCATCGGGACGTGCAAGCCACGGTGCGCTGGGTGCAATTTCCAACCTCTTGGCAGATGGAGGTGTTGATGCAGCATCAGTGACAGGCGCTACACTTCATGCACCACCGCTAATCCAGCGATTGGTGGGACGCCCCTACAAACAAGATATGACACCAGCTTATGCACGGTTGTGTTTCCCCTTTCTGTTACCGCTGATGCTGCGCGATGGTCATATTGATCCCCGCTGTTTTGATGTAGCAGGCATGGCTGATCCGGCATTGTCATCATTGGCAGAGAAGGTCGAAGTTGTGCTTGACGATAACCCGGACAGCAATGCGCTGGGGCCGCAAAGGTTGACCGTCAACCTTTCGGACGGAAGCCGGATAGAACACGTTATTAATGAAAATCTCGGTAGTCCAGCTGCCCCGATGCTGGACACGCAGTCCGCCGATAAATACGAACTTTGTCGCGTTCTGGCCGGTCACGCGTGCGACCGGCGCATTTTTGACGACCCATTATCATACACAACGGAGCCGCTATGAGTTTCCCCACCTATTTTGAAAGTTTCGATATCAAGCAAATGCTTGACCACTATCCGGTTGGCGATAATTTCGTAAGCCGATATTCCTCAATGTCACGTGACGAACTGTACTCAAAGCAGGACAAGCAGTTTAAGAAACTGATGCTACGAGGATGGGAGATACCATTTTACCAGCGCCTGTGGGGTAATAAGGGTATTGAGGCAGGCGATATCAATGGTCTGACAGATGTCACAAAGCTGCCAGTATATGACAAGAGCGACCTGATGGCGTCAGTAAATGACCACCCACCCTATGGCGATTTCGATGGGCGTCGTGATACGCCCGTTGTCTTTCATACGACATCGGGGACAACGGGGCGTCCGCAGCCACTGATGTTCGGGCCGAAAGGACGCGAAATTACAAACCTGTTAGTCGGACGTATGTATCGATGGATGGGACTAGGTCGAGAAGATGTGGTACAATCTGTCTATGGCCACGGCATGATCAATGGAGGTCATTATATTCGCGAATCCGTGACGCATTTTACCAATTCGCTGTTCTTAAGTGCTGGCACGGGAATTGAAACACGCTCGATCAATCAAGTCAATCTAATGGCAGATTTTGGCGTTACATGCATGGTCGGTTTCGTCGATTATATCCGCAAGCTTGCCGACGTAGCGGAAGCCGAAAAACTATTCGACCGGATCAATCTTAAAATGATCATCGGGCATCTTGGGACGGAAGACCGGGCCTCCACAGAGGATGCCTGGCATGGTGCCAAGGCCTTTGACTGGTATGGTGTCGGTGATACCGGATCGGTTGCGGGTGAAGGACCAGATCGTGACGGACTGTATGTCTGGGAGGATGCACAATATCTGGAGCTCCTTGATGTTGAAAGCGGCGCGGCAGTTGGTGCGGGCGAGACTGGCGACATGGTCGTTACCTGCCTGTTCAAGGATGATATTGCGCCCTGTATCCGGTTTAACACGCATGATATAACCCATGAAATGAGCGGAATCAATTCGACCGGAATGGTGTTCAAACGGATCGCGGGATTCAAAGGGCGTAGCGACAATATGGTCAAGCTACGCGGTATCAATCTGTTTCCTCATGCTATCGGAGCAATTATCGAAGGCCACAATGATCTGACCGGTGAATATGTATGTCGATTGACACGAGATCTGGTTAGCCAGCGCGACGACATGCTAGTCGTTCTTGAGAGCAAGGGTGGCTCAGATCGAGGGGAGCTAACAGAGCTATTGCGCCGCGGTTTGAATGTCGAGGTCGGTGTGCAACTCTGTGGCCCTGGTGAAACAGCCACGCTAACGCAGATCGATGTGCGCCAAAAGCCGATCCGACTGATTGACGAACGCGGCTTATGATCTTCTGGGATGCTCTGAAAACGGCGAATGACGCGCTTAACGCTTTCACCGATTTTGACCGATCAGCGAATGGTGGAGAAGGCGCGCTCTCAGGTGTCTCCGTCGGAGTGAAAGCAAATATTGCAGTTAGAGACATGCCGTGGACCGCAGGGTGCGATGCTTACCGTAGCCGTGTTGCCGAGCGTGACGCAGATGTTGTCACGGCGTTGCGTAGCGCGGGTGCAGCGATCGTCGGAATGCTCAATATGGAGGAAGCGGCGCTGGGCGCCAAGACCGACAATCCCTGGTTTGGTGCTACGCAGAACCCGCACCGCGTCGGCTATTCCCCTGGCGGGTCTTCGGGGGGAAGTGGTGCTGCGGTCGCGGCGGGGCTTTGTGACGTGGCGCTGGGAACCGACACTATGGGGTCGGTAAGAATTCCGGCGGCTTATTGCGGTGTATATGGTTTTAAGCCCGCCAATGCGGCAGTTAGCCAGTCAGGACTGGAACTGGCAGAGGCTTCGCTTGACGTTATTGGTCCGCTCGCCAGATCGCTCGATATGCTTGAGCGTGTAGCGATGGTGATGTCAAAGTTCGCCAAAGTTCGCGCCAAGGATTGCGCCGGAGCCACGCTTGTTGGACATGAAGTTGCTTGCGTGGACGATATTATTTCCAACTTTGCTTATGTTCGTGGAGTGACAGGTTCGCTCACTGAAGTCCGTCTCTCCCACCCGTTATCGCGTATCCGCTATGCCGGTTTCATCAAAACATCGAAAGCAATGGCTACGCATTTTGTTTCAGTCGATAGTGAAAAGCTGTCCCCCAATTTGCGTAATCTTCTGAGCTATGGACCGCGGCGCAGTGATGTGGACTGGGCAGAAGACCTGATTGTTTTGACGCAAACTGCATTGGAAATGCACGATATTATTTCAAAACACGGGGTTCTGCTTTTGCCGACAGCACCGCAAACTGCTTTTGCACATAGCGAAGATGCCCCCGCCAATCAGGCCGACTTTACATGTATCGCCAACATAGCCGGACTGCCTGCTATAAGCATTCCCAGTGGCTGGAGCGCGAACGGCTTACCCTGCGGTGTACAGCTGATTGGAGCGGCCGGAGCAGAGTCGTTACTGTTCGATTTTGCGCGTAAACTCGATACCAAACTTGCCGCTTACCGGCCACCAGCCACTTTCATACATGAAGGAGAGACTGTCCCCCGTCAGCGTTCAATAGACAGATTGGCTGCATAAAATAGGAGAGTGTTTTGGGTTCATCGCAGTGACTGTAAGGAACGAAGATGAACGCAAAACACTCAAAGGTACCCGCGGAGCGGGT
>Ga0209491_10004356_pt1 | contig 21920 bp, 24 predicted proteins | sample BON02_FD_187213 | JGI IMG/M metagenome (GOLD analysis project Ga0209491, IMG submission 187213) | Freshwater microbial communities from Lake Bonney liftoff mats and glacier meltwater in Antarctica - BON-02 (SPAdes) (version 2) | ecosystem: Environmental > Aquatic > Freshwater > Ice > Glacier... | reverse complement strand
AAATGGTATGAATTAGAACCTGAAATTTTTAAAGAAAAACCAATCGATTTTGAAAATAAATTAATAAATTTACAAAAATAACACAAGGAATTAAACAACAACCTTGTGAAACTTAACACAAAAGCTTACATTATCTGAAAAAGAACTATCGGAATTGATTTATGAAAAAACAGGGAATGATAAAAATTTTGGATTAATAAGGAGTAAAGGAGATCATGCGCTTTTTGGAGGAAAGAATACAGGACAGATGAAAAAGAAGCTAGGAGTTCCTGATAATAGGCCTTTAGCAGATTTTCTACCTACTATTATTATCAAGGCGAAAGATTTTGCTACAGAAATAACTGTTTTTAATACCAAAGAGAAAGGTTTAAATACTGAACAAAGTATTTCAGGTGAGCATGTAAAGAATAATAAAGGGGTTAGGAAATTATTATTAGATAGAGAAATAGTTCCTGAAAATGTACCAGCAGAAGAAGATATTAAGAAGTTGGAAAGAAGAGTGAATTCTGAAACAAATAATTTAAGTAAAAATCCAGATAAATTATCATAATAAAACAGCCATCTCGTGATGGCTGTTTTCTTTTATATAAAAATTGAGATTTACGAATTTATAAATTTTCTATATATGTTTACCAGTTTCCCAGCCCGTTTTTCCTAAATATTGATTTCCGCTTTCTATGGCGTCTTCTTCCAAAGTTGTTCCCATAGAGTCATTCCATCTGTTTAAGTAGCCAAAAAGCGAAATTACGCCTAGCATTTCCACTATTTCACCTTCATTCCAGTATTTGTATAGTTCTGTTTTAATTTCGGCATTCACCGCATTAGGAATTACAGAAGCAGCTAATGAAAAATCTAAAGCAGCACGTTCTGCAGCAGTAAATGCAGAATGGGTTTTATATTCCCAAATGTTGTCTAGTTGTTCTTGTTCTGCGCCATATCTTTCGGCAGCTCTTATAGCATGCGCTTGGCAATATCTACAGCCAGTTGCATTACTACTAACCCAAGCAATCATCCTTTTTAAGGAAGAAGTAACTCTTCCCTGATTATCCATTACCGCTTTATTCAAATTTATAAAAGCTTTAGAAATCAAAGGACGATGTTGCATTGTCAATACCGAATTAGGACAAAAGCCTAATGTTTCATTAAAAAAGGCAGCTAATTCTTTAGTTTCAGAATCGTGCTCTGGAGATAATGGTGTTACTAATGGCATTTTATTTGTTTTAGGTTACTGCTAAAATAAGAAATGCCACTTTATGTGGCATTAATAAATTGGTTAAATATTATTTTAAAACAATCCGTTTATTTCGGCATCAATTCTATTTATAATCATACCTAAATCTTCTGGGTTGTCTACAAAGTTGATATTGTCTACATCAATAATAATTAGTTTTCCTTTGTCATACGTTTGTACCCAACCTTCATAACGCTCGTTTAATCTACTTAAATATTCTATAGAAATACTGTTTTCATAATCTCTACCTCTTTTATGAATTTGACCTACAAGATTAGGAATAGAACTTCTTAAGTAAATTAATAAATCTGGAGAACCAACTACGTCTTCCATTAAATCAAATAAACTTTTATAATTGTTGTAGTCTCTATTACTCATTAGTCCCATTGCGTGAAGATTAGGTGCAAATATGTATGCATCTTCATAAATAGTTCTATCTTGAATGGTTGTTTTACCGGATTCTTTTATTTCTCTTACTTGTCTAAATCTACTGTTTAAGAAATAAATTTGAAGGTTAAAACTCCATCTTTCCATTTGATGGTAAAAATCATCCAAATACGGATTGTCCACAACATCTTCATAATGTGCGTCCCATTTAAAATGTTTGGCCAGTAACTTGGTTAAAGTTGTTTTTCCAGCACCAATATTTCCTGCTATGGCAATGTGCATTAAGGTAAATTTATTTGATAGTTAATAATCTTGTTTTGTGTAAAAATAGATAAAATTCCATCTTTAAAGAAAAAATTAGTAAACGATTTTTCTTTAATAAGTATTTCGCTTGTGGTACGGTCTTCTAAATTTGAAATATGAAGAGAATTGTCTAATCTATAGATGATTTTCGTGGCATCTAAAAAACAAAAAGAAGCATAATCTGGTAGTTTTCCTAGAAGTGTAATTTTTCCAAAAATCGATATTTTACTATAATTATTGTTTTGATCTAAATAATAAAAAAAATTATAATCAGAATGAATTTTTGTAATTTCGGTATTTTGAGTATTAGAAATAAAGATAATGCTTGAGTTGATGGAATTATAAAGTCCAAATTTTTGGGTAATACTATCAAAAAACCAAATTTTATTTTGTCCCCCAAAACCTATACAACTTACTTTTAAAAATGGATCGATGGTATTGAAGTCTATCTTTTGTACTTCATTTAGTTGATTGTCTAGTAGTACTACCGTGTTAAAATCGCTGTAAAGCAATAACGGTTGTAAGTTATTTTCAAAAGAAATTTGGGACAACCTCCCTAAACCTACATTTTTATAATAAAACTCTTTTGTATCCTTTTTTTTGTATAACTGATTATTTGCTACATAATACAAATTATCAAAATTATCTTTTCCTAGATATTCACTTGTATTTATAGTCACTGAATCTATAACTAGAACAGTTACATTATTTTGTGCACATACAAAAAATGAAATTAATAGTAAAAAAAACAAAAATAAACGTTTCACTTTCTTAATTTTGATTTGAAATTTTGGGTTAACAATAGCCTAAAAGTACTCTATTATTGCTAATTGTTGTAACAAATAGTGAAATTAATAGTCTATATAATACTATATAAATATTTTGATGATGAGAAAAATACTAATTACCGCTTTTGTATTGTTTATAAACTTAGTTAATGCACAAGAATTTCAAGGAATGGCGGTGTATGAGTCAAAAACTAGCACTGCCGATTTCATGAAAGGAATGGGCGGTAATAGAGAGATAACTCCCGAAGTACAAAAATCGATTGAAGAAAGAATGAAAAAAATGTTTGAAAAAACATATATTTTAAACTTCAATAGAGTAGCTTCTATTTATAAAGAAGAAGAAAAGTTAGACGCTCCTGGGCAACAAGGTGCCGGAAGAATGATGACTTCTATGATGGGTGGCGGTGGAACGCATTATAAAAACGTAAAAGAAAGAAAATTTTTAATTGACAGAGAATTTTTTGGCAAAGAATTTTTAATTAATGATACTTTACCAAAGTTAGAATGGAAATTAGAAGGCGAATCGAAACAAATAGGACAATATACTTGTTTTAAAGCAACTGCTGTTAGAGCGGTAAGTGAGTCTGATTTTAGAAATTTTAGATTTAAAGGAAAAGATAAAGAAGGAAAAGCAAAAGATTCTATTGAAAATACTAAGAAAACTAATTTAATGGATGATTTTGAAATGCCAAAGGAAGTTACAATTACTGCTTGGTATGCAATTGATATACCCGTTAATCAAGGTCCAGAAAATTATTGGGGCTTACCGGGTTTAATTTTAGAGGTTAACGATGGTAAAACAAGTATTTTATGTTCTAAAATTGTAATGAACGCTTCAGAGAAGACAGAAATTAAAGCACCATCAAAAGGTAAAGTTGTTACTCAAAAAGAATACGATGAAATTGTGGTAAAGAAAACTGCAGAAATGCGTGAAATGTATGGTAACCAAAGAGGTGGCGGCGGAAGATAGCGCTAACATTACTATATTAATTCGATATAAAAAAGCCAGAATATTTTAGTATTCTGGCTTTTTTATTTGCTAATCACAAAAGGTTTTAGTCTATCTTGTTTATTTTATTCATAAATTTTCTGTTTTTCTTCTGTTTTTTTTTTCTTGCTTATCTTTTAATTTTATCTTTTAATTTGGAGAAAGTTTTCCTTTTTTTCTCAAGCTTCTTGTTAAGATTGCTTACGTCTTTTTTTTGTTCTGCTATTTTTGCATTTGCTTTTGTAACGTTATTTTTTGCATTCTTTATGTTTTTTAATTCTTTTTCAGCTTTCTTATGTTCTTTTTCAGCTTTTTCTTGATTTTTTCGTGCCTTTAAGATTTCATTTTTTTGCTCTTTTTCTATTTTCTCACTTTTCTTTTCTTCTCTATTTTTTAACCAAGATCCATTAGTGGAAACAAAATCTACGGATTGGAGAAATTTTTTAAAAAAATATAATAAAGGACATTTATGTTTAGCTGGAGGTAGAGAAAAACGTACGATTTATATAAAGAAACTTTTTACACGTCTAATGCTTTGCCCCAACTCTATGATTTTAATCCCAGTATTTGGAATAGATTAGAACAAAAAACAAGGTATTGGGCTGCAAAATATAATGGCGTTTATGTTATTTCAGGAGGTTTTTAAGCGGTAATTTAAAAACCAATGGAAAAGAAAAAGTTCTTGTTCCAAATTATTTTTATAAAATTCTATTAACGAAAGAAGGTAGTAAAATGATAGGTTTTTAATGCCTCATAAAGATTTAGAAGAAGCGCTATTCACTTTTTCAGTTTCTATAGATTTTATTGAATAGCTTACAGGTTTGATTTTTTTCCTGCACTAGAGGATAGTTTAGAAAATAAACAGGAGGCAACTGCAAACTACAAAAACTGTGCATTTTAAGACTTACCACTCATTCACTTTGTTAGCGTCTAATTTTATAAATATAAATAACATTATTGTAAACGCCCATAAGCTAGAACCACCATACGAAAAGAAAGGAAGAGGAACACCTATTGTTGGAAAAAGTTTAACAAGCATGGCAATATTTACTGCAAAATGTGTAAAAAGGTAAGTTGCTACGCAATATCCATATACGCGACTAAATTTTGTTTTTTGCCTTTCAGCCAGGTAAATAATCCTTAAAAAAAGGCATGTAAATAACACAAGTATTATTGTGCTACCTACAAAGCCCCATTCTTCTCCTACTGTAGTAAAAATATAATCGGTATGTTGCTCTGGCACAAAACCACCTTTTGTTTGGGTTCCTTCTAGATAACCTTTGCCAAACCATCCTCCAGATCCTATTGCAATCATGGATTGGTTTAAATTATAGCCCTCATTTCTTAAATCTACATCATCTCCAATAAGAACGTCTATTCGGTCTTTTTGGTGTGCTTCTAAAACATTATTATACACATAATTAATAGAGTATGAAAACGAACTTATGACAATAAAAATCAAACCGTAAACGAACGGATTTCTTGTAATTTTGGTGTTAATTATATAATGCAATACCATAATTACAAAAGCTATAATTATAATATATAAAGGATTAACAACCAACGCTGTTGAAAATATTATTATTGCAAGAACTCCTGAAATTAAGTACCAAGAAGGTAAACCTTCTCTATTTAAAACGAAAATTAGCGCTAAAAATATCATTGCGCTTCCAGCATCGGGTTGCATTAATATTAAAAATATTGGAATTCCGATAATTACAAATGCGGTAAGTTGGTGCTTTATTTTGTTTAAATTTGTTTGTGAATAACTTAAATATTTTGCTAATAAAAGGGCAGTTGTAGTTTTTACAAACTCTGAGGGTTGTAGCCCAAAACCACCAAATTGATACCAGTTTGTTTGTCCTTTAATGGTTTTTCCGAAAATAAAAAGGCCAAGAAGAAGAAGAATTCCGCAGCCATAAAATACAAAAGAAAGTCTTTCAAATTTTTTTGAATTAGTAGATAAAAGAACTAAAATTAGAGGGAAACTCAACCCAATAAAAAGTAATTGTCTTCCATAAGCTTGTGTAATGTCGAAAACTCCTTCAGCTTCCCCCGAGGGTAAAGATGCCGAATAGATGTTTAGCCATCCAGCAGCTACTAACAATATATAAATTACAATAGTTAGCCAATCTAAATTATTAATAACATTCTGATTTCTCATGCGTTTATTCTTCTTCTTTTTTTGCTTCTAACTTTAGTTTTACTATTTTTTCTAAAGCATCTGTTGTATTTATAAACTGTTCTTCTCTTTGGTATATGACATTCTCTATTTTTTTATATTCACTTTCTAAACTACCAGTTAACATTCTGGTTTCTAAATCAGTCCTTGTGATTTCTCCATTTATATATTTTTCAATCATTAAAGTAGCAATTGGACCTGCCCATCTGCTTCCCCAATATCCATTTTCAATAAAAACTGCAATTGCAATTTTTGGATTTTCTGCTGGAGCAAAAGCTACGAAAATAGAGTGGTCTTTCAATTGATAAGTCTTTCCTGAAACTCTAATTTTATTTTCTGCAGTTCCTGTTTTTCCGCAAATTCTTAATCCTTCGACTCGCAATCCAGATGCTGTACCAAAATTATAAACATCTTCTAACCCTTTAATTATCGGATCAAAATATTTTGGGTCGATAGTACTTTTATGTTTGGTAACAAACTTTTTATCTAAATTTTGTCCTTTAATACTTTTAACGATATGCGGTGTGTAATAATATCCTTTATTTGCTACAACAGCCATCATATTTGCTAATTGTATAGGAGTTGTCAGCACTTCTCCTTGACCTATGGAATTCGAAATAATATATGAACTCCTAATAGTAGCTCCGTTATAAACTCTTTTATATAATTTAGAATCAGGAACTAAGCCTTTTCTACCTGTTGGCATATCAGTCCCTAGAAACTGTCCCAAACCAAAACTTTTTACATGCCTATTCCAGTTGTCTACACTAAAGTATGAATCTTTATATTTTTCAATAGTTCGTTTATAAACATTTCCAAAATAACTATTGCACGATTTATAAATACCATTATTCAGTTGTAGTGTGTGTAAACCGCAATGACAACCCATGAATCTGCCAAAGTTAAATCCGTGGTTACAATAGATAGTTGTGTTTTCATCAATTACTTGTTCTTGTAATCCAATTAAACCTGTAACAATTTTAAAAGGAGAACCTGGTGGATATTCTGCTTGTAGCCCTCTGTCATATAGTGGTTTAGCAATTGAATCATAATATAGTGCAGTATAGTTTTTGGATCTTTGTCTGCCCACCAATAGTCCTGGGTCATACGATGGTGCAGTTATTAGTGCTAGTATTTCTCCAGTTTTTGGCTCTATTGCAACTATTCCTCCGCGTTTATTAATCATTAAATCAGCACCATATTTTTGCAACTCAGCATCTATAGTTAAAGTTAAGTCTTTTCCTTGCTGCATTATAGTATCGTATAAGCCATCTTTATAGGACCCAATTATTCTATTATGTTTATCTCGGAGTAAATACTTTATACCTTTTATACCTCTTAACTCTTCTTCATATTGTTCTTCAACTCCCTGACGTCCAATTAAGTCTCCACTATTGTAATAAGGTTGTTTTTTTATAATTCCTTCATTTACCTGTGTTATAAACCCAAAAATATTTGCGCCATAATCTACCTGATAGTCTCTTAAAGCTCTTTTTTGTGTATAAAAGCCTTCAAATTTTCTTTCTTTTTCTTGGAAAGCTGCGTATTCCTTTTTGTTTAATTGTGGCAAAAAAACAGAAGGTAATCTTGGACTGTAAACAATAGCTTTTTTAATTTTATTTATAAAATATTCTTTTGAAATATCTAATAATTTACAAAATTCGGTAGTATCTATATTTTTAATTTCTCTAGGAACAACCATGATATCATAGGATGGCTGGTTTGCAACAAGAAGTTGTCCGTTTCTATCATAAATATAGCCTCTTTCTGGAAATTCAAATACTTTTTTAATAGCATTATTTTCTGCCTTTAATTTTAAAGATTCGTCAATTATTTGTAAGTAAAAAATCTTTGCTATTAGTATTATTGTAGTTGCTATTATAATAATGGGTAACACATATTTTCTCATCGCTTGCGTGGTTTAATAAGATAGATTATTAATACACAAACTAGAAAAGTAAGTATAGTTGTAGCTAAGGTTCTGAATAGAACAGTAGGTAGAATGCTTAATCTATAAAATTCAAATAAAAAGAGAATAAAATGATGAATTATAATGGATAACAGTAAAAAAACAACACGTTCAGAGGTTATTTTATCTGCAATTTTTATGGTTTGATACTCATAACTTAAACCAAAAGAAAATTTAAATAAAGTGGGTCTTATATAAGCTAGGCACAAAGAGGCTGTAGCATGAATTCCACCAGAATTTAAAAACATATCTAAAATAAGTCCAATTGAAAAACTAGTTATTAATAAAGAAAGTCTATTTCCATTAATTGGAAAAAGTAAAATAAATAGTACATACGGATATGGGTTTAAAAAACCATAAAAGTTTATATTATTAAATATTACTATTTGTAAAACTAGTAGTATTATAAAACGAGATATATTGTTTAAGGTATTGTTCACTTTTATTTAACTAAAGTTGTTGCTTCTAGTGTTTTTTTCTCCTCTTTCTTTTTGTTTTCTATAACATATACATACCCAAGTGAAGTCATATCGTTAAAAAGTCTCACACTAATGGTGTAGTAATTTGTTTTTTTATCGATGTAAACCTTTTCTATTTTTCCAATAGGAATATTTTCTGGGAATATGTCAGAATCTGCACCAGTAACAATTGAATCACCCTTTCTTAAGGATGCTAAGCGAGGAACATCTATTAACTGAACATATCCCACATTTTTTCCATCCCAAGTAATAGAGCCAAAGTGATTTGATTTTTTGATTTTAGCATTTATTCTTGTTTTGGTATTTAAAAGGCTTAAAACGGTTGCGAATTTTTCAGAAGTTTTTTCTATAATGCCTACCACCCCTTTTTGGTTTATTACGCCCATATCTGTTTTTAAGCTATCGTTACTTCCAGAATTTAAGGTTAGATAATTTTCTCGAGTATTAAAAGTGTTTTTTATCACTTTAGAAACTCTTACCGAAAAACCGTTTAGTTCCTCTTTGTTGAGGTTTTTATAATTTAAAATAGTATCTTTTTTATTAAAAAGAACTTCTTTTAAGACAGCGTTTTCTTTGGCTAGAAGTAAATTTTTCTCCTTTAAGCTTAGATATTCGTTAATGTTATTTATCTTTTTGTAGACATAACCGGTTGTATTATTTGCTGTATTTATATACTCACTTCTGTGGTAAGAGTGAGATTTTATGGTAAGCGAAATAGAAATGCCCAAAAGCAGCAAAAACAGCATTTTGTGGCTGTTTTTTATCATAAAATTTATTATTTGCTGCATGTACTATTTATTTAATAAGAATGCTTTTGTATTTATTTAAATTTTTAAGTGCTATTCCTGTTCCTCTTACAACCGCTCTTAAAGGATCTTCAGCAATGTAAACAGGTAAATCTGTTTTCAAAGACAATCGTTTGTCTAAACCTCTAAGCATGGAACCACCGCCAACAAGATAAATACCCGTATTGTAAATGTCTGCAGCTAATTCTGGAGGCGTTTGTGATAAAGTCTCCATAACTGCATCCTCAATTCTTTGGATAGATTTATCAAGTGCTTTCGCTATTTCTCTAAAAGAAATTTCTACTTGCTTAGGTTTACCAGTTAATAAATCTCGTCCTTGTACTGACATGTCTTCTGGAGGATTTTCAAGTTCTTCCATAGCTGCGCCTATTTGAATTTTTATTCTCTCTGCCGTAGTCTCACCAACATATAAATTGTGCTGTGTTCTCATGTAGTAAATAATGTCGTTTGTAAAAACATCACCAGCAATTTTAACCGATTTGTCGCAAACAATTCCACCAAGAGCAATAACTGCTATTTCAGTAGTTCCACCACCTATATCTACAATCATATTCCCTTTTGGTTGCATAGTATCTACTCCAATTCCTATAGCAGCAGCCATTGGCTCATGAATTAAATACACTTCTTTACCATTTACACGTTCACAAGATTCCTTAACAGCACGCATTTCTACTTCAGTAATTCCAGAAGGAATACACACAACCATTCTCAAAGCAGGAGTAAACATTCTCTTTTTTAAAGCAGGAATACTTTTAATAAACATGCTAATCATTTTTTCCGAAGCATCAAAATCTGCAATTACTCCATCTTTTAGCGGGCGAATTGTTTTTATGTTTTCATGTGTCTTACCTTGCATTAAATTGGCTTCTTTACCAACTGCGATAATTTTACCAGTAATTCTATCACGAGCCACAATAGAAGGACTGTCTATTACAACTTTATCGTTATGAATTATCAAGGTGTTTGCGGTACCAAGGTCAATTGCGATATCCTCAGTCATGAAATCAAAAAATCCCATATGCTATATTATATTTATTTGTTTAAAAAATCTTACTGCTTACAAATGTAATAAAATTAATGCTTGAAATGACGCGTACCGGTAAATACCATTGAGATACTATTATCATTGCAATAATTTATACTTAATTCATCTTTTATAGATCCACCTGGTTGAATTACAGAAGTAATACCTGCATTGTCTGCAATTGCAACACAATCTGGAAAAGGGAAAAAAGCGTCACTTGCCATAACAGATCCTTTTAAATCAAATTCAAACGAAGTTGCTTTTTCTATGGCATGTCTTAAAGCATCTACTCTTGACGTTTGACCTGTTCCTGAGGCATAAAGTTGTTTGTTTTTAGCTAAAATAATTGTGTTGGACTTTGTGTGTTTGCATATTTTGGAAGCAAATATTAAATCTTCAATTTCTTCAACAGAAGGCGATGCGTTAGTTACCGTTTTAAGATTTTCTTTTGTATCTGTAATATTATTTTTGTCTTGAATTAAAATACCATTTAAACAAGTACGTACTTGCTTGGATGGTAAAACAACTTCTTTTTGCACTAATAAAATTCTATTTTTCTTTTCTTCCAATAGATCAATCGCTTCTTGGTCAAACGATGGAGCAATAACTACCTCACAAAATAAGTTGTGAATTTCTTTTGCTGTTGCTAGATCTATGTTTCCGTTTGCAATAAGAACACCACCAAATGCAGATGTTGGATCTCCTGCTAAAGCAGCAACATATGCTTCTCTCATTGTGTCTCTAGTAGCAATTCCGCAAGCGTTATTGTGTTTTAAGATTGCGAAAGTAGGATTTTCATTTTTAAACTCTGCTATTAAATTTACAGCTGCATCTACATCTAATAAATTATTGTAGGACAATTCTTTGCCGTGTAATTTGTTGAACATTTTGTCAAAATCACCAAAGAAGAATCCTTTTTGATGTGGGTTTTCTCCGTATCTTAATGCCTGTCCGTTTGCAATACTTTCTTTATAATAAGTATCGTCTGTATTAAAATAGTTAAAAATTGCAGTATCGTAATTTGAAGAAACATGGAATGCTTTTGTAGCTAATAATCTTCTTTGTTCTAGAGTTGTATTTCCGTTTTCTTGTGTATAAAAATCTAAAAAAGTTGTATAATCTTCCACAGAAGCCACAATTACTGTGTCTTTAAAGTTTTTTGCGGCAGCTCTAATCAGTGAAATTCCACCAATATCAATTTTTTCAATAATAGCAGCTTCCTCTGCACCAGAGGCAACTGTTTTTTCAAAAGGATATAAATCTACAATTACTAAGTCTAATTGTGGAATATTAAACTCTTTCATCTGCTCAACATCACTTGGATTGTCTTGGCGATTCAAAATTCCTCCGAAAACTTTTGGGTGTAATGTTTTTACGCGACCTCCTAATATGGAAGGATAAGAAGTAACGTCTTCTACTGCTACAACAGGAATACCTAGTTCTTTTATGAACGATTCAGTTCCACCTGTAGAATATATTGTAACATTTTTTTGATGAAGTGCTTTAACAATAGGTTCTAAGCCAGTTTTATCGAATACGGAAATTAATGCTGAAGCAATGTTTTTTTGAGTAATCATTTTTAATGTTTGTTTTGTTTTGCAAAAGTAGTTATTGATATCCTAACATTCAAATGAATAGCAACATGTTTTGCTGTTTTTTTGAAAAAAAAATGTAACATTATGTGCTTTTATTCTACTTATAGATATTTGCTACACTTATGATTTTATATTTTAGATTGCTAAAAGAAAGTTTGAGCTTTGCGCTTAATGCTTTAAAAAACAATAAACTTAGAACTTTATTGTCATTACTTGGGGTTACCATTGGTATTTTTTCTATAATTGCAGTTTTGGCAGCAGTGGATTCCATGGATAAAAAAATTAAGGATGATTTAAGTGATATGGATTTAAATACTATCTATTTAATGCGTTTTTCATTTGGCCCTTCTGAAATTGATAGATGGAAAAGGGAACAATTTCCAAATGTAACTTACGAGGAATTTGAACACTTAAAAAAGTCGGTTAAAGGAATTGATAAAATTTCTTTTAATTTATTTACACGAAATGAAAATATTAAATATGAATCCAAAACAGTAAACTCTATTCGCGTTAAACCTTCTACAAGCGATTTTTTTGATATTGAACCTGTAAAAGTTGAAAGCGGAAGATTGTTTAATGAATCAGAATCCAATTCTGGCAGTCCAGTTATTGTAATTGGAAGTGAAGTTGCAAACGGTTTATTTGGAGCATCAGATCCTTTAGGCAAAAGAGTACGTTTGTATGGCCAAAAATTTACAGTTATTGGTGTGCTAAAAAAGCAAGGAGTTGGAACCTTTGGCGACAGTAGCGATGTTGCGGTTTTCTTTCCAGTTAATTATTTAAGACAATTATATGGAGATAATAATAAAACCCTAACGCCTGCAATTTTAATAAAACCAGATAAGAATATGGATATCGATGAATTTAAAGCGCTAGTTTCTCAAAAATTACGCACCTTTAGAGGAATTAAAACCGGTGAGATTGATAATTTCTTTATGAATGTTCTTTCTGGGTTTACAGATCTTATAGATAATATTGTTGGTCAAATGAATATGATTGGATGGATAATTAGTCTATTTTCACTGTTAGTAGGTGGTTTTGGAATTGCAAATATTATGTTCGTTTCTGTAAAAGAAAGAACTAATTTAATTGGGATACAAAAGGCACTAGGCGCAAAAAACAGATTTATTTTATTTCAATTTTTGTTTGAGGCTATTATTTTATCTTTATTTGGGGGTTTAATAGGAATGCTTTTGGTTTGGCTTTGTGCAATAGGTTTGAGTGCGGCATTAGATTTTGAGTTTGTTTTGAGTTTTCAAAACATGGCTATTGGAACAGGTTTAGCTGCATTTATAGGTTTAGTTTCTGGAATTATACCTGCAATTTCTGCTTCAAAACTAGATCCAGTGGAAGCAATTAGAACAGGAATGTAATTTCTTAGAAGTAATAAAACAGGTGTAACTAATCATGCTAATGAAAAATCGAGATATTAACAAGAATTCAACATGAAAATTCATTCTAATTTTACAGTATAATTTTGGTAATTTGTTTAATTCTCATGGGCTGAATAGTTATAAATAGGTTAATAGATAAAAAAAAGAGGGTTTAACTTTTAAAAGTTAAACCCTCTTTAAATATATAAATTATCTGTTATTTAAAAGCTGGAAATCCAGTAACATCCATACCCGTAATTAACAAGTGGATGTCATGCGTTCCTTCGTAAGTAATTACAGACTCTAAGTTCATCATATGACGCATAATAGAATATTCACCTGTAATACCCATTCCGCCTAACATTTGTCTAGCTTCACGAGCAATATGAATTGCCATATCTACGTTGTTTCTTTTTGCCATAGAAATTTGAGCAGTAGTTGCTCTTCCCTCTTCTTTTAAAACACCAAGTCTCCACGTTAATAATTGTGCTTTTGTGATTTCCGTAATCATTTCCGCTAACTTCTTTTGTTGTAATTGCGTTGCTCCAATAGGTTTGTCAAATTGAATACGCTCTTTAGAATATCTTAAAGCAGTATCATAACAATCCATTGCTGCTCCAATTGCTCCCCAAGCAATACCATAACGAGCAGAATCTAAACAGCCAAGAGGCGCGCCTAAACCAGATTTATTAGGCAATAAATTTTCTTTAGGAACCTTTACATTATCAAAAATCAATTCACCAGTTGCAGATGCACGAAGCGACCATTTATTATGTGTTTCAGGAGTTGTAAAACCTTCCATTCCTCTTTCTACAATAAGTCCGTGAATTCTTCCTTCTTCATTTTTAGCCCAAACTATTGCAATATCAGCAAAAGGAGCATTAGAAATCCACATTTTTGCACCATTTAAAAGATAATGATCGCCCATATCTTTAAAATTAGTGGTCATTCCACTCGGGTTAGATCCGTGATCTGGTTCTGTTAAACCAAAACAACCTATGTACTCTCCGGTTGCAAGTTTTGGTAAATACTTCACTCTTTGCTCTTCGTTACCATATTTCCAAATTGGATACATAACTAAAGATGACTGAACTGATGAAGTAGAACGAACTCCAGAGTCACCTCTTTCAATTTCTTGCATAATTAAACCATAAGAAATTTGGTCTAAACCAGCGCCACCATATTCCACAGGAATATAAGGTCCAAATCCACCTATTTCACCTAAACCTTTTACAATTTGTTTTGGAAATTCGGCTCTTTGAGCATATTCTTCAATAATTGGAGAAACTTCTTTTTTAACCCATGCGCGTGCTGCGTCACGAACTAATTTATGTTCATCAGACAATAAATCGTCTAAAAGATAATAATCAGGGGATTGAAATAAATCTGGTCTCATTTTTCTGAAATTTTAAGGTACAAAAATAAGCAAACATTTTTAACAAATCAACGAACAGTTGTTATTTTTTTAGACTGTACATTATAATTTTTTAGAAGCAATATCCTGCTATACACTATATCTTTTTATTTAATTTGCTGCGTCGTGCCTCCTCGCAAAACTAAAATAAAAAGGATACCGTTACTATCTGGGCTAGGGCAATTGTTTTAAAACCAAATTTTTATTTATATAATAATTTTCTCTGCACCGCTAAATCTAGTACTTAAATATATTTGGCTAGTTATATCTATTTAGTAAGCTACATATTGAAGAAAATATTGTTCAAAAAAAAACTGTCCTTTAATAGGACAGTTTTTAAGAATTATAATTTAACCAAATTATTAATTAAAATTATTTAGGCATTACTACAGTGTCAATTGCGTGAATTACTCCGTTTGAAGCAGCAACATCTGGAATAGCAACAGTAGAAGTTTTTCCGTTAGCATCCGTTAATATAACATTGCCATCTTTTAAACTTAAATCTATTTTTCCACCTTGTACTGTTTCTACAGTAAATTTCCCATTATTTTTGTTAATTGCATCAATTACGGCAGCAGCCTCAAATTTTCCAGAAACAACATGATACGTTAAAAGACCTTTTAATTTTTCTAAGTTTTCTGGTTTTAATAAATTCTCTACTGTACCCGCTGGTAATTTTTCAAAAGCTGCGTTTGTAGGAGCAAATACTGTAAATGGCCCTTCGCTACTTAATGTTTCAACAAGTCCCGCTGCTTTTACTGCAGCAACTAAAGTTGTAAAGTTTTCGTTGCTCACGGCTACATCCACAATTGTTGTTTGTACCATTTCTGGCACTTCCATAGCTACTTCTGTAGAATCAATTGCTTCTACGTCTTCTTCTGTTTTTTTACCATCTCCACAAGAAGCTAATACTATTGCAGCGAATGAAAAAATACTAATTTTTTTTACTAAATTCATTTTTTCTGTTTTTAAGGTTAATTGTTACTACAAATCTAACAATCATTTTGTTCAATTGTATTAATAAAATGTTAAACAAAATAATAAAAAAAGAACAAACTACATTTTAAAAAAAAATATTTAGTTAATTCTATATATTCTGGAGTATATTGATGCCTTGTTATTTCAATAACTAATTCATCAATTGTATTAATTTGTTCGTCCCATTTAAAGGCAATTAAACTTCTTTTAATTACAAAGATTACAAGCAAAACGAATTTAAAAAGCAAATGACACTTACGCATCAGGAATTTATTCGCCGTTTTGCGCTTCATATTTTGCCCAAACATTTTGTAAAATACGGCATTATGGTTTTTTGAGTAGTAATTGGAAACGGCAAAAATTAAATATTTTACAAGAAAAATTAAAAGTATAACCACAAATAAAAGTAGCCAAAGAATCTAAAATTAGAAAGTGCCAATGTTTTAAAACGGGCAATTTACGCACCATTTTGATTTTTGAAACACGAGGTCCACTAGTTTGGTTTCTTGGCAGTAGCCAAAAATCGATTCCCTACAAAAGTTAACTTTATGGATAAGGGTTTTCATGTTCAAAAGGGAAGGGAAACACTAAAAAACCAGCAACAATTTATTCCAAAAAAAAGAGGCCTATAAATCCTCTTGAATTTTTTTCAAATAATTTTACGATATCCCCATAGTGTCTCAAGTAGAGCGGTTTATCTCACGCTATTTTATTTTATTGGAGTTTGATGAATTTCATTTCGTTCAACTAAGGCTTCATTGTTGGCTTTTCAAGCCCAACGAAACCTTAGCAGTTAGCGGTTCGCTTTTCTTTTTTAATCTTTAATTCTGTTTTTTATGTCCATTCTTTCGTGCAAAATTCTCACGACTTCTATTTCTGTATTTTCAGTTTTCTTGTAAAACACAAAATGTGATTTAACTTTCGAATATTTATAAAATTTTCTAACATTTCCGAAATCTTTTGTTGCCTCAAAATTTTCTGAAACATATTCTATTTCGTCAACAATTAAATTGTAATATCTGTTCGCTTAATCAACGGACCAATTTTCTGCCGTATAAATCCAAATATTATTTAAATCTTCAAGAGCTTTTTCATTAATAATATATTCCGCCATTACTTTTGGAAGTTTTTATTCAGCATTGCCAAGTTTGCTTTTCGGTCAAAATCTTCAATTTTCTTGCTATTTTCTCCAATTTCTAATTCGTTGATTAATGATTTTTTTTGAATTTCCTCTTGCTCAAAATGTCTCAATGCAGTTCTAATAACCTCACTTACAGAATTATATTTTCCCGTAGCAATTTGTCCGTTTATGAAATTCTCATAATATTCTCCGATTAAAATTGATGTATTTCGTGCCATAATTTTAAATTTTACACAAATATACCAATTTATGGTATTCAAAAAAAATTTTCTTGTTTATTTAATTTTTTTTGTGTCACGCAAAAGTGATGCCTAACGTTTAGTAAATGAAACGTAGCGTGTAAATAGACGCTAGCTTTTCGGATTATGCACGAGCCGAATTTTTATATTTTGTTTTTAATTTATCATTTTATAAAAGCCAAATTAAAAAATTTGGCGGTCTTTGCAAATACACACAAACCTTTGGTAAAGCCTATAATAGCTATGTTTTATACACGGTGTTGAACTAAACCTTCGGTAGTGTTTTGCGAAAAATTCATCTTTTTGTAAAACTAATTAAAAAACATTCACAATAATAAAAAAAAGAGGATGAAGTAGTAAAATACGTTACTATTATCCATCGAGCTATCGCAGAAGTTCCTGGTTTTTCGGGTTTATTTTATCGCTTTAAGCGCACAATGTCAGTTTTGGGTAGAAGTGAGAGCACCTTTAGAAACTACGGTCAGCATGTAGCTTCAATTGCATTACATTTTGGAAAAATCCCTACAGAACTCGACATAGAACAAGTACAAGAATACTTGTTTCTACTTCAAAAACGCTCCAAAACGCCTTCACAAGACTACTTTAAACACTGTGTTTACGGTTTGAGATTTTTACTAAAATCGGAAGACTTGCCATATGAATATCTACATTTACCCTCGATAAAACACGAGAAAAAACTCCCTACAGTTCTTAGTAAAGAAGAAGTTTGTATCATATCTGCAATTACATGCCTGTATTGAGAATTATATTAACTGGTATAACATATCTAGGATACATTCCAGTTTAGGTTATCTTTCTCCGATAGAAATGGAAATGAAATTAAGAAGCTTAAATAAAAAAGTGGCTTGATAAATTTAGCCCTATATTTTGTAGGAATTCCAGATTTTTGAGCAGCACATGGAAACGGCAAAAATTAAAGATTTTACAAGAAAAATTAAAAGTACAACCCCAAATAAAAGCAGCCAAAGAATCGAAAATCAGAAAGTGCCAATGTTGTAAAACGGGAAATTTGCACACCATTTTGGTATTTGACCAAAGAGGACCGCCTGCTTGCTATCTTGGCATTAGCCAAAGATCTGCTCCCTGCAGAAAATAGTTTTGTGGGCAGGGCACGTATGCGATGATGTGAAGAAAAACATGATAAAAACAGCCTAATTTACGGCTCAAAAAAAAAGAGGACGCTTTGTCCTCTTTAATTACCTAAACTTGTTTATCGATATCCCCATATTGTCGGAAGTAGAGCGGTTTATCTCACGCTATTTTATTTTATTGGAGTTTGATGAATTTCATTTCGTTCAACTAAGGCTTCATTGTAGGCTTTGCAAGCCCAACGAAGCTGCGGTTTTTTTTAGTTTCACTTCGATATTTGTTACTACTTTTCTTACCTATTTTTTTTATCTAAAATTGTTTTTTCATTTTGCTGAATTTCTATTTTATTCAAACATTCACATTTTTCAGTCGAATAATTCCACCTACTACTTTTATCTAAACATATATCGATTTTAATAAATTCGTCCACTTTCAAGTAAAGCAAATATGTAAAACCAATAAATAAAATTGTGAATATTATAGTTTTTATTCTTTTCATACTTTTAGAATTTTAAAACAATTTAATAACAGCAAAGCTATTAAAACTATATTTGTCCAAACTAAATACTTTTCAAGTTCTAAACTTTTGTCTTTTTTAAAAGTCAATTTTTTTGCGATTTCAAATTTCGTAAAATTGGTATTTTGGTTTGAAGTTATTTTAAAATTAGTTTTCTTGTTTTCTGTTTCTTCGATATAAACAATCTCATTTTCTATGTTTTTTGCAACTACCCAAAATTTTCCTCCATCGCTGTCAATACAAAATTCGGAAGTTTCATTTGGCTTCAATTCTGAATTATAATTCACATAGTTTTCGCTTCCGTAATCCTCCCAAAATGCAATTGCATAAATTCTTAAATTTTGTTCAGTAAAATTTTGCGTTTTTATGTCGATTGGAGTTGAAGCTCCGAAACAAGAACCAAATAAAAAATTTAAACCCAAAGATGTAAACCCAATAAATAACCCAAAATAAATAAACTGTTTTAAACTATTTTTTTGCTGTTTTGAAGAAAAGTATATGAATAATAAAATAATGATATTCAATAAAATAGAAAAAAATAATATGTTCATTTTTTAGATTTTCCGGCAAAATTACTGGCAACGTTTATGTATAAGGTTAGTTGCGTGTTTTAAGCAATAAATTTAGTAAATAATACACAAACCAAGAAAGTCCGTTTGGACTTTCGTAAATTAGCTAAAAGCCAGCAATTAATTTTATACGGTGTTAGCAAACGGTTTTTTAATTCCTACGTTTTTTTAATTCCATTCAATATTTAATTTTTTCAATTCATTTTTTAATTCCAACAAAGAATCAGAGTCTATTATTTTCGTTTCAATTGTCAATTGCGATTTATTATTTTTCAGTATAATTTTATTTTCCTTTTCTGTAATTCTCTCTATTTCTGATAACTTAATTTTCTTTTTGAATAATTTTCCAGTTTGTAAAACTCCGTTTTTTATTGTCAAATAATATTCTTTTTTGTCAAATATAAAATAAAGTAAATAAGCGATTGAACAAAAAGGAGCAAGATATTCAAATGTATTCATTTCGCCTTTCCAAATTCCATTTACAGCAAATATTCCCCATAAAATGGACGAAATTAAAGTCATAAAATCTCTTTTCTTTTTATAAAGTATTTTCATTTCTTAACTGTTTGCTAACGTAAGGCTCGGCTTGGTCGTTGTTTTCTTGGGAATTTATTCCTGAAGAAAATGCGTCCAAACCGACTGATGGGAGATCGTCGGGCGGATGCCACGATGATTTCACGACGGTCGGGGAAGCCGAGCCTTACGTTGGGAAACACGTCCCGAAGGGCGATGTTTCCCAACGGTTGGCAGCTACAAGAAGTTGGCGATTTTCACCACAAATGTTGATGCGGAGAACCAATGTTTGTTGAACCACAAAACTGTCATACGAAGCACCGAACCGCCAATTTCTTGTAGGTGCTGTTGGGTGCTGGTGTTTTATCTCTTTTAAGTCAATTGTTCAAGGTCAAACTCCTGTCTAAGGGTCGTTTCATATCCGAGCAAGTCAGGAATGCCTAAGGAATTTCCACGATAAGTCCCAATAACGTTTTCTTCTTTGACTGGAATATTTTCCCTTTTGATGTAATTGTGTAAAGGGTTTGTGCATTCTACAACGCAATCAAATTGGATTTCATTACTCTGAAGATTTATTTCATTTGGTGTAATCTCTATCACAGAAAAATCTAAGTCATCGTCTATACATAACATCATTTCACATATATAACGAATAACTCGGTCATCATTTGTCCTAACAAAACATATTCCTTTACCATTTCTATTTTCCAAACCGTTATCAAGTATACTCTGAACGTTTCGAGTTTGAGTAATATGATAGAAGCTATTATTTTGGTCAATCCATTCTTGTCTTGTCATTTATTCATACCCTTTTTTAAGCTCTTCCAACTTTTCAATCTCTTTCAATCCCGACTTACCTCGCTGGCAGATGTAGTCAATCGTTGCTTGCTGTGATTTAGAAGGACGAAAACCCTCATTTTCAATAGCGTTGTTAATTCCAATAATCAACTCACGTTGTTTGTCAACGTATTCTTTGAGTTCATTAATTCTTTTATCATTTTTTTGTGTCATAATTCTATCTTTATTAATAAATAGTCTAAAAAAAAGAAAAAGTCAAATTAAAGGAGAAATAATTTTCAAAATTCGTATTTGTCTGTTCATTATAACGTAGTTGTTTAATTTCAGCACCGTGGTCGGTTACACTTGCACCCAACAAGCCTCGACTTGGTCTTCGTTTCTGAGAGAGATTTCTCTCGAAAGAAATGAGTCCAAGTTGGAGATGAGAGAAGGACTGAAAGGACTTTTCTCGTCGTCCGACGTAGTCGAGGCTTGATGAGGGAAAGACGGAGTCTTTTTCTCATCGTTGTTGTATATGAGCTGTGGCGTGTTTTAGCACTAACCTCTCCAAATATAAACTAACTTTGGGAAATCCATTAATTTTCCAAATAGGCACAGACCAAGCCATAGCTTATATACGGTGTTGGCGGTTCGTTTTTTTTTAGTCGGTTCGTTTGTAAATAAAGCAATCATTTTCCGAGTCTAAAACTGCATTTTCATTTTGAGCAACAAGTCTTTCCCAAGCTTTTCTTGATGGTTCTGTTAAATAATTACCATTTTGAAAACTTATGGGACTAGATTTAATATCACTATTTAATTCAGACGATGCAATTTCTATTATTTTTTCTGGTATTCCTTTTTTAGAAAATTCAGCATTATAATTAAAACTTAAATGTTCACTTTTTACTAAATTTTCGTTGATGATTTTCACACGATAACTAAACCAACGTATTTCATTTATCGGAATGCTATATACTTTAAAAGTAACTTCATTATTCAAATCGTTGATTTCCTTTATATATTGAAATTGACAAATATTATCATCAATATCTACAGTTTCAAATTCCTTCATATTAACTTTTTTTATCTCTCAACATTACTCTTATTGACTGAACAGCTTTTTCTGCTTTACTTGTCATTGCTGTACTGGTTTTTAAACTAGCATCATTTGTTATAACTGTAACTTCATCTCCCATTAGCTTTAATTGAAATGCTTCTGAATGAACCATTTGTTGTCCGTCCTTTAATGTATGAGCAGAAGAAACAGTATCAGTTTTAACTGACACAACATCTTTGTAAAAAAATTCATTAGTTGATTCATTTATGTATGTGTTTTTTAGCCAATTGTAATCACATTTATAACTACACAAGTAGTTTTCTGTAAACATAAATAATTGCACAGTCCAAACTGAAAATCTGTTAAAACCATCTTTTCCTCCTTTTGCTAATATATCGTTTTGGTCAAAACCATTGACATACCAATAAATTGGGCCTACTACTAGCATTGACTCTGAAACTAAATCATCTTTTGATATTC
>Ga0209491_10004355_pt1 | contig 21923 bp, 20 predicted proteins | sample BON02_FD_187213 | JGI IMG/M metagenome (GOLD analysis project Ga0209491, IMG submission 187213) | Freshwater microbial communities from Lake Bonney liftoff mats and glacier meltwater in Antarctica - BON-02 (SPAdes) (version 2) | ecosystem: Environmental > Aquatic > Freshwater > Ice > Glacier... | reverse complement strand
TCGATCGCCAGCATCGTTACAGGCACTTCATTACAGGGCTTTGAGAGATTAGAAGCTTGCATCACACCTCCAAGTCGAACCTGTGACCTTAAAATATTGAGATTGAAGTACCATACTGTTATTCATTAGGTGTCAGCCGTGAAATATCGTGGTTTCTGACGCTCCCATCCGTACTTTTGCGAAAACCGTAGAACACTTATTGTAGATATACCAACCAATCCTCACCAGCCACGATCTCCGTCTGCAATGTTTCGATGGTATATTTTGGGTTTGCCTCATAACCGTCAAACCAATGCTCGGCATCATAAATAACTCGCCTACCTTGAGAAACTATGTACTAGATTGAGTCTCTAATCATCTCCAGATTTTGGGCTAAATTGGTCTTCAATTGTGCGCCATTGCGGAGCGTTGGATCGTCAGGATAGGTTGAAGATAATTACAGCGATTTTTTATTGCCGCTACCCAATCTGAGTAAGAGTGAATTAGTCACGACACTGACTGAGCTTAATGCCATCATTGCTCCGGCTGCTGAGGGACTGAGCATGGTGCCCCAGCCGTACCAGTAGAGGACTCCGGCTGCTAAAGGGATACCGAGGAGGTTATAAATAGCCGCCCAGAATAGGTTTTGGCGAATCTTGGTCAGAGTCGATCGAGATAATTCGATCGAGTAGACGACATCTAACAATCGATCGCGCATTAAGATAATATCAGCAACCTCGATCGCCACATCAGTACTAGCATTTAACGCAATCCCCAAATCTGCTTGAGCCAAGGCTGGCGCATCATTAATTCCATCCCCAATCATCGCCACTCGATGAGGGGTATCTGGAGTTAGATTAGTTTGTAAAGATTGCACGATCCGTGCTTTATCTTGGGGAAAAACTTCGGCGTAGACATCTGTAATCCCTAATTCTTGAGCGATAAGATCGGCGACTGGTTTCCTGTCGCCCGTGAGTAATACTACTCGCAAACCCATATTTTGCAACTGTTTGACAGTCTCAACTGCATCGGAGCGGAGTTTGTCAGTTACGCCAATGATACCGATTTTAGCAGTTGTTAGTGGTTGCTCATCGGCGACAATTGCCACATACATGACAGTTTTTCCTGCTGTCATCAAATGCTCGGCAGCAGTATGTAAATTCCCACTAATTTCAATCCCCCGTACAGTCAACCAGTGCCGATTGCCGACGATTACCTGATATTTCCCCTGACTCAGAGTGCTGGATGATTCCCCGATGGGAAGTTGAGCCTCAGTAACTAGCACCTGGGCATAAACGCCTAATCCGACTTCGGTATATGAATCGAGCACTGAGGGCAGAGTTAGATCCAATCTTACAGCTTCCTGTTGAATTGCTACAGCCAGCGGATGATTGGCGACACTTTCCGCAGCCGCCGCAAGTTGCAATAGCTCAGTTGAGAGGATCGTGTCTGTGGTAAAAATATCTGTAACCTGAGGCTTCCCTTGAGTGAGTGTACCCGTCTTGTCGAATACCACAGTATTTAACTGATGTACCGCTTCTAATACATCGCCACCCTTAATCAATAATCCAGATTCGGCACCAATCCCCGTCCCCACCAAAATCGCCGTCGGCGTGGCTAAACCCAAGGCACAGGGACATGCTACCACCATCACCGCAATCGCGGCTTTGAGCGGCGTGAGGCTAGAAGCTAGCGGTACTAAATTGGGATTGTGGATACCGATAAAGTACCAAAATAGGTAAGTTAAAATGGCGACCGCCAACACACCGTAGGTAAAATATCCCGCCACTGTATCTGCTAGTTTCTGCACTGGAGCCTTACGAGTTTGGGCGGCTTCTACCAGGGCGATAATTTGCGCCAGTGTAGTATCATCGCCAGTGCGGGTGACTTCGATCGAAATCGCACTAGACTGATTGACTGTACCGGCGATCGCCAAATCTCCCAACTGCTTGAAGACAGGTATCGATTCACCCGTAATCATTGACTCATCGATCGTCGTCTGACCCCAGCGAATCAGCCCATCAGTGGGGATCTTTTCGCCTGGGAGTATCCGTAGATATTCACCGACTTTGACCTGTTCTACGGGGATTTCGACAGCTTGGGGACGCTCGGGATCGGCACTAACTAAGCGGGCAAATGTGGATTGGAGTGAGAGCAATCGATCGAATGCCGTCGCCGCCCGATGTTTCGCCTGTTGTTCTAGTGTCCGCCCCAAAGTGATAAACCCAATAATCATCACAGGTTCTTCAAAAAAGCACTCCCAGCCTAAATTCGGAAATAGCAGCGCAACGACACTCGCCGTATAAGAAGTAATTATCCCCAAACCCACGAGGGTATTCATATTGGGATTACCGTACCACAGACTGCGCCAACCATCCACTAGAATCGCTCTACCTGGAAAGGCGATCGCCATTGTGGCTAAACCCCAATGCCACCAAAAGTTATTCAGTGCCAAATATCCATGCTGATGCAGGTGAGTAGTCGGTTGGGTAAAATGCCCCACTGCCGATAATCCTAGTAGGATACCAGCAGTAATTAATTGCCATAAAAGTTGTTTGGACTCTTGGGCATACTTTTCTTGTCGTTGCTGGAGTCGCTTCGATCGATCTCCACCATCTGTGACGATGCGGGGTTGGCTTGGAAAACCGCTAGCAGTCAATTTATCAGCCAGCTCGATGGGTGTAGATGTTTCTGGAGCGAGTGAAATCGCGGCGACACCAGTTAAAAGATTGACACAAGCAGAATCTACCCCTGGTTGGGCGAGCAGTTTTTTTTCGACAGCACTGACGCACCCAGCACATTTCATCCCCGCCACATCTAGGACGATCGTGGCTGTGGCTGATTCAGCGATCGTAACTGGAGTTAAAGTGCTTTTAAGCATATTCAGACTGAAAGGGTAAAGCGACAAAATTAGGACGTGTAACTGATTCAGCGTAACGCACCGAGCCAATCCCAGCAAACATTAGAATTGCATGTGGAAATCTGTAGGTTGGGTAGAACGAATATGTTGGCGTAGCCTCTTCTAGGAACGATCCGCAAAGCTTTGTCAACGCCAACGCTTTGCGCTTACGGAACGAGATCGTCCAACAATCCGAACTAAGATTTGTTGCCATAATAATCATCTCTCCTCAATTCATCAAGTTCGCTAATTTATAAACAATTCTCGCCCCAACATTTCCATCCCACTCAGCATTTCCGACTTCACAAACATCAAATCCAATCATCTCTCTACCACTCTTAATAACTTCCCGACACAAGCAAAAAGCTTGCTCTAGCTCCAACCCGCCAGGCACCGGAGTACCTGTTTCGGGACAAAGTTTTGGATCGAGTCCATCGACATCGAAACTGATATAAACTTGTTGGGGCAAATGAGCGATCGCTTCTTGACAAATACTCAGCCAATTACTACCTGCATATAACTGTTGTTTGATGAGCGCATCATAATAAGCAACTACTCTACCTTGCGAGCGATCGATCTCATTTATTTCCACTTCAGATACGTCCCGAATTCCCACCTGTACCAGTTTAGATATCTGCGGAATTTTGAGAGCATTGAACATAATCGATGCGTGAGAAAACTCGAAGCCTTCATAAGCATCGCGTAAGTCTGAATGTGCATCGATGTGTAAGATACCAAAATCAGGATAACGCTGTGCTAATGACTGCATGTAGCCCAATGGCACACTGTGATCGCCACCAATTACGCCGACTTTTTTCCCATCCTGCATCGCTGTCTGAGTCCGATCGAATAACCAGCGATTTAGATCTTCACCAGCTTTATTTATATCTACTAATACGCCTGTCAAATCTGGTTCTGAATTCAGAGATTGTCCCTGTTCTAATCGATTGATAATTAAGGCTGCTTGCTGCCGATAATAGTTATTTTTGGCGATCGTATCTGGAGCGATGGGGGGCATATATATCCCCCGCTTCCACCCATGCGGACGATCGAAATCATATAGATCCAACTGTGGTGAAGCGTCAAGGATCTGTTGTGGTGCCGAGGCTGTGCCTGGACGATAAGAAACGGTCACTTCCCACGGTACGCCAAAGATAATTATCTGTGCTGAATCGTAATCAAATGGCAATCCAAATATATTGCCATTGACCTGACCGACATCACTAGGATTGTAATTGTCGAGGTGATTTATCGAGCGATCGTTAGACATGGACAATCTCTATTTCTGTGTGAGTTTGAGGCTCGATCGTCCAAAATTCAGATTACTGGTGTTGATTTACCACCGACGATCGCTACTTCTCAATTATATTCGACATCTGAAAAGTAACGCAGCCACTCGATTCTCCAGAGGAGACGCTCCGCGAACGGGAGATTTTCGCCGATATATTGCCGTAGGATCTCTCATGTCTAAATATGATTCTCGCCTACTTACAGACTCGGAGCGCACATTATCAACTAAGTAGCTGAATGCAAATATTGGTTAGATATAAATTATCTGAAACCGATGTGGTGGTTCGATCGGGTCATCCGACTAGCCGCAGTGCCCACCCTACTCAACTCAACTGTTAACTGTTAAGACCATGCACGGCAGGCTAACGCCAAACTCGACGGGTCTCCCGCCCAGTCGGCTTCGCATTACCAAGAGTAAGGCCAACGCTAACAGTACAAGCTGTCAACTGTCAACTGTTTAACTCACCTGTGCCATCGTGCGGAGAGAGCGGAGAGAGCGGATACAAGCAGGGCAATCACACCCGAATACAGCGATTGCACCATCACTTTCTTCGTCGCTAAAGTTGATGAAAGCGTCAGGGTTTCTAGCTTCTGCTTGGGCTTTGGCAATAAGTGTCGATTTGGATATATTACTGCTAGCTGATTGAGAAGATTTTACACAAACAAGGCGGGCGTGAGCATTGACGCAGAATCGATCCTGCATCCCAGGCTTTTGACCGTCAGCTAACGCAGGTTGGGCATTTGTGACTATGGGTAAGATGATACTGAGGACAGTAGGTGCCGATAGAAATAGAAGTAAAAATCTTTTCATAAATTAATTAATCTTAAAATTTAAAGCTACATGAATCTGAACACTAACCGATCGATGTAAGTCTCGTCAACTGCACTCTGCGGTAATAGATCTGCCGATTAGAGCCAGAAGTTAGCTCAGATCTAGCTGCTTATGGGTAAAGCTTCTACCAGTTGACTCAACTCATTCTACTTAATGTTCCCAGTAAGTGGATCCGATAATCTCATCAAAAATTTAACCCCCAAATGACTTAAACCGCTGCCATTGACTCGGTGGTGGGGTCAAAAACTCATACGCGCCCGTCGCTGTAGCAGTTGCTGTCAGGACGATATCAAATGATAACGACACCCGTAATTCCTCTGTCTCATTCATCGTTACGGCATGACGTTGTTTGGCGGGAAACATTAATAGTCTCCCTTCTACAGGTACATAAGCAGTTTGAAGCTGATTTAGATAGTTATCATCAGCAATAATATCTGTATTTTCGCTGCCTAAACCTGGGCTAACTTCATTTACTCGTGCATCATCAAAGAATACTAGTCTGCCAGGGTCGTAGGTACCATCGGCTGGTACTTTGATATAGTAAACAGCACTGATATGTGCCGTATTGTGACAATGAGAACCGATTTCTTGTTCTGTCCGTGAGACGATCGGCCATGCCCGTTGAATGTAGAGATCCACTTTAGTCAGATCCACACCTAGCTCTAGTAAATAGATCGCTGTATGCCGCTCTACTTGCTCTACAATCCACGCAAAACTCGGATTGATATGAATTTGTTCTACTCCATGTAGATCGCCCGTCCAAGCCATCTCAGGATAGTTACGGCGTTCGGCACCATCTCGCTCTAGTTGCAACACAGCATCTAATAATGTCTGTTGATGTTCTGGAGCATCCGGCAAATCGTCAAAATAAATTGCGAGTGGAAAGCAGGTCTCGATCGGCATAAAATTATTTCTAGTATATTAATAGCTCAAAGATTCTCTAAAGGAGAAGCTACACCAATGAGTTTAGCAACTAGTAGGCATTGATGATTATTTTATTTGGGGAAAAACTAGATGCTAAAGTATGAACTTGGCTGTGAGTTAAACTACAACATTGGTGCACCAAGTACGCTAATTTTTAATATTGGTGTTGTCAGCAATGAGTATCAGACAATCGTGCACGAAGACATCCAATGTGACTCCGTCCAGATTGAGGAATATATCACACAGATCGATCGCAACCGCTACTTGAGAATCAATGCCCCAGCCGGAAACTTGAATATCTCTTATCGATCGATCGTTGAATTAACTCACGATTATTTAGATCCCAGTCAGATTATCGAGGTAGATCCGGCCCACTTACCCCTCAATGTCTTGTACTATCTCTATCCGAGTCGCTACTGTCAATCCGATCGACTATTTCGCCTCGCCGAAGCTGAGTTTGGCAATTTACATCCTGGTTACTCGCGGGTAACAGCTATTTGCAACTGGATCTATCACAATATTTCCTATCTTTCTGGTAGCAGTGATTCCGGTACTTCTGCTAGCGATACAGCGATCGAACGAGTAGGCGTTTGTCGAGATTTTGCCCATTTAGGTATCGCTTTTTGTCGCGCCCTAAATATTCCAGCCCGCTTCGTTTCTGGCTATGCTTATGGTTTAAACCCCCCCGACTTTCATGCTTGGTTTGAGGCGTATTTAGGAGATCGCTGGTATCTGTTCGATCCTACTCGCCTCTCACCGCAGAATGGACTAGTCCGCGTGGGTACGGGACGAGATGCCGCTGATGTCTCTTTTGCCACCATTTTTGGTGCTGTACAAATGACTCAGATGAAGCTGGTGATGAACCACATCACCGCTGGAGCAGAAACTTCAGATCGGATTTTAATCCCAACGATAGAGGCAATCGCGACTGCTTGAGGATGGTATTTTGACTAGCTGCTGTCATCTCAATTACCCATGACAAACGCTCGACTTACTTGGCGATCTCACCGCAGCAACAGTCCGATCGCAACTACTAAGGTGATTAGGACGTTTTCTGATTAGTTCGTGTCGGCGGACTTTTCGTCACTAGCGGCGGTTTCAACCGCTGTAGTATCCTAAGATCTTTAGCCATTGCGATCGGTAAGACAGTTGCTACAGATCGATCCCCAGAACTCATCACTTTCCGCCAGCATAGCCAGTAGTCAGCCACAGTAACGATCGAAATCCATCTCTGACATTTTTCTGAATCGGTTCCAAGGGTCTACCACTGACAAAAGTTACAGGCTTAACTTTAATCCCTCGACTCCCAAATACAATTTCGCCGATGGTTCTGGCTCTTTGAATATGATCGTCAGAAGTTACTAGATAGACACTGGTAATCCCTTTGGACTCAAATCGATCGACCACCGTTGTAAAGTTAGTCACAGTATCGATCGCTTGGTAATCTAAGTGTAGATTTCCAGCCGAAACACCAGCCTTTTTAAAAACTCGTTTGGCATAACCTGGGGGTGAGCCACTGGAAATCCACACGGGTAAGTTGGCATGTGTGCGGGCAAATTTCGCCGCAAATATTTCGCGTTCTTCTTCACCACCCAAGACAAAAATTGCTTGAGGTTGAATCCAGGTATTTTCTACCTCTCGATAGCCAATCCAGGCGATTGGAAATATGAGGGGTGAAATTGGTAATAATAATCTCCACAATCGCCAGCGATGGCGGTGGTGTTGCTTTGGAACTGATGACGGACGGGATCGGGGGAGGGTGCGGTGGTGCGCCATACTGCAATGAGCTGGGAAAGGATAAATTGAGGAACTAGACAGCTCCTAGCAAATGCTAGGCTCAAGTTACCATAATTTATCAATGCAGACAACGGGACTAGCGGGGATCGAACCCACGGCCTATCGCTTAGGAGGCGATCGCTCTATCCAACTGAGCTACAGCCCCAAACAGCACCTGATTGTATCAGATTTTGTGACGCTCGCAGGTCTAATGGTGATTCGATCGCATCGGATTGCCCTCATCCCCAGTGAGAAGGGCCGAGGATGAGGGCACTAACTTACCAACCTAAAACATCTTACCGATAATATTCCCCAAATCTTCGACAATATTGGCATCCCCACCAGTATCGATCGCTCTTGTTGCCATACCCATTAGGTCATTGCCGCCCCCAAAAGAGCCAAGCGTCTGGGCAATCCCATTAGCGTCTAAACCACCCTGTTCCTGGCTGGATTTACCCAATGCACCCATCTCCATTCCCGTATTTTGACTGATGGTATCAGCGATCGCATTGTGACTACCACCCAAAACTTGACCGAGTAACGCACCAGGATCGATACCCAAGGATCTGATTTAGGATTACTATGGTTGTAAATTATAACTGGTCAATCATTTTATGAGTTTGTGGAATCACCCGAACTTGTGGTAAGTATTCCTTCATTAAAGCCTGCCAAGCCAATACCTGTGCTGGCACTGGTGCTGATAAGTTGGGATTTGTATGGGGCTGGGATAAAGCTGTCATTGGCTGCAAAAAGACAACGATGCGATCGCTTACACCAGCAACTAATTGAGCTGCTTGTTGCAGTTCGGCAGGATCGGTCGTCTGAGAAATAATAATTTTGACAAATACATCGACACCGGCATCTCGACATACTTGCAGAAATTCTCGATGTTTTTCCCAGTGAGTTTCACCGCTGACACTCGGTAACTTGATATCCATACCGATCGAATCCAAGTACGGTAGAATCTGGACTAACTGCCCCGGTCGATGTCCACCTGTTTCCAGATAAATTGGCAAGTGTGTCAATGCCTTGACTTGGGGCAAGAATTGAGCGAGGAAAGCCGCATGTAATAACGGTTCACCACCAGTGATACTGATGCTATCGTGCAAATGAGGTCGATTTTGGCGATCGATCCAGCTCAGGAGTTGAGAGGACTCGATCGGGTTATGATAAGTGACAAAATCTCGCTCTCCAGGTGTCTGCTCGATCTCGCAAGTCGGTTGCTTTTGCCATGTATGCTGGCTATCGCAGTAGTGACAGCGCAAATCGCAGCCCCCAAACCGGACAAAGATCTGGCGCGTGCCGACATTTAACCCCTCACCTTGAATCGCCGAGAAAATTTCAATTAAGTTAGCTGTGAGTGCAGTCATAGGAGCGAGGACTAGGAATAACCGATGAACTAACTATTCTAGATCGGGTTCGATCGGATGACATTAATTCAGATTGTTATTCTCACATCATTTTATGTCCAGCTATTACTCCAATTCAGGATACTATCTGGAGGAATTGTGTTTATTCAATAGTTGTGTAGCTTATATTATTGATGAGATGATGAGGTACTCTAAAAAGTAGCTAAAGTATAGGGTTACTTCAAGTTCTTTCGTAGAAAGCATTAGGAAATATGTCTACTCTTCTTGACTCCTGCATCGATCGACATGGAGAAAGTCCAGAGGTGGAAGAGCCAGAAGACTTTGATAGGAAGGCTAAGGTTGTGAAATTAGTTGAAATTTTTAATTCTAAACTGTTTTCCAGTTCTAACCGAAACATTTCAATGTATTGCATAACTGAAGACAACAATGAGAATACCTCTTTTGCGCCTTACTTCTTTGTCGGTGATAGCTGTGTTGCCATAATTGCAAAAAGGTGGATTCTATAGAGTCCTTAGTAGAATTGTAGGGCGGGTAGTGCCCACCAGGCAGGTTTCAGCCAACCTCTATCTAATAAATATTTCCATCCAGCTACTGAATATCTCGATATATCGATCGATAGCAGAAGTTTTATCCGTCACGGATTTCGATCGAGTAAAACCTATCTCTTAGTTTGGCTAAGTTAGCTTATGACCATCACCATCAATCGACCAATCCAACAGCAGCCCCTCAGTTGTGATGAGTTTCTGGATCGTTACGGGAGAGCAGGAAGATAAAATCCCTGCTTTTAATTAACTGGTTTCGATCGCGAGATTAATTTTATGATTGACACGCGCGAACAAATAGTCATAGAATGGTAATTTGTCAACAGTTGGAACCGCTAGGTGACTGTCAAAATTTTCTAAAACATGCCAACTATCCAACAGCTCATTCGCAAAGCCCGCGAAGACTACAAAGTCAAAACCAAGTCACCCGCACTGAAGGAATGCCCTCAGCGTCGTGGTGTCTGTACTCGCGTCTATACAACTACACCTAAGAAACCCAACTCAGCTCTACGTAAAGTAGCGCGGGTGCGGTTAACTTCTGGGTTTGAAGTCACTGCCTACATCCCTGGGATCGGTCACAACCTTCAGGAACACTCCGTTGTCATGATTCGTGGCGGTCGGGTAAAAGATTTACCTGGAGTCCGGTATCACATCATTCGCGGTACGCTAGATACCGCTGGGGTGAAGGATCGCAAGCAAGGTCGTTCCAAGTATGGAACCAAGCGACCCAAAGCTGCTAAGTAAGTAAGTCTCACAATTTAGATGGCGATCGCTCGATACTGTACGAGTGCGTTATTTGTACTTATGAGATCGCCGACCGATCGCATCCAGCGAGACTGCAAACAATCCCATGCTGAGGGTATTGTGTTGCCTGTACTTGCTTTGAGTGCTAGAAATGGACACTCGATTGGCAACTATAGATAATTGCTGAAGCAGAGATAAATTGGTAGTTTCCGGTTTCGTTGCAAATGGCAAACAGATCGTCGCTAGATATTCTGTTCGCCATCACTGAAGATTCCTAGATCGATCCTCAATGCAAATTAAGTAAGTGACCGAAGGCGAGCTACCGATGCTCTCATCCAGAGGTTGTAACAACGTCAGTACCTAAACCAATCACCAATTCAATTTTCGCTCTATGTCACGTCGAACTAAAGTTGTCAAACGCCCAGTGCCACCAGATGCGGTTTATAACAGCCGTCTGGTGAACATGATGGTACGCCGCATTATGTACAGCGGTAAAAAATCAGTCGCTTATCGGATCATCTATGAAGCGATGAAAACGATTGAAGAGCGCACTGGTAACGATCCGCTCGAAACCTTTGAAAAAGCAGTTAAAAATGCTACTCCACTCGTGGAAGTTAAAGGTAGAAGAGTCGGTGGTGCTACATATCAAGTACCGATGGAAGTCAAAGCCGAGCGCGGTACAGCACTAGCGATGCGGTGGTTGATCAACTACTCTCGCTCTCGTGCGGGTAAATCAATGGCAGGCAAATTGGCTAACGAGCTAATGGATGCAGCTAATGAGACTGGTAGTGCAATTCGCAAACGCGAGGAAACTCACCGGATGGCAGAAGCCAACAAAGCTTTCGCTCACTACCGTTACTAGATTTTTTAGTACGGTTTTCACGCAAGCTGGGGATCTTGTCATCAACCGACTGTCCCCAAAAAAGTATACAATCTTAATAAAGATTAACTAGTTTTATATTCGGCTCGACCACTAAAGGAGGTTATTGTGCCACGTACCGTCCCGTTTGAGAAAATACGCAACATCGGGATTGCAGCCCACATTGATGCGGGTAAGACAACCACGACCGAGAGAATTTTATACTATTCTGGTGTTGTCCACAAAATTGGTGAAGTTCACGAAGGAACTGCCACCACCGACTGGATGGTGCAAGAGCAAGAGCGTGGAATCACCATCACCGCAGCCGCGATCAGCACGACTTGGAAGGATCACAAGATCAATATCATCGATACTCCAGGACATGTAGACTTCACGATCGAAGTCGAACGTTCGATGCGAGTACTCGATGGTGTAATTGCTGTATTCTGCTCCGTTGGCGGTGTTCAGCCTCAATCGGAGACGGTATGGCGACAAGCCGATCGCTACAAAGTACCACGGATCGTCTTTGTGAATAAGATGGATCGGACTGGTGCTAATTTCTTTAAAGTTTACGAGCAAATTCTCGATCGGATGCGTGTCAACGCGGTACCTATCCAAATTCCGATCGGTGCTGAAGGCGAATTTGCTGGAACGATCGACCTCGTAACCATGCGAGCATTTTACGCGCTCGATGACATGGGTAAAGATGTCGAAGAACGCGACATTCCCGCAGATCTTCAAGCCAAAGCCGACGAATTTCGCTTGAAATTATTGGAATCTGTTGCCGATACCTCAGATGAGTTGACTGAGAAATACCTCGAAGGTCAAGAAATCTCTCAAGCTGAGATTAAAGCTGCTATCCGCAGAGGCACGATCGACGGCACGATCGTCCCAATGTTCTGTGGTTCTGCCTTTAAAAATAAAGGGGTGCAGTCACTCCTCGATGCAGTCATCGACTATCTCCCTTGTCCGACAGAAGTACCTGCGATCAAAGGTAAATCAGTCGATGATGAGACTGTGGAAATCTCGCGTCACGCTGATGACAACGAACCGTTCTCAGCATTGGCATTCAAGATTATGGCGGACAAGTATGGTCGATTGACCTTCATCCGCGTGTATTCTGGAGTAGTCAAAACTGGAACCTACGTCTTGAACCCAACCAAGGGTAGGCGCGAACGGATCTCCCGCTTGATTATCCTCAAAGCAGACGATCGTCAAGAGGTAGACGAACTGCGTGCGGGTGACTTGGGTGCGGTACTCGGACTCAAAGACACCTTTACAGGTGATACCTTGTGTGATGAAGAAAACCCCGTAATTCTGGAGTCACTATTCATCCCCGAACCAGTGATTTCACTGGCGGTGGAACCAAAGACCAAACAGGACATGGAGAAGCTCTCCAAGGCGCTGATTTCTCTGTCTCAGGAAGATCCAACCTTTCGCGTTCACACCGATCCTGAAACCAACCAAACCGTAATCGCGGGGATGGGAGAACTTCACCTAGAAATTCTAGTCGATCGGATGTTACGTGAGTTTGGCGTAGAAGCAAATATCGGTGCGCCACAAGTGGCTTATCGCGAAACCATTCGCAAGAGTGTCAAGCAAGAAGGTAAGTACATCAAACAAAGTGGTGGTAACGGTAACTACGGTCACGTCGTAATTGAGGTAACGCCAACCGAACCTGGAACAGGTTTGGAGTTTGTCTCGAAAATCGTCGGCGGTTCGGTACCAAAACAGTACATCAACCCAATCGAACAAGGAATCAAAGAAACTTGTGAGTCGGGGATTTTGGCTGGGTATCCAGTGATCGACCTCAAAGTCACCCTGATTGATGGTTCCTACCATGAAGTTGACTCCAATGAAATGGCCTTCAAGATTGCGGCTTCGATCGCAATTAAAGAAGCCGTCATGAAAGCTCAAGCGATCTTGCTAGAACCAGTCATGAAGGTCGAAGTTGAAGTTCCCGATAACTTCTTGGGGAACGTCATCGGCGATCTCAACTCCCGCCGAGGTCAGATCGAAGGTCAAGAAGCGGCACCAAATCTATCGAAAGTTGCAGCCAAAGTTCCTCTCGGGGAAATGTTTGGTTATGCAACTACGATCCGCTCCAACACCCAAGGTCGTGGGATCTTCTCAATGGAATTTAGCCATTATGAAGAAGTCCCCCGCAACGTCGCAGAAGCGATCGTTACCAAGAATAAAGGGAAGTAATCGATCGGTAGAGCAGAGATTGCCTTAATCTGGTAAGAGTGTAATTAACAGTCATCGATCGATGACTGTTAACTCTTCTACAGCGGCAATCTAGTTAAAATTTAAAGAGGAATTAAGGAAATTATTCATGGCACGCGCTAAGTTTGAAAGAAATAAGCCCCACGTAAACATCGGTACTGTCGGTCACGTTGACCACGGTAAAACTACCTTGACCGCAGCAATCACCATGTCGCTAGCAGCGATTGGTGCTGCTAAAGCCCGGCGGTATGACGAGATCGATGCTGCTCCTGAAGAAAAAGCGCGTGGGATCACCATCAATACCGCCCACGTAGAGTACGAAACAGTAACTCGTCACTACGCACACGTAGACTGTCCCGGACATGCTGACTATGTGAAAAACATGATCACTGGTGCGGCACAAATGGACGGCGGTATCCTCGTAGTCTCCGCAGCCGACGGCCCCATGCCTCAGACTCGCGAACACATCCTCTTGGCAAAACAAGTTGGTGTGCCTCGTCTAGTTGTGTTCATGAACAAAACCGACTTGGTTGATGACGATGAGCTACTAGAACTCGTCGAAATGGAAATTCGCGAACTGCTGTCTTTCTATGACTTCGATGGCGATAATATCCCCGTCGTTTCCGGTTCCGCAGTCAAAGCCGTCGAGCAAATGATTGCCAACCCCAAGACTATCCAAGGTGAGAACGAATGGGTAGATAAAATCTACGACCTGATGGCAGCCGTAGATGACTATATCCCTACTCCAGAACGGGAAGTTGACAAACCATTCCTAATGGCAGTTGAGGACGTATTCTCCATCACCGGTCGGGGTACAGTCGCTACTGGTCGGATCGAACGCGGAAAAGTCAAAGTTGGCGAAAACGTGGAAATCATCGGTATTCGCGACACACGTAGCACCACCATCACTGGTGTGGAAATGTTCCAGAAATCCCTCGACGAAGGTTTTGCTGGTGATAACGTAGGCGTACTGATGCGCGGTATCCAAAAAGCCGACATCGAGCGCGGTATGGTAATTGCCAAACCTGGTAGTGTGAAACCTCATACCGAATTTGAAGGTGAAGTATACGTACTGACCGACAAAGAAGGTGGTCGTAAGACTCCATTCTTCCCTGGCTACCGTCCTCAGTTCTACGTCAGAACAACCGATGTAACCGGAAACATTAAAGCCTTTACTGCTGATGACGGTAGTGCTGCTGAGATGGTGATGCCTGGAGATCGGATCAAAATGATTGTTGAACTGATCAACCCAGTCGCGATCGAACAAGGAATGCGGTTTGCAATCCGTGAAGGCGGTCGGACAATCGGAGCTGGCGTTGTAGCCAAGATTATCAAATAGGTTAATTGCCTAAATCAAAGATAGAGATATACCTCGTGTGTATCTCTATCTTTGTGTCTGATGAATTATTAATTTCTGTACCTTGAAAACCCAACCCTAAAAATTATGGCAACTGTAACTCAGCAAAAAATTCGCATCCGTCTCAAAGCATTCGATCGTCGTCTTCTCGACACCTCTTGCGATAAAATTGTCGAAACTGCCAATCGGACTGGAGCAACTGCGATCGGCCCAATCCCACTCCCTACACGCCGCCGGATCTATTGCGTCTTGCGATCGCCTCACGTTGACAAGGACTCCCGCGAACACTTTGAAACCCGTACCCATCGACGGATTATTGATATCAAAGATCCTTCGGCAAAAACGATCGATGCGCTAATGAAATTAGATCTTCCCGCAGGTGTAGACATCGAAGTAAAACTCTAGATATTGAGTCGATAATTTATTTTTAAAAAGTCCTCACATGAGGACTTTTTTGTAAATTTTGTAGATACTGTCGGGTGTATTACGGCGCAAGCTTGTTGTTAGTAGGTGACTGAAGCAAAGTCCGCCTATCTTGACGCGCTGTCTTGTCTTGATTCGCTAAACCCTCTCTGCGAGACGCTGCGCGAACGGGAAACCCAACTGAGCCGGTGACAAAGGCCAGCGGGGAACCCTATTTTTGAAGTCTCGGTAAGTTGTGCCAAATGCTGGTCGATGAAAAATCGGTTCGCGCTCAATAAGTTCATTTATCACACCTCACGATTAGCTGGATCGATCGGCTGAACACCTCGATCTGTAAATCGATCGTTAGCAATATTGTCAGACATTTCTTCTGGCTGCATTGGCACTTTACAAATCTAACTACTCGCTCGACATTACGATAAATTATTCTCAAAATAATGGGCAAGATCTAGATCGATCGACTTAAACGTTACTGTATCAATTGGGCGAATGGAAATCGTTACGTCTAAATGAATTACGATCGAAAGTAAGTTGCGTTGCTAGAGATAGATCTCATGGTTAATACTCAAATCTGCTCACTCACCAGTGCCGAATATTATCAGATGATGGAAAGTGGTATCATCCGAGCAGGAGAGAAAGTAGAATTAATTTCAGGCTCGATTTACCCCAGTATTCAGATTGTTACGCCGCCTAGATCGATCGCTTTACCTCAATTTTCCGAGATCGTAGCTCACATTGGTAATTTTTTCCCTACACAAAAATCTTGAAGTAAATTAGCCTTTTAAGGCTAGATCCGTTAACCTATTAGATAGATCGTAAGCTTTTCATAAACTCGGCCAATGGCACCATCTTCTTCAATCGCTGTGAGAGAACTTCCCCTATTTCCGCTCCCCGAACTGGTGCTATTTCCGGGTCGTCCCTTACCGTTACATATTTTTGAATTTCGCTACCGGATCATGATGAATACGATCATGAGTAGCGACAGGCGGTTTGGGGTATTGATGTGGGACCCCGTGAAGGGACAACCAGCAGATATCGGTTGTTGTGCAGAGATCGTCGATTTTCAACAATTGCCAGACGATCGGATGAAAGTTTTGACGATGGGACAACAACGGTTCAGAGTGCTCGAATACGTCCGCGAGAAGCCCTACCGAGTCGGGTTGGTCGAGTGGATCGAAGATCGTCCCACAGAAGAGGATTTACGCCCCTTAGCGACCGATGTCGAGCAGTTATTGCGAGACGTTGTTCACTTGTCGGGGAAACTGACAGAACAACCAGTCGAGTTACCAGAGACTTTACCAGACTTACCGATCGAACTTTCCTATTGGGTAGCTAGTCATCTCTACGGTGTAGCCGCAGAGCAACAAGCCCTACTCGAAATGCAAGATACTACCAGTCGGCTCGATCGAGAGGTGGAGATTTTGACATCCACCCGCAATCATCTCGCCGCGAGAACTGCACTTAAAGACGCGTTGCCATAAATCTCATGGAGATTAAGCAAAGCTCAATCTGCTGTGTATCGACAATCCCGATTTACGTTTGGAATTAACTCCCGGTCGAGAATTGATTGTGATGGCTCTAATATTTTCGATTAGTGGTAGGCGCAATCTAAATTTAGGCAGTCAAGTTTAGATTTGGAACGATCGAACCGAGCTAGGTGAAGCATTTGACTCATCAAGTGGCTGTGATGTTACGGCTCTTGGTGGTGGAAAACCTTCCCCTGATGTCTCTTAGATCGAGAAATCTCGGCTGGAGGGTATTTCACTAGGACAGCTTTGTCCAGTTGTTGCTGACTTTGGAATAGAACTGCGTTCTACAAAAGACAACTTGAGTTTGTCGCCGAATAATATGAGCGAATATCAACGGCTCGGAGTAAAACTGGGCTTGCTGATTAATCCCAAAGATAAACAGGTAGAGATCTATCGACCCAGACAAGAACCAGAGCTACTAGCATCACCTGAATCGTTGGCGTAGCCTACCGTAGGTAATCGATTCAGGTGAAGTCATGCCAGGTTTCATCCTGAGTATGAATAGAATTTGGTGAGCATCTCCCTATCCTTCGCCCCGCCACCAAGCTAAAGGATCGATCGCGCCTGTATATGGCGGCCAACAGTATATACTACGATTGCCTGAAGTATCTGACGGTTGTGCAAAACCCAAACCCAAGCACAAATGACTCAGAACCTCAGTATATGCTCGATCGTGTCCTGGATAGCCTAAATGTGCGTGAGCGTACTCATGAGCGACTAGAGCCAACCAATCAGGAGGCGAAACCCGCCCCACATCCACCAAAATCATCGTCGGGTTGGTATTAATATTACAAAAGCCATCTAACTGTATAGATGAAGCAAACGGCACGGCGAAGATCTGGATCGCTCGGCGATCGCCTGGATTGAAACACTCATCACAGGCATTAAGATGGACTTGGAGCGATCGATTGACAGTTGCAATCTGCTTGCCGATCCAATTATAAATGGAGACTCGATCGCGCAAATTCTCCATCACGTCGATCGTCTGCGGTGGTAACATGGGTTGAATCCATTGCAGGTATTCAACCCCAACGCGATATGTTTCCGTTTGGTTGCTGGCGATCACCAACCGAGCGGAGAGAGGATTAGACTAGGATCTACATTTGCTGGCGTTGCAACTAGCTCGGTAGCCTCTGACAGTACGCGAGTCTCAGTACAGAATGTCGCAGTACTAAAGCCACCCATCCGTTTTACCGTACTGCTTCGCACCCGTACATTCGGACTAGGGAACCAAAAGCGTTCGATCGAACTCATGATGTCGTATTCTGTGATCAACACTAAACCACCATCATTATCCATATGGTAATGTCCCGCTACCGAGACAATTTCAGCATAACCGCGATCGCGCAGTAATTGACCGCTCCGAGGTTTGTCTGGATCGGGAACTAAGGCAAATACTGTCTTACCCTCATGATTTTCACCCTCTTGGTCCCAGCCCATCGAAGCCGCCCAAGTCACACAACAGCCGCCCACAGCTAAACTGGGATCGACTTGATGAGACTCACACAACTCGATTATTTCCGCGTCTTTGGCGGCTAGTGCCTTTACCTCGATCTCAGATTCACCCATCTCAGATCTTCTAAATGCGAGGTGATGAGTGGTGCGTTTCGATCTCCATCTGCCAGCACTGTGCTGGAAAAACTCCATTACGTCCATCATGTGCCAATTTATTTTTAGTTACTCAGTCTTAATTTTAGCAATTTCGGGAAGAGGAGGGAGATAGGGAGATATTCATCTTCTTCCCTCTTCCCTACTCCCTAAATTGTGGTAAAGTTTTGTTAAAATAGACATGGGACATCCGCCGTCCTACCAATACTTCTGGAGAAAATTAATTTCATGCTGCGACTGGAACATATCTGCAAGATTTATCCCACAGGTGAAGTCCTCAAAGACATTAATTGGGAAGTTAAGCTAGGGGATCGAATTGGGTTGGTAGGGGCGAATGGTGCGGGTAAATCTACCCAAATGAAGATTATCGCTGGGCAGATCGAACCCACCAGCGGCGAAATCATCCGCCCCAATAGTCTCAATATTGCTTATCTCAATCAAGAATTTGATGTCGATCCGACACGTACTGTTAAAGAAGAATTGTGGCAAGCATTTGGTGAAGCCAATCGCGTCCACTCCCAACTCAATGAAATTCACCATCAGTTAGAAACCGCTAGTGGTGATGAGCTTGACAAACTGCTCGATCGTATGGATAAATTTCAGCGATTGTATGAAGCTCTAAATGGTTATGCCCTCGAAGCCGAAATTGATAAGATCCTACCAGAAGTAGGGTTTGAAATGGAAGATGCCGATCGATTGGTGAGTGCATTTAGTGGCGGTTGGCAAATGCGGATGAGTTTAGCCAAAATCTTGCTCCAATTTCCCGATCTGCTCCTACTCGATGAGCCGACTAACCACTTAGATTTAGAAACGATCGAATGGCTGGAAAATTACCTCCGCAAGCTCGAAACGCCAATGGTAATCATCTCACACGATCGCGAGTTCCTCGATCGGTTGTGCAACCAAATCGTCGAGACAGAACGCGGTGTCTCTAGCACATATCTCGGTAACTATTCATCCTACCTCGAACAAAAAGCTGAAAATTCATCCGCTCAATTAAATGCCTTCGAGCGGCAACGCAAAGAACTCGGAAAACAACAAGCATTCGTTGAAAAATTCCGTGCTAGTGCAACCCGTAGCACCCAGGCAAAGAGCCGCGAAAAACTTCTCGATAAAGTCGAACGCATCGCCGCTCCAGTATCGAGTATGCGAACCTTGAGTTTCCGATTTCCCCCTGCACCTCGGAGCGGCCGCGAAATAGTAGAAATCAAAGATCTAGAACATGTCTATGGTGATAAAATTCTATTTTTAGGTACGAATTTATTCATCGAACGTGGCGATCGCATTGCCTTTTTAGGCCCTAACGGTTGCGGCAAATCTACCCTGTTAAAAATGATTATGGGGATGGAACAGCAGACTAGTGGTTCGATTCAACTCGGTGAACATAATGTTATTCCTAGTTACTTTGAACAAAATCAAGCAGAAGCACTAGACCTCAGTAAAACAGTCCTAGCAACTATTCATGATGAAGTTCCCGACTGGAAAAATGAAGAGGTCCGTACCTTATTAGGTCAATTCTTATTTACTGGCGATATGGCATTCAAAAAAGTTGAATCGCTCAGTGGTGGTGAAAAAGCCCGCCTAGCTCTGGCAAAAATGCTCTTGATTCCAGCCAATCTACTGATTTTAGATGAGCCGACAAATCACTTAGATATACCCGCCAAAGAAACACTCGAAAATGCCCTAATCGACTATGATGGGACAGCATTAATTGTTTCACACGATCGATATTTTATCTCCCAAGTTGCGAATAAAATTGTCGAAGTGCGCGATGGTGAGTTTCGGGTGTATCTAGGTGACTATCACTACTACCTCGATAAACTAGAAGAAGAACGCCAACTCGCCAAGCAACAAGCTCTAGCTACTGCTGAAGCCGCCAAGAAAGCTGCTAAAGCTGAAAAGGCTAGCGCGAAGAAAAAATAATCATTGAGTACACAAATGAGGGGAGGGGTAATTCATGAATTACCTCTCCCCTTCATTGTGCGGAGCTTAACTATCGCCAAGATCTCGATCGCGATTTAAAGCGATTGCTAACGACGGAAAAATGAACAGGATAGATAAAATTCTTAATTTTCGCGCAATATATTTTGTGATACACCTGACACTTTTACTACCGATGAGCTAGCTCTATCTATTACTAAATATGCGATCGATTCCGGAATCGATCGCGAGCTATTACTAAAGTAATGATAGTTTATTTATCTACCATTCGAGCATAGTGAAAATCTCGAAGACCAAGTTAAATCGATGAGATTATTTAAAAGCCTAGTACCCAGCGGCGGAAGTTTCCTGGCTATCGATCGTCAGTAGTGGTTATTGACTAGTAATGGGTAGCTTGAATTCACATCAAGCAATACTGGTTCTATTTCCGCCACTAGGTACTAGTCAACTTGTCATCGATTTTGCCCACACTCACTCCGAATTAATTAAAACATTCGGACGCTTTCCCCGTCGCCATCAAATTCTAGGTAAAGCGAGTACCTCTGCCGAATTAGAACTTTTAGATAGTCCTAATGCTTTTCACGGGTGAGATCGCTTTGTGTTCTAGGTAACAGAATTTAGACCGATCGTCGCTAATATTGACTTAATTGCCAAAAGTCTGTAAGCTTGCAATCCGAAGAGACTCTTACTACTAAAATTGAGTAACCACTATCGCATCGACTCCACCAATGCTCACTATTCCCCCGCTGCTAATAGTTCAGGATGTCCGCGCTGGTTATGTTCCTGGCTCTGATATCCTCAATGGGATTAACTTTGTCGTCCAACCAGGGGAACTAGTCGCAGTAATCGGCGGAAATGGCGCGGGAAAATCTACCCTAGCTAAAACAATCTTCGGACTGTTGACACCACATACAGGGACGATTACTTTCAAAGGCGAACAAATTACTGGGTTAAAATCCGATCGCATCGTCCAACGAGGGATGTCTTATGTCCCCCAAATCTCGAATGTATTTAAGTCGCTGACGATCGAGGAAAATTTAGATATGGGTGGTTTTATCCGCTCTAACGATCTCAAACAGCTCAAACAAAAAATCTATACCATGTTTCCCCGACTTGCCGAGCGGCGCAGACAACGCGCGGGAACTCTCTCTGGTGGCGAACGCCAAATGCTAGCGATGGGTAAAGCTCTGATGCTCGATCCCCAACTATTAGTACTAGATGAGCCATCAGCAGCACTTTCGCCTGCTTTAGTTACCGATGTCCTCAAGCAGATTCGATCGATCAATCAAAATGGGACGGCAATTGTACTCGTCGAACAAAATGCTAAAAAGGCTCTGGCAATGGCAGATCGCGGTTATGTTTTAGATACCGGAATTGTCAAACATGAAGGTAAGGGTACAGATCTCCTCAAAGATCCGAAGGTAATTGAAACTTATCTGGGTGTTGGTGGACATTAGCGCGGGAAACAATTAATCCGTGGGAGCGATCCTTGTTGGTACCCAATGATTTTCACTCCTAACTAATAACTCTCGAATGCTTAAATTTCCAACTCAAACCTGAAACACAATTAGTAGTAACATGAGCGACGATCGGGATAAATAAATTACCTGTTTCGACCATTGTA